>Ga0325410_1000716_pt1 | contig 35078 bp, 14 predicted proteins | sample PopdelMetagenome_16_FD_206182 | JGI IMG/M metagenome (GOLD analysis project Ga0325410, IMG submission 206182) | Populus deltoides microbial communities from Bellville, Georgia, United States - Xylem-PdIQD-R3 | ecosystem: Host-associated > Plants > Phyllosphere > Stem > Wood/Secondary xylem...
TCTCTCCTTGGTGTCCAAGTCTTCTCTCCTTGGTGCAGCTCTCTTTTGAGGGAGCTACACGCGCACTGTCCAAGTCTTCTCAGCTCTCACTCAGCGGAAAAACTTTTGAGGGAGCTACACGCGCACTGTCCAAGTCTTCTCTCCTTGGTGCAGCTCTCTTTTGAGGGAGCTACACGCGCACTGTCCAAGTCTTCTCAGCTCTCACTCAGCGGAAAAACTTTTGAGGGAGCTACACGCGCACTATCCAAGTCTTCTCTCAAAGACATCATTCCCTCGAGAGTTATAAATTCTCGCTCGTATCATTAATATTAATATTCTACTAATTATAAAACACCCTAATTAAAAAGTGGCTGGATAGTTCATGCATTTATGCTTATTACGAAGAATTGATCATAACAGAAGTGTATGGCACTTTCTTTTCAAATGAACAAAAATAAAAGAATCTTTTTGTAAACTAATCAAATGACCTGCCACGTCAAACAAAAATAATAATACATGGTATGTTTTCTATGGAAGGAAAAATACAAGTTGTTTTTCCCCGTGTACGGATTGTAATTAATCCATAATCGGTGCACAATGAATGATTTAATTAATAACTAACTTCAGGTTTTTTTTAAAAAAAATTATTTTTAATAAAGTGAAGGGCAATTGAAGCACAAAAATAAATACTTTCACCCACGATAATCAACTATTTTTCAGTAAAAGTAATGATGTAACTAGAACCCTAAATCTTTCTTATTAAGGCAAGGGCCAAGGCCCCCTCTTTGAGATTTCTTTTTTTTTTTTTGGGGTTCATAAGAGAGAAAAGCTTTAGAGAATCATCAACCCATACATATATACTTGCGATATAACTCTCTTCCATTACATAATTATAATTTGAGAATTAAAGTAATTAAAACTGTTAATTCGTGTAAACAGTAAACCCTATTATCACAGATGTGAAATATTCCACTGATGCGAGTTACCAGTAGCTGTGATCTTAACATATTTTGCACTAGAGGCAATTGCAGATGGCAATAGCAATCAACGACATGATGTAGACTGCCCATATAGCACATTTGATGCCAAGAGGGAATGGAGTTGCTATGGCGAAGAAAAACGTTGTGGCCGCTAGGAAGAACGCAACTTTCTCCAACACCTTGGATGCAGTCGGAATTTTTTTTCCAATAAACTGTGAGACTAATAGGGAAGCAAAGATAGCTGCTATAGCTAAGGAGATCAAATTGATGGAGTTATGGATGTCAGATTCAGCAACCTGTCCGTACTGAATTGTGATTTGAAGTGCTGCTGTGAAGCATAAATTTAAGAGTGTCTTCCTTAATTCCGTTTCCAAGTCCGGCTTCGCGTCAACAATATTGTTTCGCTGTGATTCGTTGATGGTAAGAGGCAGTAGCTCCCGCACTCCTGTTGGTGATTGTGGAGAAGGTGGATGCCGCGCTTGAGGAGATTGCGATTCTGAGGTGGTAGTAGAAGAAGAAGGTTGGGGTTTTGATGATTGCGATTCCAAGTCGTCAATATTAGGAGGAGAAGCTGGCAATTTTGATGGCAGCTGTGATGTTATGAGGTGCAAGAGTTGGGACAGAGATTCTGCAACCCAAAGAGAGAAATGATAAAGTAAATCAGACTTAATTGGCACATACACTTACATCAAATAAATACGTTGAAATTTAATTATCAACAAAACTTACATAATAAACCTGAATAAATCAGACTTAATACCATCAGGTTGTTATACTGGTATCTTGCATTCGAATTCAAAGAAAAAGGTTGCAAAAAAAGAAAAGAAAAGGTCTTGTTAATTTAATACGAAAACGAAAGGAAAGGAGATCTTTGGGTTTGGAGATTCATTCATTCACCCCAGTTCACACGCATAGAAAAAGGAAAGGAAAGGCATCACACCGGTTGCTCTATCAAGTTCACAACGTCATGGATTCTTCATAGATTCTTTTTTCAAAATGTGATTTTTTTTCTTATACCCATAAAAGATTTTTTTGTACAGTAAAATCTAAATCTTTACCGTATATTAAATAAATCTACTAAACATTTGATATTCACTTATTAATTAGAAAGTGAATGATTTATAGGTTTTTTTTTTAAGTAACGCCGTAGGCATCACACCGGTTGCTCTATCTCGTTCACATTGCAAACTGGTCAAATCTGCGCATGAAAGCTTCGACCACTCTGTGCGTAAGAGATTTCTCGTTCACATTGCTCTATCTCGTTCACATTGCAAACTGGTCAAATCTGCGCATGAAGGCCCCCTCTTTGAGATTTCTCTTTTTTTTTTTGGGGTTCATAAGAGAGAAAAGCTTTAGAGAATCATCAACCCATACATATATACTTGCGATATAACTCTCTTCCATTACATAATTATAATTTGAGAATTAAAGTAATTAAAACTGTTAATTCGTGTAAACAGTAAACCCTATTATCACAGATGTGAAATATTCCACTGATGCGAGTTACCAGTAGCTGTGATCTTAACATATTTTGCACTAGAGGCAATTGCAGATGGCAATAGCAATCAACGACATGATGTAGACTGCCCATATAGCACATTTGATGCCAAGAGGGAATGGAGTTGCTATGGCGAAGAAAAACGTTGTGGCCGCTAGGAAGAACGCAACTTTCTCCAACACCTTGGATGCAGTCGGAATTTTTTTTCCAATAAACTGTGAGACTAATAGGGAAGCAAAGATAGCTGCTATAGCTAAGGAGATCAAATTGATGGAGTTATGGATGTCAGATTCAGCAACCTGTCCGTACTGAATTGTGATTTGAAGTGCTGCTGTGAAGCATAAATTTAAGAGTGTCTTCCTTAATTCCGTTTCCAAGTCCGGCTTCGCGTCAACAATATTGTTTCGCTGTGATTCGTTGATGGTAAGAGGCAGTAGCTCCCGCACTCCTGTTGGTGATTGTGGAGAAGGTGGATGCCGCGCTTGAGGAGATTGCGATTCTGAGGTGGTAGTAGAAGAAGAAGGTTGGGGTTTTGATGATTGCGATTCCAAGTCGTCAATATTAGGAGGAGAAGCTGGCAATTTTGATGGCAGCTGTGATGTTATGAGGTGCAAGAGTTGGGACAGAGATTCTGCAACCCAAAGAGAGAAATGATAAAGTAAATCAGACTTAATTGGCACATACACTTACATCAAATAAATACGTTGAAATTTAATTATCAACAAAACTTACATAATAAACCTGAATAAATCAGACTTAATACCATCAGGTTGTATTAATTGGTAAGGTTGGATGAGATAAGAAATTCAGATACAAATTAAGTGGTATGAGATTTCTTACCCATGATCTTCATCTTCATTCCACCAATCTTGATCTTTCCTGAGCATCAACAAGAAGAAAACAAAGAAAAAAGAATATCAGAAATTAATGGCGGGGGAGCACGTTGCCGTCCGGTTTGGACCTTGAAGGAGGTGGGCCATTTGAGGTTTACAAATTGCAATGAAACAAATTGCAAAGGATTTACATGTACAAATGAGCTCAAGTTCCTACATAGTTTCCTGTTACAGAGAATATGAAACAGAAAACAAAACAAAAGGGACTATTTTTGTAAAAGACAAAAAAGAAACAAGAAGAAAGTTAGACAGAAAAAAGAAAAACAAAATCCATAAGTAAAAACAGCGAAAGCCAAAGGTCCTTTTAAGATTGTAAGAGTGAAAATGAAACAGAATCAAGATTCAAGACAGACGAACCAAATTATCGTAAAAAAGGAAAAGAAATGAAGCAGCGGCAGCAGCAGAAGAAGAGGAGGAGGGACAATACCTTCGACAGAGAAACAGTTAGTGATTATAAGGGAAACAACAGGTGGAAGTGGAAGAGGAGAAGTAGGGGATGTTGTTACTGTTTCGCCGAGTTCTAAGCTATCTATGTTTTACTCTCTGTCAGTCTGCTGCAGGTGTTTGAAACTTAAAAAGACGATGGAGAGAATGTAAGCTTTAGATTTGGCTAAATAGCCAATTCAATTGGTTAAGGAAATGAAATGCTCTGTGCGTGAGAGAGAGAGTGTCTATTGGTCTGTTTTTATAGGCAAATATTACTATGCTAATTCTATATCCCATTATCGCCTTTACTTTTCTATTATAATTATTCTAAAGAGAAATACAATAATTATTCTAAAGAGTTTATTTCTCTTTGAGAATAGAAAGAATTTTTATTTGCCTAGGAATAGAAACGTTTTTCTATGATCTGTTGAGAATAGAAAAACGTTTTTCTATTACGATTTTATTCTATTCATCCCTTTCTATTCCTAATAGAATGATCTCTTTAGAATAATTCCCTTTAGAATTATAGTGTATAGTAATTTTTTATCAACTTTGCATTTTGATTTCTTCCTCTACGATGTGAACATATATTAATTAATTATATTAACTAAATAAATTTATAAAAATATTAGTTTTGTTCAAGTTTATTTAATTTATTTTAATAGTTTTCTTAATTCATTACAAATTATTTATATAAATTTAAATTTTTATATGTTTACCGAAAATTACAAGTCTACAGTAAAATTATTTTTAAACATGCTGAATTGACAACTAGCTGGGATTTAGCTGGGATGCTAGCTGGGATTTAGCTGGGATGCTAAGTTTTGTTTTGTTTTGTTTTCTGTTTCATATTCTCTGTAACAGGAAACTATGTAGGAACTTGAGCTCATTTGTACATGTAAATCCTTTGCAATTTGTTTCATGGCAATCGACGGAAGAAACGTTTTCCTAGAAATTTCCCGAACTTTGACCAAATAGTTGACCACCGTCAAAATGAAGAACGAAAGCTTTACACTTATCCCTGTGAATCTTATCTCCTTTATAAACCTGCTGCTGCTTATAGATTTTGACTATCTTTTCTATATCTCTTCTACGATGACCGTCATTAATCTCTGATATTCTTTTTCTTTGTTTTCTTCTCGTTGATGCTCAGGAAAGATCAAGATTGGTGGAATGAAGATGAAGATCATAGGTAAGAAATCTCATACTACTTTGTATCTGAATTTCTTATCTCATACAACTTTTCTAAAAATCAAGTCAAATATTTTTTAATTAAAAAGTGTTTTTTATTGATTAACTTTTTTAATAACAAACAAACACAAAAAAGTTTGGAAAATAGTTTTTAGAAAAGCACTTTTTAAGCAAACAAATACCCCTTATTCTTTCAAAAAAAATTGTGATGTTCCGTAGAAAACTTAATTGAGAACTTCATATGATGTGATTTTGGAAAATGATAAAGTTTTATCATAGTTATAAAACTTTTTTTTTTTTTTTGTAATTGAGGATAGTTATAAAATTAACTTGATTTAACTAATTTGGAGGTACGTAGCTTGGCTCATGAAAAATTGATGCTTTTAATATGCTTTTTGATGATTTTAAAATTAAATAAAAAAAATATTAATTTAATATATTTTAAATTAAAAAAATATTTTTTAAAAATATCCTACATTGCATTACTAAATATATATTTAACTTGAAAAACTAGTAATGACAATTGTTGTTGTTGGAAGAGGAACTGTAAATTGATTATTATTGCAAAATTGATGTATGATATTTTTAGCCTTACATCATCATTTGTATATAAAAGTAGTTGACTCTATATCGTGTGCTTGTTAATCCGAAAACAATGCTGAGGGCAATGTGATATTATTGGTAATGTTTGCATAATTAGGGAATGAAAATAGGTAGCTCGTTGACTGCCATGTCCTAAACCCAATAATATTAATGTCATTAATTAGGACACCTGATCTTTCATTAATTATTACGAGTTCACCACTGGGATCCACTTCTTTCTAAGTAATTTTCTCGAAAAAACCTGAAGGTAGTTTTATTAATTAAATCTTTCATAATTGTCTAAGCGCCGATTATGGATTAATTGCAATCTGTAGGAGCCATTGGCATAGAGAAAAAAAAACCTGTGTTTCTCCCTCCATAGCAAACATTTGTTTTTGTTTCACGTGTTAGTTCCGTTTGGCTGTATATATGGTAAGGTATGTTTGAAACTATAATTTATCTCAATTATAATTTTAAAAATATTTAATTAATTAATATATATCATAGTTTTGCATTGATCTTACTAAAAATTTTCTCTTGAAATCTTTATTATAAAAAAACTATAATCTATAACTTTTTTTAAATTAACATTTTCAAACCGTAACTGTAAAAATTAATAAAAATGTTTTCAATTATAATTGATACGGGCCTTCAAGATTTGATGGGGTATATTTATGGGCTAAGAATGGATTTGATTGGGCAATCTGATGGAGTAGGCCTACATAGGGCTTTTGATTAATTTTATGTTGGGCCTGTTTCTCTGATTTGGATTGATTAATCTTCTTGGAAGAATTAAGGAACGCTGGCAAAACCCAAAGATTGACAAAGCTATGAAATGGAAGGTGCAATGGTGTTCATAAATAATTAAATATATTGATTTATAGCTTCTGCAATGTCTTTAAATTGGTGTCCAGCATGTAAATAAGTCCCTTTCCCTTGCTACTAATTTTCGGAACCATAATATGCTGCGTTTTGATCAAGAAAATGCTGTATCTATCAGCTTAATGGAGCTTCTGCAATATATTGTTTTATGAGTAATTATATATGAAACTAATTTATATAACTTTTGTAAAATCTTGTTCATGAATATTCAATAAAAATAAAATATCTATTTTGTTATCTTTTATTGTAATATTTTTAAATAATTATTTCAAATTAATTATTACTTTATTTTTTAATACAATCATGTAAAAATTATCGTGATTTGTGAGATAATTACTTTTAAATTGTCGTGATAATTACTTTACTTTTGGATGGAATTTTCAACTTTTAAATTGACAAAGATTACTTTACTGTATTTATCTTTTGACAAAAGGATGGAATCATCTCCGTCCTGGTTAGTATATACATGTAAACTCTTAAGAATTTTGAGTTATCCCAAATATTTTATAACAAAAGGTGTTTCTGGAAATTTCGGAGTTCTTTTTTTTACCCTTTCAAGTTTTGATTTTAAAAATACAAGCTTAGCTTTTGCTAGTTCAAGGAACGCGTCAAGATTATTGATGGTTTTTTTTCCTTAAAAATTTTAATGACCTTTAAGAATCTTAATCTAGAAATGCTTTGGAAAATTCAGATATTCTGTACGATCCTTTAAAGGTTTTCAATTTGAAATCCAAGATTATTTCTTGTCGATGCAAGAAATGCTTCTATGTTCAAGACTTTTAAATTATCGTGATTTGTGAGATAATTACTTTTAAATTGTCGTGATAATTACTTTACTTTTGGATGGAATTCTCAACTTTTAAATTTATTATTCCGTCCTTTTGTCTAGAGATAGAATCATTTCACTTTGGAAATCGTATGCACATAGAAATAAATAATTTGTTTAAAATAAATAAAAAAGAAAGCGCGCAAAACAGATAACGGCTTATACTAGAGTGAGGCAACCACATCTTTAGAAAAAGAAATTATCGTGATTTGTGAGGCAACCACATCTTTAGAGAAGCCGTTATCTCTCTATATAGAGAGAGAGAGGGTGACAAAATGCATGTAAAGCTTGTTTTGCCTTCCAGTGACGACTCGTGATGTGATTGATGGATAGGTGTACGTCAAACACAATTGAAGGAGGTAATTAAGAGTACGATTAGTTGTTTTAAATATCACCCTCTTGCATAAAGCTTAGTTGGCTACCAGCAAGAAAATAACTGAATCAGAGGCTCAAGAGTACGATTTTGTTGGTAGACGATTTTTACAATAACAGATATACATCGAGTGAAGGACCAAAATCTTCTGGTTAGGTCCTTTGCTAGACAGGCCGACAGTAGCTGCTGCTGCAGCTCTATCCAGTCCTTGTCCTCCTACACTACACAACGTCTCCACTCTCCGGTATCATACGAGGAAGTTATCCTACATTGGTCATCAAGGGAGTCTTTGAAATTGGATCCTCTGACTGGTGTCCGGACTGGACAATCGACCCAAATTAATATATACCTCTCGCTCTCGCTCTCGCTCTCGCTCTCTCTCTCTAATGCTTTTGTTAATTTGTGTATAGAGAGAGATCAATTAATTAATATTCATAGATTAAGTATGATTAAGCTGTCAATCCATTAAGGAAGGCCTATAATAATGTTGTTCAGCCCCACAAAGGTTCACATCAGTCGGAAAGGAGATGGGAGAATGTGAGATGAGAGTATGGGCAAAGCTTAACTTTGCTTTTTGCCCTTTCTCCTTTTACCCTCTTGTAGCTGCTGCTACCATTCAGAAGAACTTATCACGTGTGTGTGTGTGTGTGTGTGTGTGTGTGTGTGTGTGTGGGTGTGGATGAGTGCTTGAAAGAGGATTTTTTGTCTGGTACCATGATTAGCAAAAGGCTTTTCTTCTTGATTAGCAAAAGGCTTTTCTTCTACTGTTTTCCGTAGAAGTTGCTTGAAAATACTGTGAGGTGCATTGAATTTGGAAAGTTAAATGCGAACTTGCGAACTCGAATTTCTGTCTGCAGGCAGTTGATTAGCAAAAAATCTATGTATACTGGTAAATGCTGTTCATGTATAGGCAAAAAAAGGCTTTTCTTCTTGATTAGTTTTCGGTGGTAACACTCGGATCTTTTGACTGGTCTTTGGAACAAAAGTCTAGCTAGCGATGCCATGATCCTTTGCTCTCTCAGAATATAAGCGCCACCTCATCGACATGCACTTGTTATCTTCTCTACTTCCTACAAATCTCTTACTGTTTCTTGTTTTCTTCTTGTTGGTGCTCAGGAGAGATCAAGATTGGTGCAATCAAGATGAAGATCGTGGGTAAGAAATTTTATACTACTTTCTATCTGAATTTCTTATCTCATGACCCCACCTGATGGTATTAAGTCTGATTTATTCAGGTTTATTATGCAAGTTTTGTTGATAATTAAATTTCCAAGTATTTATTTCATGTAAGTGTATCTATGTGACAATTAAGTCTTATTTATTTTATCATTTCTCTCTTTGGGTTGCAGAATCTCTGTTCCAACTCTGGCACCTAATAATATCACAGCTGCCGTCAAGATTGCCACCAGCTTCTCCTCCTAATATTGACGACCTGGAATCGCAATCATCGCAACCCCTTCATTCTTCTTCTAATACGACCTCAAAATCACAATCTCCACAAGCGGGGCATCCACCTTCTCCAGAATCACCAACAGTAGGGCGGCTGCCTCTTACCATCAACGAATCACAGCGAAACAATGTTCTTGACGCGAAGCCGAACTTGGAAACGGAATTAAGGAAGACACTCCTGGGTTTGTGCTTCACAGCAGCACTTCAAATCACAATTCAGTACAAACAGGTTGCTGAATCTGAAATCCATAAATCCATCAATTTGATTTCCTTAGCTATAGCAGCTATCTTTGCGTCTCTATTCGTTTCACAGTTTATTGGAAAAAAGATTCCGACTGCATCCACAGTGTTGGAGAAAGTTGCGTTCTTCCTAGCGGCGACAACGTTTTTCTTCGCCATAGCAACTCCATTCGCTCTTGGCATCAAATGTGCTATATGGGCAGTCTATATCATGTCGTTGATCGCTATTGCCTTCTGCACTTGCCTCTAGGTGGTTATCCTACGTACCATCTTCATTTTCCCATCAACTAATTACTGGCATGTCCACAAAGTTGTGGAGGTACTAGCATTAATCCTTTTAATAAAACATACTTGATGGGGACTTTATTACAGAGAGTTTGGGTCTGCAACCTTTTCGTTTATCAATTTTATTTTTTTTTTGCTTGTTTGTTGTTTTATATGCTTCCGCCGCCTTTATCGTTATCCATGTTACATGTGAGGACAAAGTAAGACGTGAGTGATAGCCATCTAATTAATGTGCATAAAATATACAGAGGGATTGTTACATGTTTTATATTGCATTTTTACCTTAACTTGCTAAGCCAGATTGTTTTAATCAAAATTTGAAACCAAGAAGTCAAAAAATAAAGCATGCCTTTTCTAGTTTGCTAAGGTGTATCCTCGTAGCTTCATAAGCGCCAACTTGGATTATTTTGTTATATATATAAATGGTGACACGTGGTTGTAACTGACATAAATCCTTTTCTTTTTACTAATTATTTAATTAACTGGTTGTGCCTTCTATGCCTTTTCTTGATTCTTGTTAAAATACAGCTTAGATTCACTTCCAGGCCTCATGCACCAACCAGCAAATAAATTATCCTCTCTTTCTTTAGAAGAAAGGAAGGAAAAAAAAAGATAATTTATTCTCTATTCATGGTCCAACAACCTCATGTTGGTGCATGAGGCAAAAATTGTCAAACGCAAAAATTGGAAGAGAATAAATTTTTGCTTCTAATAAATTGGAAGAGAATAAAGTGCTGTAGTGATCTTATGCCTCCAATTTTTGCTTCCAATTTATTGTGCAATCTAAGCTATTAGTGCTGCAGTGATCTGTATACATATTCCATAATATTCTCTTCCAATTCATCTTTGGAAGAGAATAAATATTTGCTTCCAATTTATTTGTATACATATTACATAATATTCTTTATTCTCTTCCAATCTGTACAAGTTAGGTTAGATTATAGAGTACCTAGCTAGCTAGCCTTGTTTTTTTGCTAGGAAAAAGTGGTTGACCAAAAAGTTCGTGCTAGATCAGATTAAAATTGCTAAAAATAGTAACCGTTCCTGAGTCCCTCTCAAATGGGAACTAGAATTGCAGGCTAACCGAGCTTAGCCTACCATTACTAAAAGCCTACCTATATTTTGGCTGGAAATAAATATAAACACAGAGATGGTCAGAAAGAGAGAGAGAGAATGAATGAAAAGAAAGATGGGGACCATTTTGTATTTATTTACAATTGATGGGGACTCGTGAAAAGGAGCTTTTCGGTAAAGCCCAAACCAGCCATTGATTTGGGCTTTCTTAGCCTAGGGGACTCTCTTCTACCGAAGACCTAACCATGTGGGCCTCCAACTTGTCCCCCCTACTGTGGCCCTCCGTACGGTATGAGAAGCGCGTCTTTTACCTGCTAAGCGCTTTAGGGAACAGTTGGTTTTCCAGAACAGGACATTCTATTTGCAATACCTTTCCAGTGAGGCTAACTTTGATTTTTTAGAGTTAATAATCTTTTAGTTGATTAAGAACATCAAAAGAAGGTATACAAATTTTAAATTCCAAGCCAACAGATTAAATGTTTATGTTTGGAATTTTGGACAGAGAAACTAAAACTGTTATATAATTTACTACATCAATGTTTAATCTGGGCTCAATTATAGGATAAATTTGCTGTTAAGAAAGGCACCTTTTCATCAGTCTCATATATTTCCACTAAGTCACCCACTGGGCTAAGCATATTCCATCCCATGATATTATTTGGATTTGAACCATCAACATTTGAAGCTGATGGAGAGCTGCCAGAATTTGGCATCAGTGTGATATCAGACATCTCAGCCGCGGTAACTTCAGAGACAACTTCAGCCACATTTAAATCCATTCCACAAACTATCCATGAATTCCTACAGCTCTTCTGCAAGGTTGATAGTATTTTATTCACCAAAAGTTGTTTTTCTGAAATTTCTCTCATTTTTGAAGGGAGAAAAAATTCTATTATGTAATCCACACTGCTCCTGTAAGTGCTTCTTAGCTTGATTGCAACAGCACCATGAAGGCCAAACTCCCATGCTTCATAAACAAATGGATAATCAGCTGGATCGAGTTCAGAGACATCGGGGACAAAGTAAATATCTGATAGAAGGGCTTTTCCAGCAACACCTTGCCCTTCCTCAAGATCAAATTCTGCACATATCTCAACAAATTCTGTTGCTCCTAAATCATTGACGTAGCAAGCAGTATCCTCAACGCGTAGAACATTTTTTCCCTCAGAATTTTTGGTAGGCTCTCTGCCATCCGATATCCATGTTAGTGCCAGGGGCAGCTTATATACATGACACACATATTCCAATATGTCAAATATCTCAGCTGAAGCAGCAATCTCATTGATTGAGGGGCACTGCAAAAACCGTAGAAGCAATCTCATTCATCGAGGAGAATTGTAAGAATTATAGCAGGACATAACAAAGAATTTAGAAAAATTAATAGACAATCAAACTCTTTATGTATGAAAGAAATACTAAAGATTTGAGTATCCTATTAATTTCCCTAGACATCTATATAAACAAATAGCAATCTGATAAAAAGCATGCAGGCAAATAGAGGATGGGGTACCTCTGGAGACCACACATTTCCTTCTCTCATGATAGTAGGATCACCTTCTTCCTCGCATTCATTTTGTATTATGCTAAGATCATTGAACTCGAGACCTAACAACATGGATTCTGGACTGCCCACGTTCTCCTTGTTGTCCGATCCTGCATGCTTAGCATTTCACCATGTTTAGACTAATATATAATCATTCTTGAACTCTTATTTAATAGCTTCAGCTTCAAATACATTTTTCCAACTGACATTTAAATTTGCGTTCATTTGCAGTGAAAAATAAACGATAATAATAATAATCATAGTAAAGAAATGTGTGGTGTTTGATATCAGTTTTTCGAAACAAAATAATTGTTTCGTATTTCTTGTTTTAAGAGAAACAAAAATGGAATGAGATTGTTCACCTCCATCAGACTGAGCAAGTTCGGGTTTCCATGCCGATGTGATAACTAGAGGGACAGTGTATCGACGTAGTAAGGGACATCCATTCTTTCCTTCAATAGTGTATTGAGTCAAGTCACTGAAAAGAAAACCCCTTGTATGATTGAACCACTGGCGAACAGGATGAAATCCTGAACGACGCAGCTGATCTCGCCACCAAGCCTGTGTTTCATGTCTCTCAGCATGCTGGATGTCCTCTCGCGCCACCACATTAGTGATCTGCCGCCTAAAATCCATCTCCCACGATACCTTGTTTTCGATATCATGTTCGGTCGTATCTTTCTCTATGGAGTCAAATACGCTGGAGTAGTATGGGAATGATTGGGCAAGTCGGTCCAAGATATCAGGACTGTTATGGTTGGCTTCCTGTTCCACAATTACCATGATTTCTGGTCTGAGTTCCTTCAGTTTTGACAAAACCTTCTCGAGTGCACCGGGCACTAAGATCAATTTGTGAAGTTCGAACTCCCATTTCACAACTATCGCCTCGTCCTCGCTTGTTCTTTTGAGATTGAGAGTGGATTCAACAATACCTGCTGCAGTATTGGCAAATACATGGTCTAGTTTGAAATCTGTCAGGCGAAGTGTTTTAGCCTCTGCAGCTAGTACGCGATCCATTTCTTGGAGGTACTCTTCATTGTTTGACAGTTTAGGTCTGATATTTGTTACTTGGAAAGACAGTCCACTGCCCACCTGCTTCACTAGATCACGCATCAAATCTCGAATCAGCATATTGAATTCCATATTAGAGAAGTTGATAACATGGACTTTCTTTTTTCCAACAACGGCATCAAGGTCTGATATTTATCTTAGCATGCGTAGCAAATAATAAAAAAGAAGGATTCTGACTGGTTCTACAAAATTATATGGGGAAATCGCACTGATTCTTCTTCATGGAAAAAATATTTCAGTACCTTGCTTGTGTCTCTTTTCATTGACTTAGTTAGTCGGGGCTTCTTCCAATTCAAGGCCGCAAGAATGAAAATATGATCATGTCCGGTTGACGAGACACTAAACTCAAAATTAATCAAACTGAAAGATTTTTCTAAATTATTAAATAATTTTTGTTATAATATTTTTTAAAAAAATCAGATTTTAGAAACATGTAATCCAAAAAATAAAAATAAAAAACTAGAAGAAAAAGTGGAAACACTATTCACCTAAACCCATTGCATCTTAGACGGAACAATATTTTTAACTTCAATAATAGGCTAATGGTTGATGATAGAATCGTCTTTGGAGTGGGAATATTTTGAAATTTTTTTAATTGTTTAGGGACAGAATAAGTATTTTATTTTTTGATAATATAATAAATTTACATCATTATCCTTAAAAGAAATAAAACAATGATTGTTGATTTTTTCCTTACCTACTTTAAACATAAACATGGATTCAAAAAGTGTTAGATATGTCTAAAAAAAAAGAAATGTTGTTGCATCTAAAAAGAAGTTTAGTTTTTGATCTAAGATTAGAAAAAGCAGCACGGGGTAGGGGTCCATTAGACTAGGCCTGAACTAGAGGGGGTGGCGCCCTGACGTCCACCTTTGACAGAGGGAGAGTAACTCTCTCTGCAGAAATCCTTCTCCTGCCATTACTAAAGGCTACCTCAAACCCTTGTAGATGACGTTCCTAGAACTTTATATGTGGAGGACATCGAGTTTGTTTCTCGTCTATAGCTAAGAGATTACATAGCTCAGATGTCTAATCAAGCTAGGTGTATCAGCCAAAAGACCTTGGACTCCGCCTAGGGTTATTTTGAGATTACAACCCCCTTTTACATATATATGATGAGGTATTCCTTCCCTCTTCAAGGATTCATGAGGGAAATGTTTAGATATCACCAGCTAGGTCCAGGCTAGTTGTATCCTAATGAGCGGATCACTTTGTCCGTCTTTTATAAGTTCTATATGCTTATCGGGATCGAGCCTACAATCAATGTCTTTAGAAATTGTTATCATCTCGTTGTTGGCATCAATAATGGCAATGATGTACATTGGTTTTTCACCTTCATCAATAGACCCATGAGAAGCATGAAGGGAACTCTATGTGAAAAGCCTACACATGTCAAGAAATGGTGGGGATGATGGTTGATAGTAAGATATAGTAAATCAGTAAATCCTAGAGGTGGAATGCAGCGAATCTAGAGTTGTTTTCATAACTCGAATGTTCTTCCCCATGATATAAATAGCAATCCTTGTCTAAGCTCGAATGAGGAGAAAATGTGTATTGTGCTGGCCTCAACGTCAACTGAGTATGATGTTAATAGGATGGTCAAAAGATATTATTATTAGACCACATTGTAAAGTGTGCAACTTCCTTTTTCTTTGTTATATTTGTAGCTACGTTTATTATTGATTTTTTTTTGTACGACTAATAGTTGAAGGAGAAACTCCAGCGAGGTCTATAGAAGAGAGTTCACAAAGGAAGTCTTCATCTCTTATCACGGGTGGAGGTAGAAGTGAAAAAGTCTTTATAGCCCATCATTCTTACTATTTAATGTGGGGAGGACTAAGAAGTTATCCTTTTCTAATATCATTAAAACCTCTATGTGTCAAAGATAAAAAATACCTCTCACTCATCATAATAGCATGGTTCAAAATGGAGCGTGACAAGATTGCCAAAGCTACTTGTATTTAGGCTTAACGCTTAGCTGAGTCCGAGGATGATGAGTTTGGCAACTCGCCAGACTGATATGTTTGTGGGCTATGCACTTGGCTGATCTCAAGGATACTAGGTCTGGCAACTCACCAGACTCGTATATACTTAGGCTCGGCACTTGGTTGAGCCCAAAGTTACTAGTTCTGGCAGCTTACCAAACACGTATAGGTTTGGGCTCAACATTTAACTAAGCCCAATAATATTAGGATATGATCTTGTCTTTTATTCATTTAAATAAGAATCCAAGTAAAAATAAAAACTTTACTAATCAAGAGATTTGAGATTTTCAATCAGCTCCTTTAAAAACAGATGGGAAGATCGGGGATTGAAACGGTGATGAAAAACATCGTGGCTATAAGGAAAACTACAAACTTATATTATTGTTATTATTATTATTACTACAAAAGGGGAGGCTTTATTGAGAAATAGATGGACACTTGGAAGAACATGGTAAGGCTTTCACCTCGCCTTCCATTTCAATACGTTGCTTGAGTCTCTTTTCATTGACTTAGTCAGCCGGGGGCTTCTTCCATTTCAAGGCCGTAAGAATGAAAATATGATCCTGTCAGTTGACGATATACTAAACTTAAAATTAATCAAACTGAAGGATTTTTTCAATTTATTAAATAATTTTTGTTATAATATCTTTTTAAAAATCAGATTTTAGAAATGAAAAACAACTTGCAAACAAAAATACTTGTCATAAAACATGTACACTGAACTAACCCGCGTGAGAATTTCATATAAAGAGATCACTTATATTTATGGAAAGTCTCACGTAACATTTGTGTAAGTGATCCTTAGACTTGAGATCACCAACTTATCTTGCATAAAGAATATTATACTTTGATTATGTTACAGATTATCTTAATCGAGGTAACGAAGAGGCAAAAATTAGGTATAACATGAACTATATAAAGGTATTTGAGAAATTAAGAGAGGATTCATCACCCTATATGAATTAGAAAAACTATTTCATATGTTCTCAAATAGTATGGACTAGGAAATCCTTAGCCAAGGTAGAATGAGATTTTTTTTTTAAATCAAATCTTAGTCAAATTGTTCAGTGAATATTATGTAGAAAACAAACATGATTTAACATGACAAATAAACTTCATGCTTTAATATTTAATCAGAATAGTATTGATTAAAAGATATTAATTTTACTGAGAAATCAGTCACTGAAAGATTAAGTCAAACCATTAATGATTTTTTTAATATTTGAGGGATCATGACACGTTGTTAGACGATGCACCTTATCTTTAAATATAAATTAATCAATTGTTGAATAAATAATAAATTAAATTATTTAATTTATTTAATTCTATTTAATTATAATTATAATTTATATTTGGGTCAACATGTTAGAGACCTAATAGATCATACACATTAAGAACTATTAGTCAGAAATTAAACTGAGATAATTTAATTAAATGTGACTTGATTAAAATATATTTTAGAAATTAAAAACTATAATATGATTAATACATGGATTACATGTCTACATTTAAAAAAATCAAATATGGACTTGATTGAGTTAATTTATAAAATTGTTCTGAATTAATATATGAATATTATTCAGGGGGTAAATTGATATTTTTTTAAATTATATGATTTTTTAAATTTTTTTAATAAATAATAAGCTATACCTTTTATTTTTATATAATTATTTATTAGACAAAAAAAACTATATATATAAATTACAAAATAAAAATCTAATACTCTAAACATGTCAATCTCTCGACACGAATTTAAAGACATTGCAGAAGCTATATATTAATATATTTAATTAGGCGTGAACAACATTGCACCTGGCAATTAATAGATTTGTCAATCATTGGGTTTTGCCAGCGTTACTTAATTCTTCCAAGAAGATTAATTAATCCAACAAGGCCCAACATAAAATTAATCAAAAGCCCTATGTAGGCCCACTCCATCAAATTGTCCAATCAATCCATTCTTAGCCCATAAATATACCCCATCAAAGCTTGAAGGCCCGTCTCCATATTTTGTGACATTGAAATGGCTACGGGGTTTCGAACTGGAATTTTGAAAAAAAATTATTAAATATGTTCCTAACTGAATTAATATGTTCCTAACAGAATTAATAACTAATAATTAAGTACATATTCACACTCATCTTACATCTTCTCTATTCACAGCATCCTTTTTCTTTCTGCGCGTAACTCAGAAATGATACCGCGCGTGACTTGCCAGCCAGGGTGAGAACGACTTGTAGCGCGTCTTTTCCACGCAATCCTTCCGTACCAAACACAACCGCTATTAAGGCTAGAGGTCAACAACTGGATCCAAATCTAATTTCTTCATCAAGGAAGGATTGAAATGGACATGGTTTAAACTTGATAAAAAACAAATTATTTAAAAAAAATTGAAATTGTTTTTTTAAATTAAATGTTTTTTTAATTATTATTTTGTTTTGTGAAACTGAAGATGCACAACAAGTTGTTTTTTAATATTTATAATTGTTTGTTTAGTATTGTGGTAGTTTTGGTTCTAGTTTGAAAATGTAGATTTAAAAAATTTATAAAATATAGTTTTTTTATAATAAAAGTTTTAGGAGAAAGTTTTTAATGAGATCAATACACAAAACTATAATATATAATAATTAATTAAACATTTTTAAAATATAATTAAGATAAATTATAGTTTTCAAACATACCTCACCAGACAGCAAAACAGAACTAACACGTGAAACAAGAACAAATGTTTGCTATGGAAGGAAAAATACAGGCTCTTTTTTCTCCATGCCAATGACTCCTACAGATTGCACTTAATCCATAAGCGGCGCTTGGACAATGAAAGATTTAATTAATAACTCCTATGACTCCTTCGGGCTGTTTCGAGAAAATTACTTAGAAAGAAGTGAATCCCAGTTGGAGAACTCGTAATAATTTTTAAATGTGTGTTCTACGTACTTCTACCCAATAATTAATGAAAGATCAGGTGTCCTAATTAAATTATGACAGAAACATCAACCGTTTATTTAATTTTTAATTTGTTTATGATAACAACACATAATTTGATTAGGAAAAAACACAACTTTCTCCAGCACCTTGGATGCAGTCGGAATCTTTAATTATATTATAGTCGGTGGGTTTGATGTTTAACACGTGCGATGAAATAACATCTTGATGTTTAACACGTGCGATGATCTCTTAATTGACAAATCATTAATTTCTATTTGTCAAATAGAAAAAGAATGTCCATAATTCATTTGACAAATCATTTGTCATAGATTTTTCATAGATTTGTCAAATGAGCATCCAAAACAGCTTACCCTCGTGGCGGCAGTTTAGTGGATACTAGATAAAAATCCATTGGACATTCTTTTTCTTTGTTATATAGATAGGATATAGATAGAAATAGATGCTTTGAAAGAAAAAGCATCTATTTAATTATTTTGAAAGGAGCTATAACATCAAAGATAATTAAATACATGCTTTAATAGGAGCTCTTTTAGAAGATCTTGTGTTTAGGGGTGAGTAAAAACCTTGAAAAACCAATTAAATTAAAAAACCTGAAAAATAATTAACTGAAAAAACCGAACCAAGAAAAAAAACTTAACCGATTAGAAAACCAAAAAGAATCTCGGTTCGGTTCGGTTCGGTTTTGGTTTTAAATGTCTAAAACCGATGGGACTGGAATGAACCGAACCGGTTCAATCACATAACTAACTATAAAAAAAAAAAAAAAAGTATAAATACTTACTAACCTAAACCCTAAAGCAACACACACTCGCAGTCATCACCACCCTTGTCTCCCTGCATCTTATATCTCCATCACATTCTCTTCTCTCACTAGCAATAAATTCATGAACTTCAGTCGCTCCTTACCCCTTATTTTTTCTATTTGCCTCCTGCATCTTATTTCTCCATCACATTTTCTTCTTGACAAATTCATGAACTTCAGCCGCCCCTCACCACTCATTTTTTCTCTTTGCCTCTCTGCATTTTATTTCTCCATCACATTCTCTTCTCTCCTTAGCAGATCTGTTTTTCTAAAAACACTCATTTGAGCCGTCATTTGGATCCAACTTGCTCATTATGGACAGATCTGTTTTCCTTGCCATCTTAATTAATCTCTAGTTTCTATTTTTCTTGATTTTTTATGGGTTTTTGCTTTTTTTATTAAATTGTAATTTGCGACTTTGGTTGTAAATTGGAACAAGTTTTTGAAGAACAAAAACGAGATTTGATTCTCGGTTTTACCAGTTTTTGAACAATAAAAACTGAACCGAATTAAAACTAGTCGGTTTGAACTGGTTTCAGTTTTAAATTTTAAAAAATAATAATTTTAGCTTAGTTTACTTTTTCAAGTGAAAACTAAATAAAACAAAAAATGATCACCTCTGCATGTTCTTGTGCAGCTTCAGAATATAACTATCACTTAAGGAAAGTGAAGTGCACAGCCCAATTTTCAAACTTTAAATTATCAAAAGAATGTGAAGTTTGATACTTTTCGGACATTCTTTTAAAGTTTGATAATTGGGCTGTGCACAAGAAAATGGATGGTGGGGTTGTGATGTTTATTACAGAGAAAAATAAAAAAATTAAAAAAAAAATGAAAGAGAAAAAAAAAGAGAGTCACTCATTAAGTCATAAATTAAATATTACAAATGAATTTATTGATAAATTTAATTGATAGATTTAAATCTATTGATAATTTTATATGTAAAAAAGACACATCACCATACCTTTTGACTTTTTTTTTTCCATTATAATTCCATCAATATATTTCAAGGAAATATTTTCGTTAGTATTTACCGATTGCTACTGCAAGGCATATTTAGTTGGAAATTTTAAACGCAATTTACCGATAAAATACTTATGTTTGTATGTCTTTTTGTATTTGCTTATTTTTTTGGTAGTGTTAATTAATAATTATACTTAACCGATAAGATATATCTCATTTATTTTCACTCTTTTTTGGGTTTAAATCTATTAATTTACCCCCTCTTTAAATAATTTGATCAATTGAACCCCCGTTGTTTTTCCATTGCAGTTAATTGAATTCAATAAATAAGTACTTCTAACAAATCAACCCATTAATAGATTTGTCCATCGTTGGGTTTTGCCAGCGTTACTTAATTTTCCCAAGAATATTAATTAATCCAAATCAGAGACAGAGGCCCAACATAAAATTAACCAACAGCAGCCCTATGGAGGCCTACTCCATCAAATTGTCCAATCAAATCCATTCTTAGCCCATAAATATACCCCTTAAAAGCTTGAAGGCCCGTATCAATTTTTTGTGATATTGAAATGGTTATGGGTTTTTTGCCCAGTGCTGGCTGAACCGGTATTTTGAAAGTTTTTTTTTTTAAATAAGTTTTTTAATATTTTTTTTATTTTGATATGTTAATATTAAATATAAATTTTTTTAAAAAAATTATTTAAATATATTTCCAAACAAAAAATACTTTAAAAACAAAATCTTTCTTAAACACTTTTTATATATCAAAACGCTTATACTAAAACATGAACAGAAAATTGTTTTTTCAACTTATAAATATGTATTTAGTGCTGCTGTTTTTGCAGTTGTAGTTTAAAATATAAATTCAAAAAAAGTTATAAATTATAGTTTTTTTTTATAACAAATATTTCAAGAAAAGTTTTTTAATAAAATTCATGCAAAATTATTATGTGTTAATAATTAAATATTTTAAAAATTATGATTAAAATAAAATACAATTTTAATCACATCTCTCCACACAATCCAACGGACCCACGTCAAACAAAAATAAACACAAAAAATACATGGTATGTTTGCTATGGAAGGAAAAATACAAGTTCTTTTTCTCCCGTGTGCAGATTGCAATTAATCCATAATCGGGGCACAATGAATGACTATGAACTATGGAGTGAAGCGTATTAAAAGAATCATTTTTTCTCGGGCCAAGCTTCGTACCTCCAAATTAACAAGCTAGGTTAAGTCAAATTTTATAAATTCAACCAGCAGCTATTTCAGAGAGCTATTACAATTTAAATTCCAGTGAATTCAGGGAATTATGCAATATTTCTAACCCAGCAAGTGATGGTAAGGAAGAGATAGTTCTCGTTTGAAAGCAAGCGCTAGAAACAAATGAAGGAGGACATCTAAGGTGTGGCAATACTTTGACCAAGTTAGAGAAAATGGAGAAGTTAATTTGGCCCAAACGCAAAAGTTGTAACAATTGAAAAAAAAATAAAAAAATTATTTTGATGTATTTTCAAGTGAAAAGTACTTTAAAAAAATAATTGTTATCATACTCATAAACACATTATAAACATCGAGGGGAAAGCACAAGGGAAACTACAAATCTGTACGAACACCTAAAATCTATTAGTTCAATATGTTTTGAAGTCAAGTGGTTGGTTACATGTGATATTAGTATATTCATGTAAATACATGTTTATTATTAAAAAGTTAATTTATCTTTAATTTTCATATAATATTATATTAATAAATTTAATATTTGATTTATGAATTTAGAATAAAGATAAAATCCAAGAGATAAAAATATTTTGCAAAGAAAATTATAAAATTATACTTTGATTATGTTACATGTTATCTTAATCGAGGTAACGAAGGAACAAATATTATGTATAACATGAACTATATGAAGGTACTTGAGTGATTAAGAGATGATTTATCACCGTAGGTGAATTAGAAAAAATATTTTATATGTTCTCAAATAGTATTGACTACAAAATCATTGGCCAAGGTGGATTGAGATTTGAAAAAAAAATCAAATCTTAGTCAAATGATTAATGAATATTATATAGAGAATAAATATGATTTAACATGATAAATATACTTCATGCTTTAATGTTTAATTATAACATTATTAATGAAAAGATATTAATTATACTAAGAAACCGGTCACTAAAAGATTAAGTCAAACCGTTAATGACTTTTTTAATATCAGAAAGATCATGACATGTTGATAGACAATGCACCTGATCTTTAAATATTAATTAACCAATTGTTAAATAAATAATAAATTAAATTGTTTAATTTATTTAATTCTATTTAATTATAATTAGAATTTGTATTTGGGTTAACATGTTAGAAACCTAATACGTCACGAATACATCAAGAACTATTAGTCAGAAATTAAAATGAAATAATTTAATTAAGTATAACTCGATTAAAATATATTTTAGAAATTAAGAACTATAATATAATTAATACATGGATTATATGTCTACACCTAGAAAAATCAAGAACAGACTTAATTTCTAAAATTATCATGAATTAATATATGAATATTATTCTAGGGATAAATTGATATATTTTTAATTGATATATTTTTTTAGATTTTTTTATAAATAATAAGCAATACCTTTTATTTTTGTATAATTATTTATTAGAAAAAAAATTATATATATAAATTATAAAATAAATATCTAAAACTCTAGCCAAAAGAATCTCTTCTTTAAAACATTGCAGAAGCTATAAATTAATATATTTAATTATTTGGTGAACAACATTGAACATTGCACCCAGCAATTAATAGATTTGGCAATCATTGGGTTTTGCCAGCGTTACTTAATTCTTCCAATAAGATTAATTAATCCAACAGAGGCCCAACATAAAATTAATAAACAGGCATATGTAGGCCTACTCCATCAAATTGTCCAATCAAATCCATTCGTAGCCCATAAATATACCCCATCAAAGCTTGAAGGCCCGTCTCAATATTTTTAAACTAGATATTTTTTCATATAATAAAAATAATAAATATCTGTTTTTTCTCTATAAAAATTTTAAAGGTCACAGTGATTTTGGGTGTGACACATACATCAAATACTGAAAAATTTTCACACATATTTTCTAAACATAAATAAAAATTATTTTTCAATTCAAAAAAAAAAAAATTGCAAAAAAAGAACAGAAAATATCTTGTCAATTTAAGGCTAAAAATATAAATCTATCTAAAACCTTTCAAGGAATACCTTAATTTATTATTATTTTTAAATAGTTTTTATTTACTTAAGAAATTCACGAGGGAGAAAACGAGACAAAAAAAAAATGCTTTAAATTGAAAAATGATTTTACATGACTCTCTCTCTCTCTCTCTCTCTCTCTCTCTCTATCACGCACAGAGCATTTCATTTCCTAAACCAATTGAATTGGCTATTTAGCCAAACCTAAAGCTTACATTCTCTCCATTGTCTTTTTAAGTTTCAAACACCTGCAGCAGAGTGACAGAGAGTAAAACATAGATAGCTTAGAACTCGGCGAGATAGTAACAACATCCCCTACTTCTCCTCTTCCACTTCCACCTGTTGTTTCCCTTATAAATCACTTACTGTTTCTCTGTCGACGGTATTGTCTCTCTTCTTCTTCTTCTGCTGCTGCTGCTTCATTTCTTTTCCTTTTTTACGATAATTTGGTTCGTCTGTCTTGAATCTTGATTCTGTTTAATTTTCACTCTTACAATCATAAAAGGACCTTTGGCTTTCGCTGTTGTTACTTACGGATTTTGTTTTTCTTTTTTCTGTCTAACTTTCTTCTTGTTTCTTTGTTGTCTTTTACAAAAATAGTCCCTTTTGTTTTGTTTTCTGTTTCATATTCTTTGTAACAGGAAACTATGTAGGAACTTGAGCTCATTTGTACATGTAAATCCTTTGCATTTTGTTTCATGGCAATCGACGGAAGAAACGTTTTCCTAGAAATTTCCCGAACGTTGACCAAATAGCTGACCATCGTCAAAATGAAGAACGAAAGCTTTACACTTATCCCTGTGAATCTTATCTCCTTTATAAACCTGCTGCTGCTTATAGATTTTGACTATCTTTTCTATATCTCTTCTACGATGACCGTCATTAATCTCTGATATTCTTTTTCTTTGTTTTCTTTCTCGTTGATGCTCAGGAAAGATCAAGATTGGTGGAATGAAGATGAAGATCATAGGTAAGAAATCTCATACTACTTTGTATCTGAATTTCTTATCTCATACAACCTTACCAATACAACCTGATGGTATAAAGTCTGATTTATTCAGGTTTCTTATGTAAGTTTTTGTTGATAATTACATTTATTTTAAGTAAGTGTGTGTGCCGATTAAATCTGATTTATTTTATCATTTCTCCTCCTATTATTGACGACCTGGAATCGCAATCATAGCAACCCGAACCTTCTTCTTCAAATACCACCTCAGAATCACAATCTCCTCAAGCGCGGCCTCCACCCTCTCCACAATCACCACCAGTAGGGCGGCTGCTTCTTACCATCAACGAATCACAGCGAAACAATATTCTTGACGCGAAGCCAGACTTGGAAACGGAATTAAGAAAGACACTCCTGAATTTGTGCTTCACAGCAGCAATTCAAATCACGATTCAGTACGGACAGGCTGCTGAATCTGAAACCATATTAATAATAAAAAAATTCATTTAAAAAAAATACAGCGTGACAACATTAAAAAACAATACACCCGATTATGGGTTTTTGGCGGACTGAAAAATTTTTGAATTTTTTTTTAAAAAGAATTAAGTTTTGTAATTACAGTTTGAAAATGTAAATTAAAAAAAATTATAAATTATAGTTTTTTTATAACAAATATTTCAAGAAAGAGTTTTTAGTGAAATCAATGCAAAACTATAATATATATCAATTAATTACACATTTTTAAAATTATAATTGAAATAAATTATAGTTTCAAACATACCTCACTATACAACCTGTCGCACGTATGCAGCGTCGCGGCGATGACAATTTTTCATTGTTTGTTTGATTTAGGAGCCGCCACCTAGTATTTTAATTGAAGGTTACTAGGAAACCCGAATATACTGGTCTTTGTCAGAGATTCGAGAGCAAGAGACTGGTTGTGGCTAGAGAAGGTATTAACACCCCTAACGCACCCTACCTGAAGTAAGCTGCTTCGTGATTTGATGTGCTTTTTTAAAAAAAAGATATTTGTTAAAAGACTTTAATAAATCAATTATTAAATCCCAAGATATATGTAGAAACATGTTCTTACAGTTTCATGGGAAATACAACATAATTTTATTTATATTTAAGATACTTAACCATTCGCAAATTAAAAACATTTTATTTCTTTTTTTTATCTTTTTGATTTTTTTTAACATTTGCAAGACATACATAAAAAAGAAATTACAAAAACATACACTCACACATTACTTTTTACGATGCTAACTCATACATCATTTTTACATGTTCTAAAATAACAAAATTTAAAATAAATCAAATATAATTCAAAAATTACAAAATAAACCCCAAAACTCCAGGAATTGCTGGGAACATCTTCTGGGATTTGCCGGAACAGTAGCGGCGCATTTTCTCCACCGAATTACAGTTTAAATTCAAGTGAAGTCAGGCAATTATGCAATATTTCTAACCCGGCAAGTGATGGTGTGGAAATACAGGAGGCTCGTGACCAGGTAGGTGCTCAACACCTTACATTTGCTGTTCTTGCAGCGCTGATTGGTTTTCATGTGGTCACTGTCTTACTACTTGGCTATCAACTGACAGGAAGTTGAGGAACAAGATTCTGCATTTGTACCTGCAGCTCCAAGCCCTGATAACGAGGAGGTCGGCAGGGATAGTTCTCGTTTGAATGCAAGCGGTAGAAACAAACGAAGGAGGACATCTGAGGTGTGGCAATACTTTGACGAAGTTACAGAAAATGGAGAAATATGGGCCAAATGCAAAAGTTGCAGTAATAGATATCGAGGGGAAAGCAAAAGGGGAACTACAAATATTGTGCAGGAAGGAAATAAAAAGGCTGAAACAGAACTATTTGTCGCCTTTAAAACTTAACAAGTCCATGTATTTGAAGAAACAAGTTTGTTTTCAACTTTTGACTTAATATTGAAGTTGTGGCAATGGATCCTATCAAATGTTCCTCAAGAATTGAAGTCGTCAATGCAATATTTAGCATCCTCTGCTGCTAGTGAAGTACTGAGATTTCCTGATAGTGAAGTTCCTTTTCCAGTTCTATTTAATTTCGTCTTTGATTTCTTACCTCCTTAATTGTAAGATGCTTGACCACACGAACGAAACCCATTTGGAAAAGTTTGTTGACCTCAGTCCCAATTTGTGAGAAGAGTTCAGGATGAAATGAAAGCAAAGATATCTGGATACTCCATGTAATCTCCCTTTTCTTCTGGTGATAAATTTTCATTGATGAAGGTTGGCATGAGTTTTCAATGGTATCTAAATTAATTTTTTAAAGTTTATTCATTATAGGCTTATTTTCTGATTGATAGACGGTCAAAGTCTCCTTAATATCTTCTTCGACAAGAAGCTTATCATTATTATCTTTTTTAAAATTGATGTGATTGAAGTAATATATATTATTTCCTCTTCTTTTTCTTTATCAGAGAGGTTTGCGATTGCTATCGTGCGCTTTTGTTGATTAATTTTATGTTTGGCCTGTGTCTCTGATTTGGACTAATTAATCTTCTTGGAAAAAATAAGTAATGCTGGCAAAACCCAATGATCGAGGAATCTATTAATTGATAGGTGCAATATTGTTCATAAATTAAATCTATTAATTGCTCGGAATTTTGCATTTCAGAGTACCTAATACAACCACCTAGAGGCAAGTGCAGATGGCAATAGTGATCAACGACATGATGTAGACTGCCCATATAGCACATTTGATGCCAAGAGGGAATGGAGTTGCTATGGCGAAGAAAAACGTTGTGGCCGCTAGGAAGAACGCAACTTTATCCAGCACCATGGATGCAGTCGGAATCTTTTTTCCAATAAACTGTGAGACGAATAGAGAAACAAAGATAGTTACAACAGCTAAGGAGATCAAATTGATGGAGTACTGGGTTTCAAATTCAGCAACCTGTCAGTACTGAATTGTGATTTGAAGTGCTGCTGTGAAGCACAAATTCAGGAGTGTCTTCCTTAGTTCCGTTTCCAAGTCCGGCTTCGCGTCAAGAATATTGTTTCGCTGTGATTCTAGAGAAGCTGGCAGTTTTGATGGCAGCTGTGATCGTATGAGGTGCAAGAGTTGGGACAGAGATTCTGCAACCCAAAGAGAGAAATGATAAAAGAAATCAGACTTAATTGGCACATAGATACGCTTACATCAAATAAATAGGTTGAAATTTAATTATCAACAAGACTATAAGAAACCTGAATAAATCAGACTTAATGCCATCAGGTTGCATTAATTGGTAAGGAGGGTGGATGAGATAAGAAATTCAGATACAAAGTAGTATAAGATTTCTTACCCACGATCTTCATCTTGATTCCAATGTTGATCTTTCCTGAGCATCAACAAGAAGAAAACAAAGATAAAGAATATCAGATCTGATGGTCATCGTACATAGAGAAAAGCGGCAAATGTAAGAAAGAAACGATGGAACGGCAGAAACAAAGGATCACTTGGTCAACTAGCGATGCTTGGGGTATGCATATTGCAGAAGCTGAGAATTAATAGATTTAATTTATGGGATATTATTGTGAGAAATAAAATTTGTGGTGGCTTATTTTAAAACTTAAATAAGTGACTTGACTGTTTCAATTTGCAAGGCAGAATTTTATGTTGGCTTAAAATTCATGTTCTATTTGAAATTTTGATAACGACGGTAATTTAAAGTGTTTATTTTTAAAAATATATTAAAATAATATATTTTATTTTTTAAAAATTATTTTTAATATTAATACATTAAAATAATTTAAAATTATATATAAAAGAATTTTAACAAAAAAAATTTTAAATTTTAAATTTTAAAACATACGGTTAACAACCTCGCCTACGCAAATCAAGGTTGCGGCATCGGCGTCCAAGAAGAAGAATCAACAGCCCTATGTAGCCTACTCCATCAACTTAAAAGCTTGAAAAAATTGAGATAGTTATGGGTTTTTGGCCAGTGATGGTTAAATTATGCTTTGAAAAAATTTAAAATTTTTTTTATTTAAAATTTTTATTTTTTGTTTTTGAATCGATATAAACCATAAATAAATGTATATTTAGTATTGTAATACTTTTTGTAATTACAGTTTAAAAATTTACATTTAAAAAAGATTATAAATTATAGTTTTTTTATAACAAAGGTTTCAATATAGAATTTTCAGTAAAATCTATTTAAAATTATAATATATATTAATTAATTAAACAGTTTCAAAACTGTAGTTGAGATAAATTATAATTTCAATCATACATTACCATACAACCAAACGGAACTAGAACTATAACATCAAACAAAACAAATGTTTGCTTTGGAAGGAGAAATACAGGTTCTTTTTTCTCTATGCCAATGACTCCTACATATTGCAATTAATCCATAATCGGTGTTTAGACAATGATGAAAGATTTAATTAATAACCACCTTCAGGTTTTTTCGAGAAAATTACTTAGAAAGAAGTGGATCCCAGTTGGAGACTCGTAATAATTTATGAAAGATCAGGTGTCCTAATTAATGACATTAACATTATTGGGTTTAAGACATGACAGTCAACTAGCTAGCTATTTTCATTCCCTAACTAGTTATATAATCCGCGTGATGCCGCGGATCTTTTTTTTTTGCATAAAAAATATATGAAAAAACAAATATTTAAAAATTTTGGGTTTTTCTGCAAAGCTATACCTAAGAATTTTAGGTTTGGCTGCAACACCTGATCTAAGAGTAATATTTATAATATTAATAATAACATTAAACTTGCATGACCCAAGTTTAAGTGAGTCTGGCTGCAACACCGGACCCAAGAATATTGGATGTGGGTCTGACTATAAGGTTGTGTCATAAAAGCGTGATAATTAAATAGATTAATTTAAAAAAACAAAGAAAAAAAATCAACAGGAAGAAAAAAATAATGAAGAAAAAGAAATTTTTTTTGAATTAAGTGGGTTAACCTTTTAAACCAGGTTATCCTGTAAAACCTGAGATTCGCGTCATGAAAGTTTGATAACTAAATAGAAAAAAATGACGGGTTTACCCAGAATTAACTGGGTTAACCCATCAAATCAAGTTATCCCGTCAAACCCAGAATACGTGTCATGAAAGTCTGATAATTAAATAGAAAGAAAATTAACTTTAACAAACTAAACTAAATGAAAAAAATAATTAAAAAAAATCCAGGTTAACTCGTCAAATCAGGTTAACCCATCAAACCCGGGATCCGTATCATGAAAATCTGATAATTTACTAAAAAAAATTTAACATTAACAAACTAAATCAAACAAAAAAATTCATTAAAAAAACAATTTTTTTTAAAAAAAACAGTTATATAATATAATATAATAATTATAATTATAATTATAATATAATAATTATAATAATATAACATATTAATAAGTAAATATATTAGTAAAAGGCGTGGGAAAGCTACAGTAGTTTTCCCACGCCTTTTAGAGTATTACTTAATTATGCAAACATTACCAATAATATCACATTGCCCTCAGCATTGTTTTCGGATTCACAAGCACACTGCACACGATATAGAGTCAATTACTTTTATATATAAATGATCGATGATGTAAGGCTAAAAATATCGTACATCAACTTTGCGATAATAATCAATTTAGAGTTCCGCTTCCAACCACAACCATTGCCATTACTAAAATTATCAGATCTGGATATCATGATGACTTATTAAAAATTAATTTTTTAATTGGAAAAAAAACAGATATTTAATATTTTATTCTTTTAGAGAAGAGATCTTATTCAAGGAGTCGCCACCTAGTATTATGGTCACTAGAAATCCTAAACTGATCAACAGAGATTCTATGGTACGAGACTGGTTACGTAAAAGGAGAGATGCTATCACCCCTTAAGCGTCCTACCTAAGGCAGGCTGCATTGCTGATTTTGTCTAAAATTGCTAAGAATTTGTTCTCTTTTTCCTTTTCTATCCTTCGTTTCATGTTCCTGACTCTGGCGTCAGTGAACAATTCCTACAAATATTTTCAACTCTGTCGTTGGTAAATATCGCGCAAATCCAAAAAATGTGATACTCCTGACTCTTGCGTCAGTGAATATTTTCACAAAAAATGAATTTGAAGAAAAAACTTTCTATGTCATTTTTCTTGTTTATCCTTTATTTTTATTGACCCTTTTCAGATGGAAATAAATAAATAAAACCTTGCACGATATATTTGTATTTAACAGTAATAGTCCACAGATTGAGCACATAGCTAAAAAAAATACAAGCACAAAGAAAAAAAAAAGTGCGAGGTGCCCACAAATAAATCAATGAATGCCCCCAAATATTTTTAGAATTTTCTAATATCGAAAAGGGGCTCGTTTGGTCAAACATCAAATTAGAATGGACATAAAAATTATGGTCAAGGCATAAGGGTTTGTTTTGCAAGACACACCCTTAGCAAATATAATTTGGGTCGGCTGGGCCTAAATCCCAGACTTGGCTTACTCTTTTTTTTTTGGGTTGGATCTAGCCCAGCCATCCCAAATTATATTAAATCCGTCGGTAAATTTTGAATTTCGTATCAGAATTTTTTAATTACCCTTCATATTTTTCAATGTTCATCGGTGATTTCATCTGTAACGGCATGCGGTCAAAGATGCATTAATACCCGCCATTTGAAATTCGCACCGTCCATCGGTGATTTTATTAGTAATGTTCAACTATGCCGACAAATATCAATAGACTGTATCCGTCGGTATCAACGTATGTTACTTAGTGGAAATATATGAGACTGATGATAAGGTGCCTTTCTTAGCAGCAAATTTATCCTATAATTGAGCCCAGAATAAACCTTGATGTAGTAAATTATGTCTTTCGTGGTTGTCTCTTAACCGGAAACTGGAGAATCGAAAGCCATACTGGAACCAGCTTCAAGTGCTGACAAGGTGATGATCAACTTAGACTGTTCCAAGGGGATCTTATCTATAAATAAATAATGGAGACAAATCTGAGGTGTAGGAGTTCTTCAATATTTGAGGTCGATGAGGATGCTGAAAAGCTCTGGATTATTATGGTGTTCTCAAGGCTGCTACGCAGTACTAGACTGCACCTACAGAACAAGTGATGAACTCAAGAAACATCAACGTTTTATCTTCTTCTTTATTTCCTCCCACTTTCTTCTTTCTTCTCATCTGGTTTTTCTTGTTTCATAAAGATAAAGTTCATTGCAGCGCCGCAAGAAAGATGAAGTTCATCTTGAACTCACCAATCCAAACAAACACCAAGTCATGAACTAGACTGTTTTTTCTCTTTGCTATCTATTAACAACTTTGTTCTGATCATGAAAAAATAAATAATGGGATCAATAGATTTTAACTTCTTTTCTTCTTCTTTATGATGGGAAACCATAAACTTGAGTTGCATAATTTTATACAGAATTGATAAGCACAGAGTGTACAAAAAACAAATGATATGAAGATTCTACGGCACCCATTATTATATATGGCTGGCTCTCTTTCTCTGTCTGCACTTTTGTAATGAAGAAAGTCCATAGAAAATTATGATCAGTTGAGAGAGCAAGGAAAAACAAGAGAAGAAGAACTGGCTCACCTTATTAAAACTCCTTTTGAGGTGCGCAGGACAATAGCTGTGGTCGAAGGTAAATAATCTTTGATTCCAAGTTCACTCAAGAATAGGTTCTGAAACTTGACATCAGGACTGATGAACAAATAGTGGAAAGACAAGGAATTATCGCGGTTCATCTAGCCCACTCTACGGACGAAGAAGCTAAAATGAATGAATGTATATGGTATTGCTATAAAAAATAATATTTATAATGAATGATACATGAAGATCGAACGAAAATTAATAAAAAATCAATTCCTTTATTATTCCAACAGATCCCAAGATTTATATCTCTACTGATTTTTTTTACTGATTCTCGTAATATGAAAAGTTAACTTACTGAACTCTATATTCTTGGCTTTTCAAGACATTGATTGGACTTAATTTGCAGAAGAGATCTAAATTATAGATGGCTTAATTAGTGGGAGAAATATTAATAAAACTACATATCTGCAGATTCAACAAAGAACAAGAAATCATACTGGATGTAAATCTCTAAGACACAAATATTATTGTTTACATCTTAACCAACCAATAACTTATTGTTTACAAATACTCTAATACGAATCTTGAAAATTCAACTCCTTCAAAAACTCCCTTCTATAGTGAAAAAAAACGTGTACACACATCATTTTTGGCTTGGTAAAACAAGTCTCTCTGGAATATACAGAATTCAATTAGTAGCCTTCGTAGAAATATTTGGTTAAATGCTACTCTTTTATTCCTTCATCAAATCAATGCAAACGGCTATTCTTTTGGACCAAAATAGGGTGATGCTACTCTTCTAGCAAAACCATGACTGGCATCTGAAATGTCCGTGAATTACAAATTGTTGAGGTCCACGAGAAGGTTCAATGGCACAGAATAACATTGGAAAATCTTAAACTATTTGTATGCGCTGTGAAGTGAGCATTGTCTGGCGTGATGAGCCATTTTCTTTTGTGGAGTAATTTAGATTTATTCTTTCAAATTGAATTTGTGTAGAATATGGGTGTTATGGGGTTCATCAGTAGAATTATTACAAGTTATTAAATTTGTATCTATTATCAATGTAGTAAATCATATTTAGAATGTGATTTACTATTCGTTTTCTCTTCCTCTGGTCTTTTCCTTTTCTCTGGTTTCTGTTTTCTCTGGTTTCCTGTGTTTTTTTTTGTTCCTTGTCCTCTGTTTTCTCGCGGTCTCTCCTCTGTGGATTTTCGTCCCTTGTGTTCTCTGTTCTTCTGGCTTTTATAGAGCCAAATCTCCAATTCTCATCCTTATCTTCCTGGGGATGGCAATGAAGATCATCACGGTTCTTTTTCTCCGTGTTTGGGTGGAAAAACACCAACAGTCTTGCCATTGGATTGTTGGTGTTGGGTTTTATTTTGAACTTTTTAACTTTTAATTTTTAAAAAATTATTTTTGAAAAAATCAATTAACTCCTCTATAGTATCAATGCATGTTCACTTCGGTCCATACAATTTAATTTCTTGTAATTTTGATCCAAATTGAACCTAAACTTTGATTTTTTTTTCAATTAAACCCCTGGTTTCCTTAATTATATTAATTCAAAGTTTACTTAAGTCCCTAGACTTATCAATTTTTCTAATTTTTTATCAAATTGGCTTTCAAATTTATAATTTCCTTCTTACTAGTCCTAAATTCTTCAATTTGTATGGTCTTGATTCAATTCTTAAATTATTTTCCATCCATTTTTTTGTTAATATATTTTTTTTGAAAATTCAAAAATTAGGTTATGGCATTAGATATAAGCGCCATGAAGTAAGCATTGTCTGGCGTGATGGACCATTTTCTTTTGTGGAGTAATTTAGATTTATTCTTTTAAATTGAATTTGTGTAGAATATTAGCGTTATAGGGTTCATCTGTAAACCTTCTGGGTGAAAAATTATAAATTAACTAATTTTATATAAAAACTTCGTAACTCTTGATTAGGTTATCAGAATATTCTGAAAATTTGCGTGGAGTTTTCTAATATAATGTCTTAGTTTCAGTTTAAATTTCAGAATTTTTGAAGAGGAAGTACAGGAGGCTAGTGACCAGGTGCACAATACCTTACATTTGCTGTTCTTGCAGCGCTGATTGGTTTTCATGTGGTCACTGTCTTACTACTTGGCTATCAACTGACAGGAAGTTGAGGAACAAGATTTTTCATTCGTACCTGCAGCTCCATGCCCTGATAACGAGGAGGTCGGCAGAGATAGTTCTCGTTTATAACTTTACAAGTCCATGTATTTGAAGAAACATAGTTTGTTTTCAATTTTTCACTTGATATTGAAGTTGCGGTCAATGGATCCTATCAAATGTTCCTCAAGAATTGAAGTCATCAATGCAATATTTAGATTTCCTGATAGTGAAGTTCCTTTTCCAGTTTTATTTAATATCGTCTTCAATTTCTTACCTCCTTCAATTGTGTTTGACAGAACTCCCTTGTGGCTCCTTTGGTATGCCATACTAACACTTTCTCGCTAATAAATCAAGATTCCTATTCGGAAGTACTTTTCTAATATACATATGTTATGCTTTTATTGATATTTAATACAATTTAATTAGGACCGTGGAAGTTATGACAGTTTCGCTCTGATCACACTAAATTTCAACATGAGGAATATTGCATTTCAGAATGCCAAATACAACCACCGAGAGGCAATTGTAGATGGCAATACTGATCAACGACATGATATAGACTGGCCATATAGCATATTTTATGCTAAGAGCGAATGGAGTTGCTATGGTGAAGGAAAACGTTGTCGCGGCTAGGAAGAACGCAACTTTCTCAAACGCTTTCTTTTTTCCAATAAACTATGAAATGAATAGAGAAGCAAAAATAGCTCCAATTTGCTGTTCATATGTAATATGTTATATCAGAGGGTGTTCGGGAAAGGTTACTTTTAAAAATGTTTTTTATTAAAAATATATTAAAATAATATTTTTAATTTGTCTTTAATAATATCATATAAAAATGATTTAGAAATAAAAAAGAAATCAACTTAAAGCAAAAAAAACAATTAAACTCTTTTCAAACTTCCAGTTCGAAACCCCGTAGCCATTTCAATATCACAAAATATTGATACGGGCCTTCAAGCTTTGATGGGGTATATTTATGGGCTACGAATGGATTTGATTGGGCAATCTGATGGAGTAGGCCTACACAGGGCTGTTGGTTAATTTTATGCTGGGCCTGTTTCTCTGATTTGGATTGATTAATCTTCTTGGAAGAATTAAGTAACGCTGGCAGAACCCAATGATTGACAAATCTATGAAATGGAAGGTGCAATGGTGTTCATAAATAATTAAATATATTGATTTATAGCATCTGCA
>Ga0325410_1000718_pt1 | contig 35054 bp, 30 predicted proteins | sample PopdelMetagenome_16_FD_206182 | JGI IMG/M metagenome (GOLD analysis project Ga0325410, IMG submission 206182) | Populus deltoides microbial communities from Bellville, Georgia, United States - Xylem-PdIQD-R3 | ecosystem: Host-associated > Plants > Phyllosphere > Stem > Wood/Secondary xylem...
TTACTGACGACACTTTCTTTCTTCTTTCCCTTTTTTCTCTCTCATCTTCTCAGAATTCATGTTGATCTATCCATAATTCAAAGTTGCCCTTTCATTTTATTGTCATGTCCTCATTCTTTTGTTTGCTAAATTTTGTTTTAAGTCTTTTTATTGAATTAGTTTTTTCAATTTTACCCTTCAACCCAAAATTTTAAGTTGTCCTCTCTCTTTATTTTTCTCAAATTTGGTTTGTTTTCTTTTAATTGCTATCTTTTGTTTTGAATCATTTCATAAAATTGTTTTTTTTTCATCCTGAGGTGATCCCAGTTTCAAGATCTAGGTCATTACTTTTAAAAGTTAACCCGAATTGAAATTGGTATTTTTTATTGACTTTTTTCAATGATTTTTTTAATTTCGATTTCATCCTTTGAAATTAGGTTTTTTTTTTTTAAAAAAAAAGCTTCGTGATTTCTTTGGTTTTTTTTTAGGGTTATCCTAATCTCATGAATTAGACTACGAGTTTGACGGGTAAGCCTAAATTGACTCAGGCTTTTTTCGGGTTGTTTTTTTTCAATTTAATCTCTTTTTTTTTGCTATTCAATATTAGGTCGGTTTTACAGTTGATCTTCATGATTTTTTTTATTTTTCTTTCTATTTGGTTATCTTATTCACATGATTTGGGTAGCGGGGTTTAGTAGGCTTACTCAGGTTTGCAAGTATTTTTTTGTTCTTTTTGTAATTGATATTTTTTATTTCACCCTTTTATATTGGATTTGTTGGGAATCAAGGTTTTGTAATTTTTTTTCTTTGCTTTATATTAGGTTATCTCAGTCACATAACTTGATAACTTGGTTCATAGGATTGGCATAATAACTCAGGTTGACCAGTGTCAGTTTTTTTTCTTTGTTTTCCACTTTTATCCTTCCATATTGGGTCGGCTAGGAATTAAGCTTTGTCATTTTTTTTTTCTTTTGGTTAGTACTCTTTTATGCATATTATTGTCATAACCTATTTTTGGGTTATTCCCTAAAATTTACCCCTTTTCATTTTTAAAATAAAAAAATAAATAATAATAGCAAGAAGAATGATAATTCGAAAAAAGCAGGTTGAGGAGGATTTCAAATATATAGAAAAATTAAGCTGTAATTTTGGATGAAATTAAGAGTTTAATCGTACTACATTGTACCTAAGACTAGAGAGACAATACAGATACAAGGTCATATTAAATGATTACTAGATGAATCTTTATAAAAATTAAGTAAAAGGACATAATTAGATTTTTAATAAACCAGTTTGATTTAATCATGGGCCAAATTAAGAGTTTAATTATATTTAAGAATTAATTTGGGTAAAATTAAAAGATTTAATTAAGTGTAAGGACTTAATTATACTTTAAATGGGTCAATTTAATTTTATTAGGGACTTAATTGGTGAAAACTTAAGTTTAGGAGTTGAATTTGGGCTTAATTGAGAAGATTAGAATTTTAAAGGACCAAACTTAATTTTTATAAAGTTAATTGGTTGAAATCAGGGGTAAAATCACAAAAAAAAAAAACCAAAGTTTTTGGGTCAATTAGTGGTTGAATTAAAAACATTCACAGCCAAGGACCTTTTTGGAAAAGGCGTCGAACTTTGGGGGTCAATTGATTGAAACTATGGGTGAAATTGAAGAGCATTGAAAGTTTAATGGTCAATTTGCATAAATCCAAGACTAAGGACCACAATGAAAAAGGTGTTGAAATTCAGAGGTGATGTTAATTTGGCAAGGATAAAATTGCATAAAATTAAAAGTTTCAGCCAATTAGGGGTGCAATTAAAAGAAATCAAAAGTTGAAGGACTAAATTAACTTTGGTCAAGTCCCTAAATTAAAACCCTAAAAGCCAAAACAATGTCATTTCATTTAAATGAAACAGTCTGTTTTGACCGAACAATACAAAAAAAAAAAGAACTGATTAGACAACTTGTTGTCGTTACTGTTCATCATCTTCTTCTTTTTTTTGCACGAAAAACTACTCAGGTGGCTACTTTTCAGGGGTATTTAATACTTCATCTCTCAACCAAACCGAACAAACCATGCACCAATATGATGGCCTGACATTGTACTACACTCCAACGTTAATCTTGGCGGCCAATTGGCCCTACAGCCGCCATAACGCTGCCCCAAAGTAGCCAACTCAGGCAGCTTTTAGCTGCTAACTTTTTCAGGCCATGAAAGCAACTTTGAACCAACAGTTAGGATCCTTCTTGTTCGAATCATGGGCTAAGATAAGTCCTTAAAAGAGATAAAGTGTCCCTCTTCCACCCCCTTATAAATAGGGGTGGATTCCAGGCATTGAGCAATGAAGAAATCTAAAGCCAAAATTTTGAAAAAAAAATTAGTCATTTTCCCCTGTTTCTATTTTTCCTCCTCTGCCATCGTTAACGCCGCCAACAATACAGCAGACTTCTCTGCACCACTAGGAATGCCTCTAGCAACTTTTCTCCTCCGACTAGGCAAGCCTTCCTCTTCTTTTTCTTCTCCAACCCCCTTAGCCATTTGTATGCAGAATACATTCTGCATCCAAATGGAAAAATGTCATTAATAACAATAGGTTGGACCCCTTCATAACCCAACCCAGATGGTTGGGCTGAGTCCAGCCGCTAATCGACCCAACCTGATTGAGTCGAGCTAGACCTGTTTCGACCCAACCCAAAAACAAGAGAGAGAAAGGTTGTTTGCCCGCCAATCAGCCCACCTGTCTAAGTTGGGCTGGACCTGTTTCAGCCCACCCATATAGATAGGCCGAGTTCAGCCCAATATATTAAATATAATAATATTTATTAAAAAATTCAAATTTTTCAAATGGCATTTTAAAAGTATTTGTGGGTCCCTTGCTTGTTTTTTCAATTATTTTGCATAATAACGACAATATTTATTCCCCTTTTTACAATTTTTTTTTTACATTTGTGTTTCCATTACATCCCTTAAGATTATAGTTCATTATCAAATCATAACTAGCATCACAATTTCAATTTCAAATATGTTTTATTTACTTTCAAACATTAAGACATGACGCTATGCATTTTCTGAGGGGAATGAAACTAGATTCTGCCCCTAACATGACTAAATTTTCCTGTTTTGTCAATTTGCCGAATTTGTCAGCAGAAGTGGCAGCTCGACCTCTGCTCATATATTTATCTATACCTGGAGTTATAGAGCTCTAAATTAAGCGGTGTTGGACTCGTTGGAAAGCTAACATCCCTGGCTATAACTCTTATGAGAAACCTTCCCTAAATTTCATCATTTTTAGGTCTGAATACTCTCTAGAAGTAGGGTGATGAATCTGCCCAGTTTTGTCAATGGTGTTTAGATGAACTTTCAATTATCACCATTTCCCTTTCTTCTCTCAAGACAACTGTTCCTGCATTTCGCAACTCCTTCTAAGATATGTCATAGGCTATACATAAGGTTAATACTCTTGTTTTCTCTTTACGTAACACACGCATTTGACTCACGAAGTTCCATACTACCAAGTTGTCATGCTTTCCCTCATTAGTGAACTTTCTACCACACCTAATTTATTCATCATTAACATATGACATCCCAAAACTCTTCCTCTCTATCTTCAATTTGGTCTTGGTCGAAACTTGGCCTAAGGGGACCAAGGGTCCCCTTTTCCTTTCCATGCAATTATTTGTTTCATTTACTCATTGTTCACATCATAACAACATATCACAAAGGTTGTTTATCAAGCAAAATTCACAATTTCTTTTCCTCCCATTCAACCCTCACATGGCCGGCCACTCATGTCTCTTGGTCATTGATTTTTTTTCTATGGTATTCTTGCATAATTTTATATTTAAGCAACATATAACAATTTGATTAACCTAAGTCCAACAAATTCTGCAATTGCCCCAAATTTCACTCAAGATCCCTAATTTTTAAATTCTAAAATTGGTGCACAATTCCTAATCAAATATTAAATTAGTTTTCACAATTAGGTTTAGGGCCATTTCTGGAGGAAATTTGAATTTCAACTCAAATTTAGTTTAAGATTTTTAGCTGCTCCCTCCTTGCATGTAGTCGACCCTTTCCTTCCATTTTCCTCATAATTTCTTCATTTGTTTCCTTGTTAATTCCTTTATCAATGAATGTTCTCTCTACTTAAAAGTCCAGAGTTTGTATAGCCCTAATAATTTTGGTGTTTTTCTCTGATTTTGGTTAAGGAAAATTTGAAATCCCCCCTCCTTTTTGTCTTGGTGCAGTCGGCCACATGGTAGAGAGAATGAGGTGTTTATAGTCCCATTCTTTTTTAATTGCAATTTGGTCCATACTCCCCCCTTTTACTATCTGAGTTGTACTTCTTTTCATCTTTTAAAATCCCCTCTTAGTAATTAAATTTTTTTGATTTTTTCACACATTTAACTCCCACCTTTTATTATTGTTTTTTTTTTTTTGTAAAAGTTTATTATTGGGGTTTAGATTCTCCCTTTCTAGTAGAAATTCCATCCTCAAAATTTAGGTTACATACCTACGTTGGTAAATAGATGTGGATATTTCTCCATGATTTTGATTTCCCTCTTCCAATTTTCTTTTCCTACTTGAGAGTTCCTCCATAATACTTTTACCAAGGAACTCTTTTATTCCTTAGCACTTTTTCACCCCAATCCACAATCTTGACTGGTTTTGTAACACTCGTGAGGGATTCATATTTGCTTTTTGTAACAAAGACACATGTAATATGTTATGAATCTTATCCAAATATATGAACAATTCCAACCTATAAGCAATTGGCCTTATCCTTTTTATAATTTCAAAAGGGCCAATCCATCTCGGGGCAAGCTTCCCATTCATTCCAAACCGAATGATACCCTTCAAAGGTGCCATATTCAAAAACACTTTATCCCCTATTTGGAACTCCAAGGGTCTCATCCGATTGTCCGAATAACTTTTCTATCTGTCTTGAGCTTTCTTCATTCTTTGTCTGATTGTCCTCACTTTATTAGTCATCATCTGTACCATTTTAGGTCTCAGGAGTTTCCTTTCTCCTACTTCATCCTAATAAATTAGGGTACGACATTTCCTCATGTACAGTGCTTCATACAGAACCATCCCAATAGATGTTTGTTAGCTATTATTATATGTAAACTCCACTAATGGCAATAGATCTTACCAACTTCCCCTGAAGTCCAACAAACATGATCTTATAAGATCTTCAAGTTTCTGGATAGTTCTTTCAAACTGACTATCCGTCTGAGGGTGGAATATTGTACTTAGGTAATGATGCGATCTAAGCACCAAAAGATCCATTAGAGGTTCTGGCTAGTCCAGTTATAAGGCTTGGAGCTAAGAGGTTCAAAAAGGCTTTCAATGGACTTCTTCAAGATACGTGGGCTAAGGTGGACTTCAAGAGGATATTAAATAATAAGAAGCAAGTCATGATTAATTTGATTCATGTTCAAGAGAGGCTTATTGGTGGAACCAAAACCATTACACAAGAATTGAGAGAAGATGACTAAATTTGGTCAGTTTGACCTTTCGCTAAGGTAGGATTGGGCTAGGGTGGACTTCAAGAGGATATTAAATAATAAGAAGTAAATCATGATTAATTAGATTTATGTTCAAGAGAGGCTTGTTAATGGAACCAAGACCATTACACAAGGATTGGGAGAAGAAGACTAGATTGGTTAGTTTGACCTTTCGCTATCTTTTTTATCATAACTAGAGCTACAGATCGAATTTTGAGGTGATTCCAATTGGTTGGAAACTATACTTTTATAAATTTCCAACGATATATGGCACGCCTTTGAATTATTTAAGACGAGAGAGAATAATCCATTTGAAGTTGGGCTTTGTTGCTGCCAGACAGAATGCGAAAATAACCAAACTTGTCTTATTAAATTAGATGGGCTATTAAATTTTCTTTATTTTATGAGGAAACACTTGTTTGAGTTTCAGAATTGTTTATTTTAATTAGTTTGGGCTAGTTTTAGCTTGGGTTAATTATTATTTAAATTGAGTTTATATGTGACCTATTAGGGAAACTAGAGTTTTTAGCTTGGAGTATAAATACTCTTGAGAATAATTTTTAGATCAAACTTTTAGCTAATATTCTGATTTTGCCGACCTTGGTTGTCAATCTTAGTTCTTGATTAAACTTTCAACTCTTCAAAGAATTGACCAATCTTTATTGTGAATTTATACTCCTTTTACTCGTCTTCAAGTGTAGGCGTTGTGATCGGGTTGGTTTATAGTCTTGTTGCCTTGGAGCAGGTCTTTCATTGTGATAAGATCATCCTATTTTCAACAAACTTGGATTAGATAGATCTTGAGTTTGTGAATTCCATTCAATTCCGCTAGGGTTCACATCAGTTGGTATCAGAGAAGATCTAATCACGGGTTATATCCTTCAATTTGTGTCCTTTGTTTCTTCATTTTTTCTTGAATAGTTTCAGCCACACTTATTAAAAAAATTAGGGTTCTTGCATCCTCTTGAATTGTTGAACACAAAATCATAAGGTAGTGTTCTTGTTGAATTCTTGATCTTGCTGTAATATATACATAAAACAAATATGTTATTGAATTCTTTTCTTAATTGTCGAATTGGTATACAAACAAAAAAAGGGGGTTTGATCTTGAAAATTATGATTGTTGCCGTAAAAAAACAAAGAAAAGGAAGAAAATCAACATTCAAGAGTTTGGCCGAGAGCTAGGGAAAGAAAATTGGTCATTGGGAATTTGTCTTGCTCTTTATCTTCTTTTTTTTTCAGGTTCTATCATTGTTTGATTTAATTTTTATTTTGGATGGCAAATCTTTTTAGTATTATTACTTCAATTTAGTTTATTTTGCGTCTTCGAATCATCATATTACTCGCATAAATTTGCATTGCTACTCGTGAATCTGTCATCGTAGTTTCGTTTTGTTAGTTTCGTAAATTTCTTGCTTCTTGAGTCTCTATCAAATTTATAAATTCATAGCGTAGTTGGTTGTTTTTTTTTTCTGAATTGTTGCTAAGTGATTTCAAGAACTAAAGAAAAGCAATTTGAGTGGAAAAGGCGTAGGGAGCATATTAGAGTGAAAAGCCTATAAATTTGTGTGAAACATGAGTGTGTGAGGTGTGACTTTTTTTATTGCTAGCGATTTTCATGCAGTTTTTTTTTAAAAAAGAGAAATAATGTCTTCTAATAGTGTACCACAATAGAAGGGTGAAATCCCAGAAGATCAACTTCCAAGAATATAACAACAGGTGGGATTTATGTTTAATGAGCTGATGACTAGGATTAAAAAATTAGAGACTAGGTTTGATGGGGGATGTAGTAAAAAGGGTAGAGAAGCTAGGAAGGAGGAGAGTGTTGCTGGAAACTCTGCAGATGAAGTCGAGGATGATCTTAACCATGGTAGTGGGTTCTGTACACATAGGGGAAAAAGGTATGAGAATCGGCCAAGGAGCGGACATATTCGGCCACATAGTGATTTTAAACATAGAGGGGATTTTGATCATTTGAGGGATATAGACCGAAATTTAGGTAGTATTAAGTTAAAAATCCCAGCCTTGAAGGGAAAAACTGATCCAGAAGCTTACTTAGATTGAGAAAAAATGGTGGAGATGATTTTTGACATCTATAGGTACTCTGAAGAAAAGAAGGTTAAGTTAGTTGTAGTGGAGTTTATTGATTATGCCATAGTTTGGTGGGAGAGATTGGTGGTAGAAAGAAGAAGGAATAGAGAAAGACCAGTTAGCACGTGGGAGGAGTTGAAACAATAATGAAGAAGAGGTATGTTTCTAAACACTGTTATTGAGAGTTGTTTAATCATTTACAAATGATTGCACAGAGTAGTAAGAGTGTGAAGGAGTATCAAAAAGAATTAGAGGTGGCTATGATTAGAGCTAATATTAATGAAGATGAGGAAGTTACTATATCTAGGTTTTTAAATGGCTTGAATAGAGACATGACTAATGTTATGGAGTTGCAATCTTATGTTGAATTGGAAGAGTTAGTGTATTTAGCCATTACGGTTGGAGGAAAATTAAAAAGGAAGGGCAATACATGATCTAAAGCTTATTTGGGGTCTTCTTTGGGTTGGAAGATGAATTATATGAGAGCTGGTGGTGTGCCATCGAAGCCCTTGGTGACTTCTAAAGCTGTCGAACCTATATCCATAAAGAAGCAGGTTTCGACCAATGATAAAAAACTTAAGGGAGAAGTCCAACCGAAGCGTAATCATGATATAATGTGTTTCAAGTGTCAGGGATTGAGACATTATACATCAGAGTGTGCAAATCATCGAGTTATGATTCTAAGAGATGATGGAGAGATTGTGTCCACTAGTGAGTAGTCTAATTGTGATGATATGCCACCACTTGAGGATGCTAGTGGTTTAAAGTATGTAGTTGATGATAAAGTTTTAGTGATTAGAAGGTCGTTTAATGTTCAGACTAAAAAGGAGGATGTGGAGAAACAAAGGGAAAACATCTTCCATACTAGATGCCTAATCAATGATAAGGTATGTAGTATGATCATTGATAGTGGTAGTTATACTAATGTTGCTAGTGTTACTTTGGTTAGAAAGTTGGGATTGAATACCATAAGGTATGAAAGGCCTTATCAGCTTCAATGATTGAATGAGTGTGGTGTTGTTAGGGTGAATAGACAGGTGATGATTTCTTTTTCAGTAGGCAAGTATAAGGATGAAGTGTTATGTAATGTTGTGCCTATGCATGCTACTCATCTGTTATTAGGAAGGCCTTGACAGTTTGATAGAAAAGCCAAGTATGATGGGTTTAAAAACAGGTATTCATTGGAGAATGATGGTATAATTTATACATTTGCCCCACTAACACCAAAACAAATGTATGAAGATCAAATCCAGTTGAAGAAAAGCTATGAGGAGGAGCACTCAGATTCGGTCAAAGCGGAAGAACAAGCCGAACAACATGGTGAAAATGTGAGGAAGAGTGAAAATAAAGTGAGCCATGAGTTGAAAACAAAAGGGGATAAAGTTTCGGCCTTTAGAAAATTAAGGGAGGGTCATGGCCAAAACGAAAAAAATAGAAGGGGGGCTGAGAGTGGAGAGAAAATGAGTGGAGATAAGAAATAAAGGGTGAGAAAAGAAAAATATGTAGAAAAAATGGGGGAAAAACCTTAATTTTTTTTGTAAAATCTAGTGATCTTAAAAATGCTTATCTTTCTAAATTGTCTATGATTTTACTTGTGAATAAGGAGGCATACTTTAACTCTGATAATTTAGATTTCTGTGTTCCTAGTGTTGTTAAAGTTCTTTTACAGGAATTTAAAGATGTCTTTCCAAAAGAGATTCCTAGTAGCTTGCTGATTAGTACTTAAAAGTGCATTTTTATCAAGGTTTTATATTATCATTTTGCACTTAAAGTATCAATAACTCCTTAACTAGAACATGTTTTATAATAACAAGTTTGATAATATAAGATACTTTTAATTTATGGTAAATTTTCATTTTAAATACAGGCCTATCACATAAATCAAATGATTGATTGATGAGTTTAACCATTGAAATTGAGAAGACAAAGAGAGGACTAAGCTTAGAAAAGAGATGCTGGTTGAATTCAAATTGGAACACCATTCGGTTATTGGATCATAACTGGAGCTATAGAACTTGGATTTAGGTCTAGTTTATATGGATAGAAAGCTAAGACATAGGGCTAAAACTTTCATGAAGAGTCCAAGATTCAAAAGGACCGTTTTCAAGTTCAAATATAGCAACAACAGAGAAGTCAGAATCTGTCCTGCAGCCCAGACAATGTTTAGTGTTCAGGCCATATCTCGAGTTGTAGAAGTCCAAATGACTTTATTCTTAGTTTGTTGGAAAGCTAAGACAATTCCCCAGAACTTTCATAAGACTATTTGTTCAAATTCTAATGTTAGCAATGATGTTTTCTGCAGACAAGAAGATAAGGATGGTTATCAAGTTAAGAGGTGGCCACCCACTCAACAATTAGTCATCAAATCAATAGTTTTGAATTTTAGCCTATAAAAAGAGGCATTTGCCATGCATTTAGGCATCTTGATTTTCAGATCAAGATCATTTCCTTACTTGTTTTCTTTCTTTGTAGTTTTAATGTTCTAGTCTTATTTCATGTTATAGTTTCATTAATCTCTTGTTCATGCCTTTCATTTCCTTTACTATACTTATATAATCATGTTCTCCTCATGTTTATTTATGTTTCTCTTCTTCATTATGTTTAACTAAGTTTATTATGTCAAGGTGAAAAGGTTACACTAATGGTGTAAGAATAAGTATAGTATAAACTCAACATGGACTTTAATGTTTGATACTAACATGTTTTGTATTTTTTTATCTTATTCACTCTTAATACTTTGCTTGTTAAATGGTTAATCTAGATTTATATTGTATAACCCTTGGTACAACAAATACTTGGCATAGCCCAACTATATGGTATTACCTACACCTGTGCTATGAAAAGAACTTGATTTGTTGTTAACATAAGTTATCATCATGAATACCTGACAACATTTACAAGTTTTAGCATTATTCGAATAAGATAACTAATGTAATCATATTAATAATTTATAATCCGATTGAAACCTCATTTATGTGTGGTTTCCAATTAAGTAATAAAAGGAGTTTATACTATATTTATTTGAAATACCATTAATGGATCCTCTAACCTTGACAATTGTTTTATCTTTGTTTAAATCTTTACATCAATATCACTTCTCAAAGCTCTCTTCAACTCCTTTTCTATTATTATCTATTTCTTTATTTATAGTTTATACAGTTAACCTCCATGTGGTTCGACCTTAATCTTGCCGGGTTATTTATTACTTCGACACTCCTGCACTTGGGATAAGACATCAATCTTTTGAGGAAGAGATGAGCACAAGGAAAGATGTTGAGTCTGATATGAGAGATTACCATAAGAGAGCTAAGTCTTCAAAGGGATGGATAATGGCTTTACAATCCGAGTTAGAAATCTAAGAAGATGAACTAAGGAAGTTGATAAGCCATTATTTTAAGATGGAGGAAAAGTTGAATAAGATTAAGCAAGAGCGTCAAGAGTGTCAAGACTATATTGACAACTTTTCAGTACAAATTAACTCTAAAATAGTCGAGCTGGATATCAAGAGAGAAGAATTACAAAAGGCAAAGGCTAAGTTGATACGGTTAGAGACTATGGTCCAAGTACTAGAAAGAAGCAACGAGGCCTTAGGAACCAACAACGAAGTGATAATTACAGATAATATCTTATTCCATGACAAGATAAGACACATGACAAAACAAGTTGAGCAAGTAGTCTGTTATGCGGAAAAGTTGCAACTACCCATATTGGAAATGATGCCGCGGAATATCCGGAGTACATAGGATCATCACTTCTTTTATTGAGGACTTAGCTAATAAAGAGAATGCCTTTTAAGGGTAGTAATGTATATGGCCTTTTTTTTATTTTACAATGTACGAACTTGCTTTTATTTATAAAAAGGCCAAGACCTATCTTTCTTTCTAATATTTTCTGGAAATCAACCATGATAAGAACTTGGCGAACACCTCTTTACAACAATCAGTTCAACTCAAAAATCTCGCCTGAAGGATTAAAAAAGTCATGAATCAGTTCAGAAAAAAATATATATCACATATGCATCACGCATTTCAATCACATATTTGTTTATAATTTATCATATGCACACCAGATCGAAGCATAGGTTCCACATCCAAAGTCTACCACACCCGATTAAGATCAAGGATCAAGAACGAGGAAAGAGCTCATTTAAAGTAACATTATCAGACCGAGTTAGAATCTATAAAAAAACAAAGTTGCTCGGATGACCGACCTACTCGAGCAACTTCTAAGAGCTAATAATAGGGAAGGAACATCCACACAACCGCCCATAGAAGCACCAGCAACTCATATCCCTCAGGCATCTCAAAACTTGAGGGGAAATTCAGCCACCGAACAACACTTTGTGCCCATCACCCCTATCCAGCCACCTCAAGTTCCAATCACCGTGGACTTAACAGCTGAGGGACCTCCTGATAATAGGTCCACCAGTTTGAAGAACTATGACAAGCTATCTATTTTAGAAGAAAGATTAAGGGCAATTGAGGGTAATGACTGGTTTGACTCCATGCAAGCAGCTGAAGTATGTTTGGTACCGAACATCATGATACCAAAGGATTTTAAGATACCAGATTTCATTAAATACACCGGTTTGGAATGACCGAACACTCACCTTTGATCCTACTACAACAAAATGGCAAAAGTAATCCGTGACGATAAATTATTGATCTATTTCTTTCAAGATAGCCCTACAGGATTTTCTTTAAGCTGGTACATAAGGTTAGAAAATGTCAAGATCAAGAGTTGGAAAGATTTGATGGAAGCTTTCCTTAAGCAGTACAAGTTTAACTTGGAAATTACTCTAGATCGAACAAGTCTGATGTCAATGGAGAAAAGAAGCCAAGAGTCAGTAAGGGCATATGAGGCAAAGGTTGAGGGATGACACAACACTTTGTTCGCCAATACCTTCAAGGTACTCTACTATGAGCATCTAACGGGTAGCTCATCTCAATGTTTCTATGATATTGTACTCATAGCTGAAAGAATAGAGCAAGAATTAAAGTTGGACACACAACTGAGCCTTTGGAGAAGAAAGGTTTTACTGGAAGGAAAAGAGAGGGTAACGTTAACAGCTTAGAAAGCAGGTACAAGGGCAAGAAAGTGGATTACCAAAACCCGCAAATGCCTACCTCTTAATTTGCGCACATGAACTTTATCAAACCTTTTTTCCCTAATCAAACAAATAGCCAGCCAAACAACCAAAACAACCACCAAAGACAAAATACAAAATATCTTCAGAACAACTACTGCCACTACCTATGCCTTTGAAAGACTTGTATACCAAACTGTTGAGCATTGGACACATAGCTCCTATCCATGCACTACCATTACAACCACCCTTCCTTATCTGGTACAAGCCAAAGTTGACTTGCGAGTACCATGCTGGTAATCCTGGGCATGAGATTGAAACCTATTATGCTTTTAAGAAGAGATTGTTAGAGATCATCAAGTAGGATGGGTGTCATTCGAAGATACACCCAATGTTAATTCAAACTCATTGCCTAATCATGTTGCAAGTAATAGCGGGATAGGTATAATAGAAGTCGGTAATAAAAGCAAGGTGTTGAGTGTATCTATGAAAAGGTTGTATGACATGTTGGTACAATTAGGATTTTTAAAAATGCATACCAAATATCATCTAGAGGGATGTGATTATTGTGAGTTCCAGATAAGAGAGAGGCATCATATCGAGGATTGCATTGAGTTTTGCCAAAAGGTTGCGAAAATGTTGATCATAGGGGAGTTGAGAATTAAAGCCATAGAGGGAAATCATGAGATAAGGATGATGAAATGTCAAGATAATTTGTCAGAAGTATGTAAGGTCCAACCAACAGTTAATGGGCCACCAAAGCTGATCTTGACTAAACCTTCTTATGCAAACAAAAGAGATCAAAATGCAATGCCCTACAATTATGGCAATACCTCTAACATCCAAACCACTGTTTATTTGTTCCAAACCGAGATCAGTGAGCTGACCCGGAGTGGCCGGTGCTTCACACCTAAAGAACTGAGAAAAGAAAAAGGCAAAGAAGTGGTATATCTTGATAAGGAACTAGAGGTTAATAAGCCAATGACTGAAAAAGAGTCAAATGAATTTTTAAAATTGATAAAACACAGCGAATATTGCATAGTAGATCAATTAAAGAAGACCCCGACCAAGATCTCTCTTATGTCATTGATACTCAGCTCTAAGCCATATCAAAATGCCTTACAAAAGGTATTGAATGAGGCTTATGTGCCTCAAGACATTGAGTAGAAAACTATGGAACATCTGATGAGGAGAATCCACGCAACCTATTATTTGTACTTCACAATAGATGAGCTAGATACTGAAGGAACTGGACATAACAAGCCCCTATACATCACTATTAGGTGCAAAGACTATCTCATAGAAAAGGTGCTCATCAACAATGGTTTGGCTCACCTAGAAATGTCGGTCGATGAATCTCACATAAAGCCGAGTACCATGATGGCAAGAGTATATGATGGCTCACCTAGACAGATAATTAGGACTTTGGAAGTGGAACTATATATGGGACCACAAATGTTCCTAGTAACGCTTCAAGGTATGGATATCCACCCTTCCTATATTATGTTGTTGGGAAGGCCTTAGATTTATACAGTTAGGGCGAGAACTTCATCATTGCACCAATGCTTGAAGTATATCATGAATGGGATGCTGGTAACTGTCAAAGTTGAAGAAACAGTATCCATGATAAAGAACATGGCCATACCTTTCATTGAGGCTAAAGATTGTAAAGACGGGAATGTCCATGCTTTCGAGATTATAAACACTGAGTGGGTCCCCGAGAACATAATATTGAAAAGGTCAAAGACCTCAGAAGCATCAAGGATGGCGACTAAATGCTTCTTAGACCGCGAGATTCCATTTCAGTATAGCCATATCACTAAAATACCAGAAAGGGTTAATCTCATAAAGAAGAAGTATGTTGATCAAAGATTTGGGCTTAGGTATAAGCCTAAAAAAAAGATTATTGATGGGCTGCTGGTAGGAGAAGGGAAAGAGGAATGGTTAGGATTGAGGGAATAGAGCCTGAAGCGGAAGAACTGGAAATCCCTCCCTTTAGGGTTTCGTTCCCAAAGGCTACATATGTAATACAACCTGATAAAGGATTGGAAAGCCTCAGTCAAGAACTGTCAACTATAAATGTAGACACCATGGAGTAGGGTAAGGTCGAAGGAGATGACATGAAGACAAGGATGGGGAAGGAAGATGAAGCATTTCCGTAACTGATTGTCTACACTCTGGAAGAAGTCTCCGCCAAGAACTATGTGTGAAAGCTGGTTAAGGGCGAGAAGTTTCAAAACTGGGTAACCCAAGAAGCTCCAGTAGTGTTCAAAATATAAACCAACTTTGTTTGTCTTAATATGTTTTTGTCATTACTTTTGTTTGCTTTTATTTTCTCTAGTCGGCAATCAAGGCTCATGATGTCAGCTAAATTTTGTCTGTCATTGAGCCCATCTTTTCGTTATATAATGAGATCATGTATTTTCCAAAATTATATTTTTTAGTGCATTTACACCAAACACTTTTCGCTTTCAAAAATCCTGAAAACAGATCTTCCATAACATCAGATACACTTAGCACCAAGAACAAATGGCCAAACTTTAATGAACATGTGATAGCTATGGAAAAAGAGTGGGATGAAAGCAATACCAGGGAATTCATAAAGCTAGTGGAGTGACATAAACAGACTTGAAAACCTGCTGCAGAAGAACTCAAAACCATAAATGTGGGTAACGATCAGTTCAAGAAAGAGTTGGAAATGGGACCTTAATTACTTGTGAACAAAAGGCGGAAATGATTGCTCTACTATAAGAATATTCAAATGTTTTATTTTTTTTTGGTCTTATGAAGATATGCCTAGCTTGGATACAAAAATTGTAGTTCACAAGATGTTGTTGGAAGAAGGTTATAAACCAGTCAAGCAGAAGCTGAGGAGAGCCCACCCGGATATTTGGATCAAAGTCAAGGTAGAACTCGAGAAGCAGTGGAATGCCAGCTTTTTAGAAGTAGTTAAATATCCACAATGGGTATCCAACATTGTTGTCGTGCTAAAAAAGAGGGAAAGATTAGAGTTTGCATGGATTTCCAGAATTTGAACATAGCTAGCCCTAAGGATGATTTTCCTCTACCACATATAGATGTTTTAGTCAACAACGCTGCACATTATTCCATGTATTCATTTATGGATGACTTTTCTAGATATAACCAGATAAAAATGGCTCTAGAAGATAAAGCGAAAATAACTTTTGTCACACCTTGGGAAATATATTGCTATAAGGTTATGCCATTTGATTTGAAGAATGTAAAGCCACCTATCAGAGGGCCATGATGACCCTTTTCCATGATATGATGCTTAAAGAAATTAAGGTGTATATAGATGATATAATTGCCAAGACCAATAAGGGAGAAGATCATGTCAAAGTTTTGAGAAAGTTAATTGAGAGGTTGAGGAAGTATGAACTAAGACTCAACCCTGCAGAATGTTCATTTGGAGTAAAGTCTGGAAAATTGCTAGGATTCATGGTAAGTGACAGAGGTGTAGAAGTGGATTCTAATAAAATGAGAGTCATCCAATCTATGCCACCTCCTAAGATAGAGAAGGAGGTAAGGGGATTCTTGGGAAGATTGAACTACATTGCTTGATTTATAGCTCAACTAACAACAATATGTGAACCTATCTTCTGGCTACTAAGGAAAAAGAATTGTGGGACTTGGAATGAGGAGTGTGAAGAGGCTTTTAATAAAATCAAGCATTATTTATAGAATCCACATTTGTTTGTTCCTCCTATATCAGGGAGACCTTTGATATTATATCTAACAGTGACTGAAGCAGCTATAGGATGTGTACTGGGTTAACATAATGAAACCAGAAAGAAAGAAAGGGTTATTTATTACCTAAATAAGAAGCTCACTGAATGTGAGTCTAGATACACTGTGATAGAAAAGCTTCGTTATACGCTGGTATGGGCGGCAAAAAGATTACGACATTATATGTTGTATCATATCACCCGGTTGATTTCAAAAATGGATCCTCTAAGGTATATTTATAACACGCCCTATCTCTCAAACTGAATTCCAAGGTGGCAGGTCTTATTGACAGAATATGGCATAGTGTATATTACAAAGAAAGCCATAAAATGAAGTGCAATTATTGACCACCTAGTTGTTAACGCTATTGAAGATTACGAGCCTTTAGATATTGATTTCCCTGATGAAGATATATTATCAATAAAAGAAGAAGAAGAAGAAGAAGAAGAAGAGAAGACAAATTGGTGGACCATTTTTTTTACGGGGCAATGAATGTATATGGTAATAGGGTCGGCATAGTAATAATCTCTCCTAACAAAAAGCATTATTCAGTTTCAGTTAAACTGCATTTTGAATGCACCAACAATACAACTGAGTATGAGGCTTGTATCCTCATTTTAGAAGCTGCATTAGAGCTAAAGATCAGAAAGATAGATGTATATGGTGACTCGATGTTGATTATCTATCAAGTGAAAAGGGAATGGCAAACCAAGAAAGGAAAGCTTAGGTCATACCAGGAATATCTATCCACGCTAGCAGAAGAATTTGAAGAGATAAAATCCACTCATCTAAGAAGAGAAGGGAACCATTTTGTGGATGTTTTGGCTATATTGGCTGCTATGGCTACAATTGATCTCGGGCATAAGGTATTGCATGTACATATTAACATCATAAATTACCCAACTCACTGTTGCTCAGTTGAAGAAGAGATAGATGGAAAGCCTTGGTACTACAATATCAAGAATTTTATGCAAAATAAAGAATATCCCTTGAGAAGAGTGGCCATGGATTTCTATTTAGACAGAGAGATTTTGTATAAAAGATTATTTGACAGAACCCTGCTAAGGTGGTTGAATGAGACAGATGCTAAAAATGCATTGCGAGAGGTCTATAAAGGGTTTGATTAACTCATGCTAGCAAGCATATGATATCAAGGGAAATACAAAAGGCTGGTTATTTTTTGGTGACGTTAGAGAAAGACTGCATCGACTATGTCAGGAAATGTCACAAGTGTCAAGTGTACAGTGACAAGGTCAATGCACTTTCGGCTCCTCTATTTAATCTAACATCTCCTTAGCCATTTGCAATATGAGGAATTGATGTGATTGAGCCTGTTAACTCGAAAGCTAGCAATGGACATAAATCCATCCTCGTGGCTATTAATTACTTCACAAAATGGGTAGAAACCAGTTCATATGCCCATGTAACACGGAAGGTGGTGAAAAGGTTTGTAAAAAAAGACTTGATTTGTCGATATAGTCTGCCGGAAAGGATAGTGATCGATAATGCATAGAATTTCAACAACAAAATGATAGTGAAGCTCTGTACCAAATGGAAGATCAAGCATTTGAATTTCTCACCATACAGGATAAAAATGAAAGTCGCAGTAGAAGCCGCCAATAAGAACGTCTAAAAGATTATTCAGAAAATAGTAATCACGTATAGAGATTGGCTTAAGATGTTGTCATTTTCTCTTCATGCATATCGCATCGCATCGCAGTCAGGACTTTGATGGGAACTACCCCGTATTCTTTGGTGTATAGGATTGAGGCGGTAATGCCTTTGGAAGTGGAAATCCCCTCGTTAAGAGTGTTGGTGGATTCCAAACTAGAAGATGCCGAGTGGACCAAAGTGAGATATGAACAACTAAACTTGATCGGTGAGAAAATGATTTCTACAATCTATCATCATCAACTCTACCAGAAAAGAATGGTCAAGGCATATGATAGGAAAGTTAGACCTCGTTTGTTCCAAGAAGGGGATCTAGTATTGAAGAAAATATTGTCTTTGCTAGGAGAATATCAAAGCAAATAGGCGTCAAATTATAAGGTTCCTTATGTAGTAAAGAAGGGTTTTTCGGGAGGAGCTCTGAAGTTGTCTATAATGGATGGAAAAGATCTAGCCAGACCTGTGAATTCCGACTTTAAAAAGAGATATTATGTTTAATGTGTTTAGTTTTCTCCCAAATCAATAAAGTGAAGTTTGGCCATGATTTCTTTGTGCAAAAAACCTTTTTTTTCATTGCATTGATCTCACAACACTTAATTCCTTTTTTAAGAAGGAAAATCTTGAAAAAAAAGTTTATTCTCATATTAGTAATTGAATTTATTTGATTTTTTTCACACATTTAACTCCCACCTTTTATTATTGTATTTTTTAAAAAAGTTTATTCTCGGGGTTTACAACAATCAAACAATAATACAACTTATCTTAGATAGGGTGTACTAGGATGATGCAATTTCTCCTCGCACAACTAGTCCCTTACCCAGACCATTTATTTTCTAGTAACCATAATACTAGCAACTCATGAACTCATAATTATAATTTTATGATTATGCTTAAACCCTATTTTCAACACACTCTTAGGAGGCAGACTCGTCATTCGATGTCATGCACGTCACAACAATTATTATGATCACTTATTTTGATTTAATTCGATTGATTTATTGTCATTGATTTTTCATCTAATTAAATAATACCAGCTTATTTGATCTAGTCGGATCTGTGATCCGAGTTGCGAATTTCTTTTACTTCTTTAAAATATACCTACGTTGCTTGAACATTTTTTCAAGCTATAAAATATTTTTGGTTCAACCTGCAACGTAGCGTGAACCACCAATCTAATGTTAACTATTTTATATTTGCAATTCTATCAATTGATTGTAATTTCAAATGTATATCAAATTGGAAAAAAGATATGATATCAAATCATGCCCATGAGCTAAAAGATCAATCAACTGGTACTCAATGCTCTATCTCTCAAGAAGTCTTGATTCAAACCTCCAATTTGAAACAAATAAAGAAGTAGAGATTAATATTAGCATTTATTTGCTAGAATTAGACTTAAAATGCTACCATTTGTTAGCACATATGAAGCTACATTTATCCTTATTTCATGCATAGAATAAACATCAAAAATAGTCATCGAAGAGAATTTTTGTTATCTAATTTTAATTATGAAACATCATAATAAAACACTTTATATAGTGCATATCATAGTGATAAATAAAAACAAAACAAACTTCTATTGTTCATAAGGATATTGCCCTCACACTAGTAATTTATTATTCACTGCAATGTTCATTCTATACTTAAATATATTTTATACTTTGGTCCCTATAGTTTATAAAATTTATAATTTTCTTATTAAATTTTATTTATTTTACATTTTGATTCCTTGATGTTTGAAGAGAAGGGAGAAAGTTGCCAAAAAGACCAATATTAGTGTCAATGGTTTTATCTTAATGATGGGAGTTCGATAAATGTTGTTTGGATCTCTAATCATGTTGAAAAATATAGATCGGAGTTAAAAAAAATTGATTTGATTTTGTATTTTTAAACTAAATAAACCATGTTTTGGGTATTTAAATAAAGTTATTAAGGTTTTGATAATGTTTTAAGGGGTGTTTTTAGGTGAAAAAAAGGTTGAACATAGATTTTTAAGGTTTGAGAATTTGGATCTCTATTTTTCAGTGATCGAAATGTGTTTGTAATAGATGATGCATTGTATATCTCTTAAAAAAATAAATATCAAACATGCTTGGACTTCTTTCTAAAGGATCAAATATGTCTAACCTGTTTTTTTAAGGCGACAAGGCGACCTTCTAAGGCTATAGATGGGCCTGGCCTTCCAAGCCTAGACATATATGGGCTTAGCCTAGACATACATGGGCTTGACCATGCTAATATGCTAAAATTAAATTGTCTTCAAATGAAAAAATTACAAATATATTTTAAAAAGCATTCAATGATACCATACTTTTAAGATAATAATAGAGATTTATAATGATAATGTTAGAAACCATTTTATAAATAATTATATATGAATCTAATATGTATACTTTTTTTAATTTCGTATAAATATTCAATGAGAATAAAATATCCATATTATATTTTTATTAAAACTTGCTTTTTAAATCATGATAAAAATCATGCTATGAATAAAAAATATATAAATTTTTTCATTAAAAAAGAAATACAAAAACAAAGAAATAAAAAAAAAACCCGAGTCAACCTAGTAAACCTGTCAAACCTACAACCCAAGTCATGAGATCGAGATAACCCCATAGAAAATAAAAAACAATATGAAGCCTAATTTTCAACAAACTCAATATTGAAGGGTGAAATTGGAAAAAAAATCAATTAAAAAAGGGTAAAAATAACCCATGTCAATTTGTACTAACTTGTTAGACCTGTGATATAGGTCCTGAGACTGAAATAACTTCATAAAAAGCAAATAAAAAATTTACAAAACTCCATTTCCAAGAAATCCAATGTTGAAAGTTGAAGTTGAGGAGAAAAACCCATGAGATCAAGATAACTTCATAAAAAAATTAAAAAAAATTATGAAGATATGCTCCAAAACAACCTAATATTGAAAGATGAAATTAAAAAAAAAACATAAACTAAATAAAAAAAAGACTAAATTGTTGGAGGGTGAAATTGGAGGAAAGAAAATGTATTCAATTAAAAAGGAACAAAAATAATCAAGTCAACCAGCTAAACTCGTGACTTTGGTTATGAGATCGAGATGACCTAATGGAAAGTAAATAAAAGAAATTATGAAGCCCAATTAAATGAGATCAAGATAACTTCATAAAAAAATTATGAAGATATGCTCCAAAACAACCTAATATTGAAAGATGAAATTAAAAAAAAAAACATAAACTAAATAAAAAAAGACTAAATTGTTGGAGGGTGAAATTGGAGGAAAGAAAATGTATTCAATTAAAAAGGAACAAAAATAATCAAGTCAACCAGCTAAACTTGCGACTTTGGTTATGAGATCGAGATGACCTAATAGAAAGTAAATAAAAGAAATTATGAAGCCCAATTAAAAAATATTCAAGTTAAAAATGACAAAAAATATAAATAAAGTCAACCTACCAAACTCGCGACTCGAGTCATGAGATCAGAATAATTCTATAGAAAGCAAATAAAAAACAATTACAAGCTCAATTTCCAACCAACCTAATTTTGAATGATGAGATAAAAAAATCAATGAGAAAAGACTACAACAAAAAATGAATTGAGTTAACTTGGGTTAACCTGTTAAACTTGTGACCTGGATCATGAGATCGAGATAAATTCATAAAAATAAAATCGATAAAAATTATGAAGTCTCATTTCTAATTCTATTAGCTCCTAGCTCTCTTCTTCTAGCTAGGTAGCTAGTGCTTAGCCAACCCTTACTTATATATTGTCATTCGCTGCCCGATCTAATATTGAATGTTGAAATTGAAGGGAAAAAAACTTAATATATGAGACTGATATATAACCTAGCACAAAAAAATTAAGAAAAATTATGAAGCACAATTCACAAAACAACTTAACATTGAAGGATAAAATTAAAAAAAAAATTATTGAGCGGTTAAATTGAAAAAAATTAAAGAAAAACTTATCATAACTAGAAAAGCAAGTTCAATAAAAAAAATCATGTCGTGATAATTTGTATACGATAAAAGAAAAAAAAAACAAAAGAATAACTAATAGAATTAGAAAAAAAAACTTACTAGGATTTGCTGGTGTTTTATTTTTTTATTGATTGATTTTTTTTTCGATTTTATCCTTTTATATTTGGATTTTTGGAAATTGGACATCATTATTATTTTTATTTCATTTCTATAAGGTTATTCTGGCCTAACGACCTAGGTCGCGAGTCTACCATGCCAACTTAGGTTATTTTTTTTGTTATTTTATTTTTTTTAATTTTATCCTTTAGTATTGAGATGTTTTGGAATTGAGTTTTATAATTTTTTCTTTTAGCAAATTTTTTTTGTACAAGCCATCATAATTATTTTTCTTTTTAAATTCATTCCATTTATTATCATTTTTTTATTATATAATTAAATAAAATTATCTGATTGAACTAAATGGGGTCTATGATCTAACTCGAGGATGTTTTCTGCAACTTTAAAATTCATTAGTAATACTTGAACATATTTTCTTATATTAAATTTATTTTTGGTTTGATTCGCAGTGGAGCGCTAGCCAGCTATATTATAAATAAATAAAATCATTGTTACATTTCTAGTATCTTATTACACCACCATCTTCCGTTGACATAGAAACACAACGCCATGGTAAAATTTAGGCAGCACTTGATAATGTGATAAATATTATTTTTTAAAATGATTTTTGTTTCGAAATATATTAAAGTAATTTATTTTTTATTTTTTTAATTTATTATACTGTTAACTTTATTTCACCCATCCATAGATGAACTCTGCCACCTGAAGAAACAAATAAAAGACGCTCAAATTAATTACAACCGTTCACTACCTTCTTGGTTAATAAACACGGGTTAATCTTCGGATCCGAAAACCAGACGCCGCCCTCTCTAACACCACAGAACGAAATCACACCAACACAGCATCATGACACGTGCAATGCACGTGCAAGTTCATGTACGACATTAACCAGCAGATAACCATCCATTATTTGTTTTTAAGCCAGGCACCTATTTAGACCTAACGCCATGCAAGCCACCGTTTTTAGTTATAAAAAAAACTGCCCAAATTATAATTGGATTTTATTTCCTGTATAAAAAAATTAAAATAAATAAGAAAAAATAACAATATATTCCACAGAAAATTTCAGAGCAAATAATAATCTCAACTTATCTCTTGTACTAAATTGTTTTAGAGTTATAGTAATTATTTTTTTAAATATTTTTTTACTTGAAAATATATTAAAATAATAATTTTTATTTTTAAAAAATAATTTTTAATACTAACACCTTAAAATAATTTGAAAATATAAAAAAATTATTTTTTAAAAAATAAAAACAAACTTCATCTAACAAATAATAATCTATCAGTACAATCCAGAAAGTCCAGGTCAAGTTTAATGTACAAATTCGGACTAGGCCCATAAAAGAAACAAATAAAAAGAAAACCATAAAAAAATATGGTTTATTTTTTTTTTCCTTTGAATTAATGATATTTTAGAAGAAGAGAGAGGGGAGGCTGTTCTTCATACGTTTCATTCTGAGCATCCAAAACTAACAGAAATTACGGCTCTCTCCATCCCCCTCCTCATATAAGCACACAAACAAAACAAAACCCTAATTTCCTCTCAGCAACAGCAACAGCAAAAAGAAAACCCATCGTCTCTCGCATTAGCACTGAAATCTGCTTCTTCCTTGTCTGTGTTATTTCTCTCTATAACACTGAAACTCTCTTCCGAAACCTATTGGTTAAAGATTTCTGAGGGAGAATATTTAAAATACAAGATACCCACACTTTACTTTTTGTGGAGCGGTTATTTAAACGGTTGCGTTTTTGGGATTTAGCCTTCCTTTTGTTAGGGTTTGCACTTCTCTCTGTTATCTCTCTGACCTTGTGCCTTCATCTCGCTCTCTCTAATTCTTGTTGAATTTGTTCATGTAACAGACCCTAGAACATTGCAGTTACGCGAATAGAGACATTCAAGTGTATTAGCTAGGGTTTCTACTCTCTTTTTTGTCTTTTTGGGGGTTTTCATTGAATTTCAAGTGAACTATTATTGGTTTATAATTGTTGGTTTTCCTTGGTTGGTGCCTTAGGCTTTTTGCTGAACTGGGACTCGTGTTAAAGACGAGGGCCTGTTGAGTGTGTGGTGTTATTATATACATCTGCAAATACATCTTTTGATAAAAGATAGAGGTGTAGAGAGAGAGTGGCGTGGTGCCGGTTTTGAATTCTGTTTGCTTTTGATTAATTTGTGGTGGAAACTGCCACATGCTACATAATTTGTGCGTTGGTTAGTTGGTGATTGTTCAATCAGATTGGTGGTTTTTTTAGGGGAGAAAAGTAGGGTTAGGGGCTACAAGTAGTGGTTTTGTATAGGATAATAGTTCTCTTTGGAAGGATAATAGTTCTCTTTGGAGGGGGTGAAGAAGTGTCTTCTTTTTTTCTTTTTGAATCTGATGATGGTCAGTGCTCGTCCTTATGGAAAAAAGTGAACCCTCTTTAGTACCAGAATGGCTGAAAAGTACAGGCACTGTCTCTGGGGCTGGCAGTTTAGCCCACCACTTCGCATCATCTTCTTCTCACTCAGGTATTTTGTAATTTTGTGTTAGATAAATTTCATATGGTATTGTTTCGTTTTTTGTGTGTGGTCATGTTAAGTGGCTTGCATTAATTGATAGCTTTTGTTATGGGTGCTAATTGGTTAATTTGTTGTATAGATGTCCCTTCATTGGCAAATCACACGAGAAATAGGAGCTCTAAGAGCATAAATGATTTTGATTCCCCTCGCCCTGGTTTTCTGGACCGGACATCTTCATCTAATTCACGAAGTTCTAGCAATGGATCTGCAAAGCATCCTTACAGTAGTTTTAGTAGAAGTCACCGTGATAAAGATCGAGAAAGGGACAAAGAGAGGTCTAGCTTTATGGATAATTGGGACAGGGACTCTTCTGATCCCTTGGGAGGCTTATTAACCAACAGGATTCAGAAGGATACCTTGCGACGTTCCAGTTCAATGGTATCGAGGAAACATGTTGAGCTGATGCCTCGCAGAGCTGCATCGGACTTAAAAAATGGGAGTGGCAACACTCACACCAACGGCAATGGTTTGATTTCTGGGGGTAGTTTTGGTAGTAGCAGTCAGAAGGCAGTGTTTGAAAAGGATTTTCCTTCACTTGGAAGTGAAGATAGGCAAGGAGTGCCTGATATAGCAAGAGTTTCATCTCCTGGTTTAAGCTCGAGTGTTCAGAGCTTGCCTGTTGGCAATTCTGCTTTGATCGGTGGGGAGGGATGGACATCAGCTTTGGCAGAGGTGCCGGCTATTATTGCAAACAGCAGTACAAGTTCTTCATCTGCTGCACAGACTGTTGTTGCTTCTTCATCCGGGACTTCAAGTGGAATGGCTGGTCTCAATATGGCTGAAACATTGACTCAGGCTCCATCAAGAACTCGCACTGCACCACAGGTAACTGAGCAGGGTTCCTATGCCTTTCCTTCTATCATGTCATTCATAACTATAGACCATAGTTTGTCTAATGAGATATATTTCAAATCCACAGCTGTCTGTCCAGACACAAAGGCTTGAGGAATTGGCTATTAAGCAATCAAGGCAGTTAATACCTGTGACTCCCTCAATGCCTAAGACTCCCTCGATGCCTAAGAATTTGGTAAGAGAACAGCATCTGATATTTAAGAGAGCTTGTTTCATAATTGTCCCATTTGGTAGTTTAACCTTGTGGGTCACTGATAAATCATCATACCATGTGCTCTACATTTTATCTGCTAATTTACCTTTTTTCAACATCTTGTATGTTACATGCTGATCAGCATTCACTAATAGAGATTCCAGTCTTCATCTGGAACTTTGGATATCAGTCCTTTGTGATTAGGCCAATTCTGATCTATAATTGATTTTGAATTTTGCCTGCTAATAAAACTACTTTTAATCAAAACCACAAATACAACTGCTTTTGACAGCAGACCTTTTAGTTGGATTAGTTGATTGATTGCCGTAGTTCCTTTTGCGAGGAATTTAGGCCAATTCTGATCTATAATTGATCTTGAATTTTGCCTGATAATAAAACTACTTTTGATCAAAACCACAAATACAATTGCTTTTGACAGCATACCTTTTAGTTGGATTAGTTGAATGATTGCTGTAGTTCCTCGTTATGATTATTTTTAATGGAATGTTATCTAGGTTACCCGATTATCCTTTTGAGTATGAGACTATGTTCTGTTGCACTCTTCTTCATGTAGTTTGCACTCATCTATACAGGCAATGTGTACGTGCATGCATGCTGCACTCTGCACTGTACATTTCCATCTTCAAACACCCTGCGGGTATTTTATGATTAAATGCATTTTGCTAGCTTGATGCTCTGTTATAGACCTGAATGCTTGTGTTTCTGTTGTATGATCACACTGCCGTGGGGGATTTCAAATTATGTTTTTCTGAGAATGCTGGAAGTTTAGGCTTCTAGTGCACTTCAGTCTCTTAGTTCTTTGGGTGTGATTTGCTTTGGCTTTTGTGGAAACCTTCTTTCTAGTGTTCATTTGAGTTTCTTTTTTTTAATTGAAAAGGAGAGAAATGATCGGGATAAGTTTCATTAGTTCGCATTTCTTATGGTCAACTCTTTTTGTATCCCCATCTACTTATTTTGAAGGTTTTTTTAGCATGGACTCATTATTATACCACTGAAAGTAAAGGATATTCAAGCATGGGACATGAAACCTTAATTAATGTCATTTATTTCTAATACATCTTTTTTTGTGTGTGTTTTTGACTGGTAAAGCTTGAAGCATGTTCTCACTTTTGTGTCTTTTGCAAACCTTTGAGTTTCTGTTGCCTTTCTGCATTGATGCTTAGCTTATGTTAATTCTCAAGTTTCGGTATGGGTTTAGATATCCATGTATATGGAGTACAGAATGATGTTTGGAGGATAGTATAAAGTTTTTGGTTTTCACGAACAGATCTTGTGTATTGTTTGTGCAAGTTTGAAAACTTTGTTAATGTTGAGGAACTATTATCTATAGTTGACAATAGTTCCTTGTCTACTACAGTTAGCCTTTTCCTCCTGCTTGATTGTTCTGAGTCGTGAATTGTGTAGGTTCCTTTTTTGCTTTGTATTTGACCTTTATGATTCAGGTTTATAACTTACCCAGTGTTATCAAGAGGCTTTGATGCCCTCCAGACGAGGCGCTCCAGGCGAGGCCACAACGCCTTTATTAGCCTCAGGCAATGAATTTCAATGAAGTGCTGCCTATGCGAGCGCCTCGTGAGTGGGCGCTAGGTGTTAAAGCAAGCAACTGATTGAAATACTTCTTTTTCCATGTTGAATTTTTCTTTTAATTGATATATGTTTTGACCTATTTTGTTTTAAGGGTGAAAAATATAACTTTATACGACAATGTTATGGTATTTTATATTCTCTTTTGATTTTTTAATGATCTAATCTTAATTGGGAAGATATATATTTTAGATTTATATAATATAATATAATATAATACAAATATTTTTTTTAATCTATAGCATATCGCCTTGGTTCATTCAGGTGAGTGCCTCGTGCATTTTACATGCTTGGCGCCTTTTAACGTCTGTCGCTTTTGACAACACTGAACTTACCATGTTTGAGTGTCAATGCATCGTTTTTTATGGAGTTAGCTAGTTGTCCAAGATGTCAATAACCAAGTTTGAATGATGACACGTGCAGACACTGATTATTTGACATTTGTGATTACTGCAGCCCTTGATTCTTCTTCCTTACCTTGTGAACCACAAAAATTGTGGGTAACCGTTTGCTAATTTTCTTTCCTCAGGTTCCCAGTTCTTCTGATAAATCAAAGCCTAAAACAGGAATCAGACCTGCTGAGATGAATACGGCTGCCAAGAGCTTACACCAGCAGTCTTCTTCATTGCACCTGGCTAATCAATCTTCTGTAGGGGTAAATGTCAAATCTGATGCTCCAAAGACATCTCATGGGAAGCTTTTTGTTCTCAAACCAGTATGGGAAAATGGTGTCTCCCCTTCTCCAAAGGATGTTGCTAGTCCGACAAATACTTCCAGCAGAACCGCAAATAGCCAACTTGCTGCCCCTTCAGTTCCATCTGCACCTGTGAGGAGTCCAAACAACCCAAAGCTTTCTCTAGGGGAGCGCAAGCCAACTAGCTTGAATTTAAATTCAGGATTTGGTGGGGAAAAGAGAGCCCAGAGCAGGAATGATTTCTTTAATGACCTGAAGAAGAAAACTGCTATGAACACTTCTTCGGTTGCATATTCAGCGTCTGTTGTTTTGTCTCCCACCAGTGAGAACTCTTGTGAAGTAAACAAGGAAGCTGTCAGTGCCCCGACAAGTCCTCATGCTATGCAGAATGGTGCTGAATTGACTAGCAATGGTGGGAGTTTAGAAGAGGCTCAAAGATTTTCCGAGGAAGAAGAGGCTAAGTTCCTTCGTTCTCTTGGCTGGGAGGAAAATTCAGGGGAGGATGAAGGACTCACAGAGGAAGAAATCAATGCCTTCATTCAGGAGGTAAATACCATAAGCTTATTTCTTGTTTTTCCATCTAGATATCACTCTGCTTAGGTGTCCTCGTTCTGCTTAGGTTTTAAGAAGTTTAAAAATGCCCATTTGATATTTTATGTGGAGTGTTTGTGTTCTTTCCCGCTTTTACTTTGGGCATAAATTTGTCAAACTTTTGGTTGCAACTGCTTCAGGTTGTCAAGTTGGAACAGTGATCGTGATTTTTTTTTAAAGTCATCCTGGTCAGGGGCTTGTATTGAGAAGTCTCTTGTTACGAATCTTTAAGTGCTGCTGTACTCATTGTCATGATTTCACCTTGCAGTATGTTACAAAGAAGCCATCCCTGAAAGTTTGTCGAGGCATGCAACTAAAGCTGAACGAATGTCATGCTGTGACTTTGGATGGATCTTCCCTTGCATCCAACTCTTCTGACTCTGGATCAGATGCTTAATGCTGTTCTCTGAAATAGTAGACCCAGAAACTCCATTTTTTGATGACAGGAGGCTAGTTTCTTTTTCCCTTTGCTTTCTTTTTAAGAAGGCTGGTAAGTTGCGAATAGAAGAAGGGGGTGGATTTTTGGTTGGAACCCTTGCATTTTGCAAATAGCGCAATAAGTTACAGATGCCCCCATCCTGCCTTCCCAATAGAGGGTAATTTTTCAAGGTGTTACGGTTGGTTCGGGAGAGGGTAGGTTAGAGGCTGTTTTGTCTGGGAGAGATTGCTGCGTCATTTGGGGGGGTATTTGGTCTTTTTACTTTACATCTCTAGAGGGTTTGATTTTACAAAGAAAAGCTTATGGTGTTTTTGTCAATTTTACGGAAAAAAAAAAAGAAAAAGGAAATCAAATGGGCTCCATTTTTAGTTTAGTTCATGTTTTATACCAAGTATTTTTGGTGCTGTTGTTTCAGTTTGAGCTAATCATGTCAATATTTTTTAGGCACAAATTGCACATGAATAAGAAGAAATCTTACTCCTAAATTTAATTTATTTTCCGTTATCTTTTTCCCTATTGTTCTTAGACATTCCCCACCCCCCCCCCCCCAAAAAAAATAAAAATAAATAAATAAATCTCAATCGGCTTGCAGAGATTGATGCGCCCGCCCTCCTTTGTTCAGGTCATGTTTAGGTATGGTCGCCTCGTGCTCATAATAGTAATAATACGAAACGGGTCTCGTAATTTGAAAGACAAGATTCAATAAATAAAAAATTAAAAAAAAATCAAGAAACGATGGTGATAAAAGAACAATTAATCTAAAAAAGTAATAACAAAATAAATATTTTATTTTTAATAAATGTTCAGGAGCATTTTTTTATATAAATTTCCCATGTTAGTTTAATTTTAACAAGGGATTGTTAATACCATTTTCTTGAAGAATATAATCAACCATGAAAAAAATGTTAACATTTTAACCATGAATTTGCTTGGGAAAAAAAAGCTTCGTCAGTCTCTAAAAACCTATGGTAGTTGGGAGGTTGCGTTTTGGGCTTTTTGATCTAAAGAATCTACTTCAGCCTCCAAAGCCCGTTAGCAAGCAATCACGTGATGCTTATTTTTGTTTAAAAATATATTACAATAATATTTTTAATTTTTTTTAATATCAATATATTAAAATAATTTAAAAATATAAAAATAATTAATTTTAACTAGAAAAATTCAAGTTTTTTTTAGAAAGATTTCAACTAAACCATTACTTCCCGATGCCAGCTCAAATATCTTCACACAAGAATGGAAGTGCTTTGACTCAACCACGAGTACATGAGAAACTGTTGTTATTTTGTTTGTTTATTTGCTCTAAAATGGTCTGATTACAAAGTCCTAGAAGGAGGTGGTCGTTTCCCAACAAATACTGCAACCATTTCACCAAAACGGATAGACTGGATTCATGTTCGGATAAAAGAAGCCGAAGTTTTGCTCAACTGCGCCTTGTTTCAAATTCTCATTGAACATTGCGAACAGGAACGTTTCCATGATTTCTCCCGGCCTCCTTGGCGTCCCGTTTGTCAGCACATGATTCACTAGGTTCCGATTGTAAATCATTGCGTTATCAATGCTTGTGAAAGGATCATTCCCAGCACTTGGCCATCCACTCTCCCCTATAGCAATTCTTAAACCAGGATAGCCAATTTTTTCCAACGCAGCATGAAACGCATCAACCATGGCATCGAAGAGATCATAATAGAGGAAGCTCCCGTCGGTCACCACAGGAGTGGTTGCAGCAAACAAGGCATAGTCCACGGATACTTGTGATGGATTTGAGGCATAGGAAAAATAAGGATACACATTGATCATGAGTGGTGCACCAGAACTGGCTAAGATGCCAGCAACAGCGATCATAACATCAGTTACATCGCTACTGAAAGCGCCAGCCGATGGAGGGTAGGAGGCTTCAAGTGCATTTCCTGGTATTGCAGTCGTCACTGTGACATTAGCCAGCCCGATTGCTGCAAGTGAATTGCGGGTGTTGGCTATTGCTGCGGGGACGTAATTGGCAAGCGGGCCTGGGATCACTTCATTGCCTAATATAATCCAACGAAATAGCACATCACTCATGTAAGGGGCGATATTTGTGTTGACCCACGCGTCGGCTGCATCAGGCCTTTGAGCAATGTTTGCCAAGTCTTCATTTGCAGGACATAAAGCAACAGCAAGTCCTGATCCTCTCAACGCTTCAAGCACATCAGATCTCGGCTCGTAAAGTCTAATGAATTCGATTCCAGATCTCTTATAGAGACCTACCACCTCACTTGGAGGTGGAAGGTCATTCCCGTTTAGTCCATAGCAAACACCAATGGGGAGAGAACCTGCAACATATCATATATCAAACGTTAAGAGAAGAACTTCCAACCAAGTATCTTTCTGTTGATAATCTGTGATATAAACTCTTTCTGTACTAATGCTGGTAGATAAACTAATTAATTATGTGAAAACAAGAGATTGAAAACTTGTGATTATCTGGTTAAAACAAAGTCGAGCGTGTTTACAGTACTAGTTGAAGGAGAGAGATCTTACTGGAAATAGAAAACTGGTGAGCCGCCAGTATTATTGTTGTAACGAGAATCAACCTGCACATTGAACTCATCAACCCCATTTGTTTATTTTTCTCCTCAACCTCTAATTTAAGCATGCGAGGGATGTAACTGAACACCGCATGCCTCTCCATCTACATTTAGCAGTGTATATATAGGAGGAGGAGTGCCCTTTACCCCTGTCGACGGCTGTTTCTGACAATTTAATGTCATTGCTTGCACTCTAGATTGTGTGTTTATGTGTTTTAATGATTTGCACATCCTTGAATCATTAACTTCTGCTTTTGAACATGAGTAATTAAGTTTAGTGCCAGTTCTAGCAAGACCATTATGAAATTTAACTATTTATTGGCTACGTTCTTGCTTACAAGGAAAACAGAGCAAGCTGTACCCAATCGAGCTGTTAATGCTGTAAGGTGCATGCATGCGCCCGTAGTCTATCCTGTTTGGATTGACCATCTGGAAATGATTTATCAGTAAATAAACAAAAACCGAAATCCAAATAATATTAAAGAATTAATAGCAAATCATTCTAGAGTTTCGTTTGATAATTTAGAGTCTTTTTTTTTTCTTCTAGTTTTTATCTATGCTTGATAAGTGTTTGGTATGAATTTTAATTTAAAAAAAATAATGAGATATTATGATTTTTCAGATAAAAAGTTATTTATTATATTTAAAAGATAGAAATAACGTTAAAAATCGTTAATAACAAAAATACATTGCAAAAATGATATTAATTAAATTATACAATATTTTTATTTACTTAGATAAACATGTAACGTATTAATTCTTGCTTCTTCTTCTTCTTTTGCTTATTTTATTTCATAGATTCTTTGTGTCATTAAAAGTAATTATTAAATTATACACTATTCCTATTTATAATGTTTTAACTTGTATTTCTTTTCTTTTTTTACTTGTATTATTTAAGAAATTTTATTTTGTCAATGAAAGAAGAATTCGTGCTGTTATTTTTTAAAAAATAAATCATAAATTTAAGTTATATCTATAATAGTAATTTTAATTTGATTATCATAACTATAAATTACAAATTAATGAGGTGACTTTAATCCTAATACAACACAACAAATTAAAATAGTTATAGTATCGTAACCATAGTAGAAATTAAACAAATTCTTGAATATTTAAATTAAAATGATTATTTAATATTGAAGACATATTATTCTTATTTATTTTTGTTAAATTAAAAATTCATTATAAGTTACTGATAGACCCATATAAATTTCAAAATAAATAAATATAAGTCGTAAACTAAAAAATACTTTTAGCATACTAAAAAATAAATATAAAATATTTCAAGAATTTCATACAACAACTTGAAATTTTGAATTTAAACACTTCTTTTACATAAAAAATTTAACTCCTCCAAAACTAGTAAAATGCTTCTTTCATCCATCATTTATGACTTTGTCTTTTATACACATTCTCAGAACGACTTTTGTTTGGAAATAAAATCGTGGTGAATTTATACATATGATTTTTGTAAATTAATTTAAGTTGTTTTTTAAATTTTGATTCAAAAAAAGAAGATATAAGTATATTCGGTTAGAATTAATTTTAGAATTAAATTAAAATTTTGTTACAAAATTTAGTTAAAAATGTTTTTTAATAAAAAGTTAAAAATCTTAACTTTGTACTTATAAATTTGACCTTATGGCTTATACTACCTTTCTTTTTTAAATTATTTGTTACCAAACATACTTGTAACTAAACTCGTTTTTATCATATAATTTACTTATGAAAAAAAATTAATTGTAACTCAAAGTTTAAAATTATAATTTAAAAATTATATATAGCATACTCTTAATTAACAAAAGTTAAAACTCGAAAAAAATATTGATCACCCAGATTTAATTTTAATTATGTTGTTTACTTGAATGAGCTATTAGGGACAACGAGATTTTTTGAATGGTTCATTAATTGTTATTAAATTGACTGAGAATAATTATATATATATATATATATATATATATAATTCTAAAACACGTTAAAAAGATTCAATTACTCTTTAAAGCAAAAAATTTAAAAATAATGCTTAGAGGTTTTTTTCACTTTTTGTTTCAATTTTTATCTTCATGCTTTTAATTTTTTATTTATTAAATTGATTTTTCTTTTCAATTTCACACTTCAATAAAAAATTTATAGTTGTTCTCTAATTTATTTTTTTATTTCAATTCTGATCCTCATTTTTTTTAATTGTCCTTTCACTAAATTGATTTTGTTTTTCAATTTCACCCTTCAATAAAAAAAATTAGTTGTGCTCTAATTTATTTTTGATTTCCTTATTGATCCTCATTCTTTTAATTTTAGTATTTTATTTTGGATCCTTTGATATATATTTTTTTTTCAATTATATCCTTTAACATTTAATTGATTCAATTTTACCTTCAATAAAAAAAAATAGTTGTACTTTATTTTTATTTTTTTGCAATGTTGATTCTCATTCTATTAATTGAAAGTTTTTATTTTTGATCCTTCTGTAAAGTTTTTATTTTATTTTATTATTTAATATTTTATTGGTTGGGGATTAGACTTCATGATTTTTTTAGGCAAGATGGTTTATGGTCTAATAATCCAAGTTATGGGTTTAAAAAGTTAACACAAATTGACATTATTTGTTTTACTTATTTTATTTTTTTATTTTATTATTTGATGTTAGATTTTTTTTAATAAAAAGTTTATTTTTCAGGTTTTATTTATATTATTTTCTATCAAATTATAATAGTTTCATAATTTTAATTGAGTGATTATCTTTTACCCTTTTTACCTTTTTGGTTTGACCTTTTCAACGAATCGGCTACCTTTGACACGTTGTTGGCTACACCAATTGAAGCTGGTGGGTTCACCTTTGACCTGTGACACATTGGTGAAATGACCTGCAGGCAATAAACGCTGATGGTTCGGCTGCAGAGCTTACAGAAAGAACTGTTTTTTGTCTTTTCCAGAGAGAGTCTCTGATTTCAGATTGAGAACGAGAATGAATATGACTAGCCCGTGTCAGAGTGAAGTTCTTTCGCATGAATAAGATCTAGAATATCCTTCTATTATGTATCAAATTTATGGTTTCTATTGGTGCAAATTCAATTATCTCAATTTTCAATTGAAAATGCAAAAGAATTTCTCATTGATAGACATTAGGGTAAAGGAGAATAGAGATAGTCAAAGTGCTTCTGGATTTTAGTGTTGTTTGCATTGGCCTGTTGAGCACACTAAAAAAAACAAGAAACTAGATCCTTACGCTCCTGGGACTCCTCGGCACAGGGAGTACGGGCCTTCATCTCCAGGAGAAAAGCATCGAGTGTGCGGGATCCTTTCTCTTTTTATTACTTCAAGGGTCTTCTATTCGACATTCTTATTAGAAAGGCTTCGTCATCCAGTTTCCTATTTTGGATCGCATCTCGCGAAA
>Ga0325410_1000720_pt1 | contig 35008 bp, 18 predicted proteins | sample PopdelMetagenome_16_FD_206182 | JGI IMG/M metagenome (GOLD analysis project Ga0325410, IMG submission 206182) | Populus deltoides microbial communities from Bellville, Georgia, United States - Xylem-PdIQD-R3 | ecosystem: Host-associated > Plants > Phyllosphere > Stem > Wood/Secondary xylem...
CTTATTCTCTCACATGTATTTCTACCCCTTTCTTATTAGGACTAGGCTTTGTTTGGCTATTGTCCTATTAATTTCTAGTATTTATTCCTCTTTTTTTATACACTTTAATCCTTTATCTTGTAATTTTTCATTCCCACACTTTAATAGTTAGATTGACTTCATAATTTATTTACTTATTCTAAACTTACTCCATCAATATTGAAATTTTCTTTGTCGTTAATAGTTAGATTGACATAAAAGGAAAGAAGAAGAATTATGATGTGCTATGTATTTTTATGCATGAATCAATTATAGTAGGAAGCTCACTAATAGAAAAAGTGTGGGAAAAATTGATAATATGGAACTTTGTGATTTTGACGTGTGTGAGGCAAAAATGAAATTATTGACCATGGGTATAACTCATAATCATAAGATGTAGGAAAACGTAGAAAATAAATATTGTAGAAGAAAAGAGAAGTGAGGTTGGCAGAAAACTCACTTAGGAATCGCTAACAAATTCTGAGCAGATTTGTCATGCACGTTTTAAGGGATTTTCGAGCATTATAAAAATTGTAGCCTAAGATATTAGCTTTCCAATGAATCCAATCTCGCCCTATTTGGAGCTCCAAAGCTCTACATATAGGTAAATATATAAGGAAAGGTCAAACTATCGCCCCTGCTAGCAAATTTGATGAGAATTATTAAAATAAGGGATTTAGCAATGATAGGGGCAGAAAACCGGTTCCCTTCCCACCAAAATTTTTGTAACATCAAATCTTGGCACCTATAGGGGGATAAACCACATTTAACAATGAAGTTGACGATGTGTATAATGATTTAAAATAATGAAATGTAAAGAGTAAATGTTGTTGTTGCCTTGCTATTTGCGAAATGAAAATTGGTCATGAACTAATGTGGTATACTTGTGAATTCAGGAGGATTCGCGGGGGGAGTACGACAACAACAAGGGAACATGCAAATTAAGCATCGGTGGCAGGTAGTTGTTCCACGCCTATACTCTTTTTAATTGATAATAAACTTTCTTGTGAGTATGGCTAAAGAAAGGAAAGATATGGTGAAATGGACATGGATCGAAATCTGATTTTTGGTTATAGACTCATGGACTTTGATTTCGAATAAGGACCTATATGAAAAACCCAAAACGATCACCATTGGACTTGATTAGCCGATCTCCAATAGGGACGGCTAATGATGTTAGCAAAAAAATTGGTAACATCGATATGATCTTAATGAAATTATAATGAACGTTGAACTTGGTTAACTATTCATGTCAAGAATAGTTAATGATACCGACAGATAATGTTGGTATTGTCAACCCCATAATAACTTGATTAACTTCCTAAGAAGGAAGTTAATGATGTCAAGAGAACTTGGCATCGACATTACCGGAAACACCTCCAAGTGAGATGGAAGGAATTGATTGATTATTTTGGGTTAAAAATAGTCAATGGCACCAACCGATTAAGTTGGTGTTGGCATTACTAAGAATTCGATTAATTGATCTGGGTAAAGACAACTAATGACACTAATAGGACTTAGTAGTGTCGGCAGGATCCCTTCAGAACTTGGGGTAAGGTAATGAGATGGGTGTATCCGATGAAGAATAATGTTTAATAATTAAAAAGAAAACCATAAGTAGATTGTTGAAGGATAGGCTTTATAGGTAGAAAAGGAAGCATTACATGTGTTCTTCTTTTGCAGATCAACCATGTTTATGCCCGATTGAGTGGGTACTTGCATACATAGATACATGTAGTTGTGACCCACCATTATTTTGTTGTATTTTATTTATTTAATATAATTATTCTCATATTTTGATAATGCAGATCCTTCTCATTCACGTCAGGAGTGGTGTCCTAGGTGTCAAAGAACCATCTCAACCCAATAGCTTAAGCTGTTAGGTGAGATCCCGGGATATGATTTATATTATTCTCTAACACACACCCTCAAGTGAAAGCCCTTTAGGCTTAAAACTTGCACAGACCCACACTACCTTGTGCTTAATTTTTATTACATAAATAGGGATGGTGAGATTTGAACTTATGATTGCTTGGTCATTAAGGCTCTGATACCATGTCAAAAAATCATCTCAACCCAATAGCTTAAGCTGTTAGGTGAGGTCCCAAAATATGATTTATATTATTCTCTAACATTAGGTGTTTAGTTCTTTTCATGAATTAGAAAATTAGCGCTTCTAATTCTTTTATACGAATCAGGAATTTCATGTTCAAAATTCCTTTTATATGAATTAGGGGTTAGCATTTCTACTTCTTTTGTATGAACTTAGAATGAAATGAATATTAATGTATTTTGTTTTAATTAATTATGCAACTTGAATGTTGTTAGTATTTCCTTATGTTAATCCTTGAGACTTAAGAGCTCTATTATTTTATGCTTGTAATATTAATGTTACTAATCAAGTTTATTGCTATTAGTTTATGTTGTAAATTTTATGTTGAGATGAATATGTGGAATTCTTATATTGTGACCAGTAATGGTTGTGATTGCGATGTGGCATATATATGTAGTAATTATAGAATGAACATGAATTGTGTACATGATGAATTGTCAATAATTTGAGACCTCTCGGTATAAAGGAGACTCTGTCGAAATTTCGGTAAAATGTGAAATAAACCAATATACAAAAATTTACCCATAAAATTTAGTAATATAATTTCCTTGTGTAATCATGGAATTGGGATTGTTATAATTTTATTTTATTTTCTCTCACTTCTTCAATGTATTCTCCAAAATATGAGAATCCTTGATCGTGGTTAGAAATAAATTGGTTTTCTAGAAAGAGATTATTGGTTGGGATATAGTATTTGAGTTGGTTTTTCATCGTTTAATGTTATGATTCAAGTAAAGTCTTGTTAGTTTTGGCTATAAAATCTTGCTATGTATTAGAGTGGTTTTTACTACTTTTTGGCCTTTCTTTTTTGGTATTTACAACTTTTGTTTTTCTTCTCAGTTTTTCATTAGCTTTATGGCATGAACGTCATTTAATAATAAATCTTGGACTATTATTAAATAAAGAAAAAACATAAACATTGTTGAAATACCAAACTTGCATACTTTGAGAAACAATAGAATTAATGACAAGGTAAGTCTCCGGTGGCTCTTAGGTTTGTGACACTCGAACTGGTGATCTTTGGAGAGCAAATCCAGAACTTGACCAGTTGAGCTACATAATCTATATATATATATATATATATATATATATATATATATTGTGTGGATTGGGTGAGGTGTTGAATTATGATGATTAATGTAAGGACCGGATTTATGAGACCTTGCTATGATGGGTTGATTGAATAAATTGCTAGTGGTCGATAACTTGGGATGTCCTAAATACAAACGAAACTCTGTCAAATTTTTGGTAGATAAAAAAAAATTTACCCTTAGGCTAAGAGAATATGTTGGGATCTTTTAACATTGATCAAGTAGTACAGTCGGGTTCGTTACAATATTCTTTTCGAATAGTTTAATAATATTAGTTCCTTACTCATACCTTTTAAATGTATAAGCACCAAAAGCAAACATCTTCATGATACATATATTACAATCTACATATAATACAAATTAAATATAAAGCAAATATATTATATCCCACAAAATAAACAGATTAAAACACAAAGCCCATATTTAACGCTCCGCATCACCTCGTGAAAAACATGTATGCATAACATTAATAAGAAATAAGGAAGATAACACATTAAAAATGATAAAGTTATTATGTTCACAAGTCTTCAAAATATATCAAATTATCTTTCATCACTAACTTACTATATATCAACATTAATAACCCATTCATAATTTATTAATCATATACTTATAGGACCTCTGTAACCAATACTCATTGCTTAATTTTTAATTTGGTAATTCACAATTTTACCTCAAACCCGGCTAACCCTCTTAAATAGCCAATAATCAAACCGGTAATTCCATACATATTACCCAAGATCTAGCTATTCTCTATAAATAGTCAATCTGACCGGTAATTCCATACGAATTACCCAACATCCGGCTATTCTCTATAAATAGCTAATATAACCGGTAATTTCATACGAATTACCTAACATCCGGCTATTCTTTATTAATAGCAAATATAACCGGTAATTCCATATTAACCGGTAATTCATAATAACCAACTAGTAATTCCATACCACCCGGTTATTCTATACTAATTACCCGACATCCCAATTATAATACCAACAGTTTCTTATTCTACTTCTTCCATATCAACATGTCATAAACAACTCATAACTAATAATGAAACTTTGAATTTTAAAAGAAAGTGATGAATCACCTACCGTATGCTCGTGATGACTCAGCTCCTCCTGCCTGATGCCCTGCTCCCGAAACAACTCCTGAATAAATCAAATTGCACTACATTATTTCTCTTACGTGCCTAAATTTGAAGCACATAATATCTTTTATTTAATTGGAATTTACACCAAAATTTTCATTCATTTGTCACCTCATTTTCAACATATAGTTTTAATCAATTTTCTTCTTTTAACTCACTTAAAGAATTCTCCCATGAACTATTCCTACCATTTATTTATTCCTTCTTTTCACATTCTTATGATGTTTCTTCACTTGTTCATATTTTGAATACTTCAAATAAGATAAAGAACATCATCTCTCAAAACATAAAACAATCAAAACCTCATTCCTATATTTCCTCATCCTTAATTACATGTTCTTTTCTTCAAAATTATTCAATTTCTTTCTTAATTACTACTTACATTCACTATTTCTATACTATTTTACCTCAATTCCATCATGTTTACTACTTTTCTCAAAATCCTCAAATTCTCATAAGAACCCTACATTAAAAAAAATCAAGAATATAAGAAATTAAATCAAATTTACCTGTCTAAACTCTAAAGAATTTAAGGAAATAGAGTTCACCCATCTAGGAAAGGATTGAAACCATTTTGTTGATGCTTTGGCTATGTTAGCTTCCATGGCTAAAACAGACTTTGGGCATAAGGTACAGCCGGTACACATTGATATCAGAAATAACCCAGCTCATTATTGAAAGAGAAATAGATGGAAACCCTTAGTACTATGATATCAAGAATTTCATCCAAAACCAGACATATCCCATGGAGGCATCCAAAATCAACAAGAAGACTTTGAGGAGATTGGCAATGGATTTTTATCTTGATGAGGAAAGTTTGTATAAGAAATCATCTGACAAAACTTTGTTGAGATGTTTGGATGATGTGGAGGTAAAAAAATGGTGAAGAAATTTATGGAAAGATATTTGATCTGTCGATATGGTCCACTAGAAAAGATTAATAATGCCTAGAACTTCAATAGCAAGATGATAATAGAACTCTGCGCTAAATGGAAAATTAAGCATTCCAATTCCTCACTATATAGGCCAAAGATGAATGGTGCGGTAAAAGCTGTTGACGAGAATGTCAAGAAGATTATTTAGAAGATCGTAGTCACCTACAAGAATTGGTATGAGATGTTGTCATTTGCCCTTCACGTGTACCGCACCACAATCCAAACCTCAATAGGAGCCACCCCGTATACATTGGTATATGGAATGGAGGCGGTGATGCCTTTAGAAGTTGAAATCTCCTCATTAAGAGTATTGATAGACTCTGAGCTAGAAGAGGTAGATTGAGTAAAAGTTAGATATGAAGAGTTGAATCTGATAAGTGAAAAGAGGATATCGCTGCAATTTGCCATCATCAACTATACCAAAGAAGGATGACCAAATCATAGGACAAGAAGGTCCAACCTTGAGGATTCCATGAAAGAGATCTTATACTGAAGAAAATATTGTCTTTACTAGGAAAAGATCAGAGTAAATGGACGCCAAATAATGAGGGCCCTTACATGGTAAAGAAAGCATTTTCGAGAAGAGCTTTATTGTTATCTAGAATAGATGTAGAAGATCTAGTTAGACCTATGAATTCTGACTCTATAAAGAAATATTATGCTTCCCAATCAATAGAATAAAGTTCAGCCATGAATTCTCTCTGTTTCAGCTTTCTGTTCAGGTGTTTCTATATCTCCCGACACAATGTCTATTATCTTTCCACCAAACTTAGGCTGCAGCATGAGAAATCCAAATGTTATGATCATAAGGCAACAAATACACGCCTGAAAACCAGAGAAATCATTGTAAACACAACAGAGAATCTAGAATCACAAAAAGACGCACAATCAGTATACTTGATGTGGAAGCAATCAGGAGAGCTAGCGTAGCAATTATCAGCTTTACTGCATCAGGCTTTGCCTGTAATGTGACAAGACAAGCTGGGTAAAATAAAAATTTGTAGCAATAATATTTTACTTTCAGCAAGAAACACCATAAGGAGACTTACTAGTGAAAGCACTCGACCAAATCCCACATTTGCAGCCTGAAAATTTCATGAATGAAGTTGGCATCTAAACACTCAACTCAACAACACTACAAGGACATGAAGCTGAAGCAGCTAACAGGAAATGCACTTACTGGCACTGCATCTCCATGCTCAAGGTCTGTGAACTGATTATCCTCAGATGCATCATTTCTCTTTCTTCCTCCCTTTGCAAGCACAAGAATTCAAGAAACATAGAAAGTAAATGGATAAGATAATTCCGAAATGTAAGCAAGCAATAATAATTTTAAAAAAAAAATCTAAAGAAACACCTAATCATAAGAGGTCATGTGAAAACTAATATCCAAAATAACAAACACTTGGTAAGTACAAGAAATCGACCCAAGTGCCGTTTTTGTTAATTTAATCAATTATGTATATGGAAACATGATGATGACTACGTTTAAATCTGAAAACATCCGAAGTACAATTCTTGAACAATCCAAGCACAATCAATTGACAATATATATAATTAATCAACCCAAACTCAAAAACTTCTCACGAACGATGAGCAGAACATGTCAGAAATGGTATCATGGACTACCTAGAGGCTGCAAACATGCATGAAATGAAACAAAAACAATATTGAATGGTCAAAAAAATAAAAGAAGCTTACTCCTTGACTAAGAAGAGCCCTCCGTTCATCACTACCACCGCTGCCAAAGCCATGCACCCCTCCAAACCTGTCCATCGATTAATGATAATTGAATTCTAACAGATTAAAGAGTACAGGCTGTAATATATATACACACACACACACACACACATACAAAACAAACGTTAAAAGAAATTTCCACGGTGGTACTGCGATTTTGCACTTTATTGGCAAAATCATTTAGCTTTGGGGTTAAACTAGGTGTGGTGTCGCGGGCTTGGAAGATAATTATGTGTTGTTGTGAATTTATAGAAAAATTTAAAAAAAAATTATATGAAAAAAAATATTGCAATCATAATGTTTTCAAAAAAAAAACTATAAAGCTAAATTCTTAACCAAATTAATATTTAAAAAATAAAATAAACAAAGAAAATTTTAGAAAAAATCATAACAAAAAAAAACAAAAGGAAAAAAAATCATGCAGGGAAACACTATAGCAATCTATAATGTTTCATAAGAAAATCTACAGTTGTAATTCTCAACCAGCTCAATATTAAAAATAATAAAATCGATAAAGATAATTTTATAAAAAATCATAACAAAAAAAAAATCATGCGGGGGAACACTGTAGCAATCTACAGTGTTTTAAAGAAAAAAACTACGAAGCTAAAAAAACGACAAAGACAATTCTGAAAAAAAAACAATCATAAAAAAATAAAAAAAAATCATGTGGAGAAACACTGTAGCAATTCACAGTGTTTTAAAGAAAAAAATACAAAACTCAATTTTCAATCAGCTCCTTATTAAAAAAATAAAATCAACAAAAAAAATTCTGAAAAAAAAACACAAAAAAATGAAAAAACAAAAGAAGACACTTTTGGGGAAAAAAAGCAAAAACAAAATGAAAAGAAATTGAAAAAAAAACATGTAGGGAAAGTTAAAGCTAAATTCTCAACCATCTCAATATTAAAAAAAGAATTCGACAAAGATAATTTTGGAAAAAAAAAAACATGTGAGGAAAACTGTAGCAAAACAAAAACCATATGGGGAAACATTGTAATAATTCACAGTGTTTAAAAAAAAAACTACTAAACAAAATCGACAAAGACCATTTTAGAAAAAAAATTCATAAAAATTCATAAAAAAAGGCCATGTAGGGAAATATTGTAGTAATCCAGAATGTTTTAAAACAAAAAACTACAAAACTAAATTTTCAAATAGTTCCATATTAAAAAAAATCGACAAACATAATTTTGAAAAAAAACACAAAAAAAAGACAATCTTGTGAGAAAAAAAAAAACATGTAAAGCCCAAAAAAAAGGGGGGGGACGAAAAAAAAATGTGAGGAAAAAAAACAAAAAAAAAACTTGTGGCATGGGAAAAGCTACAATACTTTCCCATGTCTTTTAAAGTATTGTTAATAGTTTATTTGTATTTTTATTGTATAGTATAATTACTTTATTATTATTGATAAAAAATTATTAAACTTTGATTAAAGACTTTTTAGTTTTTATTTAATTTTAAAACAGTTAAATTATATCATTATTTTTAAAATTTAAAGAGTTTTATCTTTGATTTAGAGATTCTTTTATTTTTTGTATTTAGTTATTTACAGCAGTGTAATCTTAAATATTAAAAAAAAAATTAAAAATATGTGAACAGTGCCTGTCGGGTTTGGATGACACACGTGACACCGTCTAGTAACCAAAACTTTACTTCTAAGGTGGCGACCGAAACAACTCAGCATCCCTCCCACCTAAAAACAGCATGTGTGACATAATTGTTGTGAGTTTGGCGCATATGACCTTTTTTTCTTTATCCCTCTCTTATTTGGTTTTTATGTTAGCCTTTAAAAAAATCAAATCAGCTCTGAGATTTGTTATCTTTCAGATTTCATCTCTATTTTTTTTGTTATAATTTTTTTAGTTAGAATAATTTATAAAATTAATAATTTTTTTAGTTTTACCCCTAAGAAATTTTTTTGGGTCATTGCTCTAACAACACATATAATATATTTTAATTCTTAGATTCTTAGATTTTTTTTTAAAATGATATGGCAAAAATATTTTTTTATATGGGCAAAAAATTAATCAGGTATGCAGTGTAGTACATACCATTTATTTAGTGTTTATATATATATATATATAAACAAAGAAATGTGTCTTCTGTATATAGTATACTATACGATATTCTTGGTTTAGAAGCTCAGCTAGGCAGAACTAGGAGTTAGGAAGATAATTGGGGTTGGGTTTATGGGACAAGTTCTCTAGGTCGGCGACTTGGTCCTTTCAGGGCCTTTAAAACATCATAATAAAATTTAAAAAAGCAGTTGTACCGCAATTCTAAATGGAAACTTTCCTAGATTAGTGATGTATGCTATCCACGTCTTTTGTTTTTTAATATTAAAATAATAATATATTGAATTGATATGGATTAACTAGAGTTAATATGTCAAATTTACTACTCAGAGTTATGAGATTATGATAATCCTATTGAAAAAAAAATCAAAATAAATTATAGCGCTTAATTAATTCTCAATCAATCTAAAAGGATGAAATTTAAAAAAAATCAATTAAGAAATGACCTAAAAAAGTAACCTGAGTTAATTTGTCAAACCTGCAACCCGGGTTATAAAATTAAGATAACCCTATGGAAAGCAAATAGAAACAAATTATAAATTTCAATCCCCAATCAGCTCAATATTGAAGGATGTGATTAAAAAATTAATTAAAAAGGGAACATAAAAAACTACCTGAGTTAATCCCCTAAACCTATGACCTGGATTATCAAACCGAAATAACCTTATAGAAAGAAAATAAAAAAATGACCTAATTTAACCCGGGTTAACTTGCTAAATCTACAACTTTAATCATGAGACTGAGATAACCTCATAAACAAAAAATCAAAATAAATTATGAAACTCAATTTTCAATCATCCTTGTCGGACCTAATGTTAAACAATGAAATTTACAAAATTTATAATTAAAGAAATTCCACAAAAAAATAAGCCACGTCAACTTGAGTTAACATATTAGGTATTATTATCAAGTCATGGGGCTGAGATAACCTAATAAAAAACAAATCATAAAGCATAATTTTCAATCAAACACAATATTAAATGACTTTTCATGGGAAGAATGATCTAGAAGTTTATTTAAAATGAGAGAAGAAGATAGAGTGGATTTTTTAGTGTCACTATTATCTGAAGCCTAAGAAAGTCAAGCTTATTGTGATTGCTTTTACTGACTATGTCATTTTGTAGTGGGATCAGTTAGTAACAAACCACAAGAAAAATTATAAGAGGCAAGTTGATATATGGGATGAGATGAAATCATTTATGAAGAGGATATTTATGTCTGGCCACTATTATAGAGAATTATATCAAAGGTTGCATAATTTGAGTCAAGGAACAAAAAGTATTGATGAGTACTTCAAGGAGATGGAACTTGTTATGATTCGAGCTAATGTTAAGGAGGATAGAGAAACTTCTATGGCTAGATTCATGAATAAACTTAATCATGATATAGCTCATATTGTGCAGTTGTATCATTATGTGGAATTGGAGGAGATGGTGCATATGGTCGTGAAGAGGAGATGGTGTAGAAACAACTTAAATGGAAGGGTATCATTCGGCAAAGCCAAATGAGGAGGGTAAGGTCAAATACCCTAGAGAAAAGAAAGACACCTCAGTCATTATTAAAGGTAACAATGTTACTCCTATTTCTCGTAACTGTGATGATAAATGCTCTCGTTGTTTGAGTTTTGATCTTGTTGCTTTATAGTATTTTAAAAAAAGAGTCATAGTTATGAAAGCTAATAATAAGGTTGAGATCGATGGGTAGGATGAAGAGGAGAAGATGCCACCATTGAAGGATGTTGATGATGTTTGTGTTGAGTATTGGTTGAGAAAGAGACACTTGTGGTAAGAAGAGCCACTGTATATGCATGTCAAGGAGAATGATTTAGAAAGTAAAAGGGAGAACATATTCTACACAAGATGTCATGTTCAAAATAAGGTATAGAGTTTAATCATAGATGGTGGTATTTGCACTAATGTAGCTAGTATTAAATTGATGGAAAGTTAAACTTGTACACTACCAAACACCCAATACCTTATAAATTATAGTGATTGAATAATATCATTCTGAATTTTCAGCTTGTGTGTGAGAGTAATTCTTGCACTCTTTGATTCTTGAAAGAACTAAACCGACTTATCAAAGATTAATTGGCTTGATGGCTTCATTCAGTTTAATTCTAATAATGTTGGTGCCTTGATAAAAGTTGTCATTGTGTTACACTCCTATTAGACCCTTTTCAGCTTTCTAGGATTAGATTTCAATCTTGATTGTGGATTACGTTATCACATGATCACAAAGTTCGCATAAAAAAATATCACCCATGTATGAGATTTGTGTTGGTAGTATAGAAAGATTTAGAGAAAAAATATTAAGAGTGTATCTCAAGAAACTGTTAAGAATGTAAAAGAAGAAGAAGAAGAAGTTATGAGTGAAATATTAAGGATATTAGATAGCTTTTGAAAAAATATAAATTGAATATTAATAAAGATAAAATAAAATTTTAAGCTAAATATAATCATAAAAATTAAATAATATATATCTTATTGTTCCAAATGAAAGTAGATGAAAAAAAGAATAAAGGAATCATTAAATTAAAAAACAAAAGTTTCGGAGGATCACAAAAGCTTCGTTTCCTCTGTTAAAACTTCTTTATCCTTCACTCTACAAGTTAACATTTATCCTCAATTTTGAAGTCAAATACACTATTTTAAAACCTCACCTAATCTAACGAGTTAACTTGTGGCTTATACTTGGTAAAGTTTTAGTAAAAATATGGATCACGGTTAATCTGTGACTTGATCAACCAGGAAAAAACTCAGTCAAAACCTGTTAATTTTTTTTTCTAAAATGATATCATTTTTAATTTTTAAAAAGTAAAAAATAGAGTTGACCTGGATCAAATCACTTAAATCATGACCCGAGACTTGTCCCAAGTCAATCTCTAAGTCAAATTTTAAAACTATAGTTAAATCTCAACCTTCTTTTAATTTTTTTTTCTCCCTTTAAAATTATTTTAAACATAAGTAAATGGAGGTGAAAAGTTACTTTTTTTGGGATCAAATCTCAACCTCTAAATTCTCCTCTCTCTTTTGTGATATAATCTTAAACTCTTTTAATTTTTTTCCTCCCCTAAAATTATTCCAAGCACAAGTAAAGGAGGAGGCATCTCCATTTTACATGGTAAATGGGGATGCACCAAATAGTTAGTTTGAAATGGTTATCTTGTAAAATAACTCGTGACCAAATATCTTTTTAATTTTTTTCAAACCTACCTAACCAAAGATTTTGCACTGTCAAGTTTTCCTATGAAACCATACATGATTTAATAACACTGCTAACATTTATCTCTCATCTTCATATTAAAATTAAAAAAAAAAAAGATAGAAAAGCTAAGAATTTTTTTATTCAACTGTGTAATTACCTTTTTACCCCTTTTCATTTAAGAAATTTAGTTATGTTTGGAGGATAGTTAGGGTTTTTTCTTTTTTTTGTTTTCTTCTCCTTGTGTTAGGCAAGCAAAGACATGCTAGTTGATTTGTCTTTTTTTTTTTTTTTTTTTTCTCAACGTGGGTTATTTTTTTCTTTCCTTTCATGTCCACACTAGCAACACATACTCTCTTTTCTCATATTAGAAGTTGTCGTTTTTTTCATGGGTCTATATCCTTCGGTTTATGGAGATGAGTTTTTATTTTTATTTTTATTTTTACATAATGGTTGTATTTCTCTGCATCTTTTTTTTCCTTAGCTTATGTTGATGGGTTTTGTTCTTTTTTTTTTTTACTAGGATGATGAGAGGAATAAGAGGGCATCTTTGTTTAGCTTTTGTCATGGTTGGTGGTGCGGTGAGACCGAGGAGTTTGATGAGCAACATGAGATTTCAATGCACCTTCAAACCCTAATTGAATTTAGGCCACAACTATATATTATTTATTCCTTCAATTATGGCTTTCTAGCAACTAGCGGTTTCACTACATGATATGATACCATGAAAAATAATGATGCTCATATCCGTTTGTTTAGCCTATATATGTATTAAAAGGCATTGTGGGATACCTTGAAATATATTCCATGTGATTGAAAAATCAAATTTTGATTGTTTTATTAGTGTTCTCCAAAGTAAATTATCATACTTTAAAATATATTATCAATGTAAATGTTACTTTATGAGAGCTTCTCGCTTTATAAATAGTCACACTTTTAAAGCTGCAACAAAGATTGTTGAGCTATTATATCCTTGAGATGACATATAATATAGTTCTGGCTATATTAGATTAAATTTTATAGATAAGATTTATCATCTCAAGAAAATAACACGACTCATACTTTAGCCTAGTCATCTTTATCTTGTGATAGTATGACAATGATGATTTAAACATCTCTATATCACAAAACTACATTAAACATGTTTTATATTCTTAATTTTCTAGTGATAAAGGTATAAAGCTTTGCTTTATTTTCTACGTTAATTTATTTAATAATATGTGATTTTAATTATTTTAATTTTATTTCTTTTATATGCTATAAATAACATCAAGTCAGTTCTATAATCATAACATATATTTTAAGATAAATGCATAATTTTATAACTTTCCCCTCAAACTCAAAGTGGTAACATTCGAGTAATTTTATGGTGCTTAGAGAGTAATTCATGACATCTTATTAGCTACTCCATTAGGCTTTCTTAAAAGAAAGAGATAAATACAAATAGAAGAGAGAAAACATATATGGAGATATACTTATCACTTTTGGTGGGTTATGGATTTAATTTTCTCTTTCCTACATGTGTCTTTTAATTTCTTTTACAAAGTGAGTCCAATGGAGTAACTAATAAGATATTACTAGTTACTCTCAAGTGTGCATCATAAACCAAATTGAATTGATTTTTTTTCTTAGTTTTGGTTTAGTTTTTAAATATTTTTATTTACTTTTCACTTAAAAATGAAATTGTGGGTTTATTTCTTAGAAACAATTAGGGATCAAAGGATACATTATCGTACAATATAGATTAAAATATATTTTAAAATGAAATTGTGGGTTTACTTCTTGGTTTTCTTAGATTTTTTAGGGTTATTTAAAGGTTAGAATGATTTTGACATGTTGTTTGATTGAGAGAGAGTTGAGTTGAGTTGTATTTTAATTAGTATAAGGATTGTGTCAAGGGATATTGTACAATCTAATTAGAATCTAAAGTGAATGGGATAAAGATAAAAGTTTGATAAGATGATTATGCATGATTTTAAATTTTCTGTAAGAAAAGTTTTTAATAAAGAACCTAAAGATAAAGTTATAAGACTAATGTGTTTAGTTATGTTTGGATATTGAGATGAAAATTTAGAATTGAGAAATTTTAATACAACAAAAAGTTGAATGATGTGAAGCTCTTGGTGATGGTCGTAAATCTCTCTTTTAAATGTTATTATGATTAATTTGAGAACTATATAATTGATTTTTTTAATTTACAAATAATAGTGTTAATCAATGTGTAAATTGATTTATAAGGGATACTTTGGCAACTAGGCCACCGTCTCAAGCCGGAGTGGGGACTTCGAACACAATAGGTAGGTGTATAACACCTATAACTTGTTAAATTATTGCATTTTAACATTGTTAGAATTTACCCATTTTATCTTCTTATCAATATGTGAAGCAAATGAACCTGTGAATGATAGAGGAAAAGAAAGGATATAAATAAACAACCTGATTAGCTACTCCTGTAAATAGAGGCTAATGATATCAAGAGATTTATGATATCGGCATTACCGATGGAAAAATTAAAGTATTTGACAGAACTTGATTAGCTACTTTTGGATTCAAATAGCTAATGATATCGATGAATTACATTGACACCGGTATTACATTGAACTTGATTGGCTACTCTTGGAAATAGAGGCTAATAATGTCAAATGATTCTTAACATTGACATTACCGATGAATAAATTAAAGTATCTAAAAGGACTTGATTAGAGACTCTGATTTCAGATAACTAATGATATTAATGGATTGCATTGATATCAACATTACTTTGATTTTGATTAGTCGATCTCGGCCTCTTGGGTAAGGGAGACTAATGATGCTAATGAGATTTATTAGCATTGGCATAAAACCCTCCAATGGATTTGGGAGAAGAAAATATACTTGATTAGCTACTCCTAAGAACTAGAAAAAGTTAATGATATCAAGGGGACACCTTGATATCAACATCTTTCCAAAATATAAGTTAGCTATCTAAGAAAAGATAACAAATGATACTAGTGATTTGACATTAGTATAATCTTGGTTAATTATTCCTAAAGTGTCAGGTGGAAACAAGAAAAGAGAACATAGTGATATTTTCCACTGTAATAGGTATTATTTATAATTATTTTATTACTCATATTGACTTATTGCATTTTATAGGGTCATCTATTTCACGTTATGAGTAGTCCTCATCCTATTTTACTTTTGTTATCATAGATTAGGTATAATATGACTAAAATTAGGATTGAATGTATTTTCACTTAATTATGTAATAACAATACTAAATTTTTAAATTTAGATGCATAGATTTGAATAAATCTCTCTATAATGATATATCTGTGAGTTAATATACATATGCTTTAGTTTTTATTTTCCTTAAATTGCATAATTATTTATGAGTATATTCTAAGGACTTTGGTGATATAATAAGTGTTCTTGATACGGTTTGAAATCCAAGATGATTGGATCGAAAATGAAAAATATGAATAAAAGTGTAATAGGACATAGTCAATAATTTGGGATCTAATTTAGGCCAAGAGCACAAGGATACTGCTACTCTCCACCTCACCTAAAATTAGGGTGTGTGTTCTCAAATGGTATTATATGAAGGTATGAGTCTGTGAAAACTCGATAAATTATAATCTGAACAAAATAAAATACCGAATAGATTAAATAAAAGGATTTCAGGTATTGTAAATGAACACAATTGAATACAAGGTAAGGTGTTGTGGTGTAATTAAGTAAAAAGAGGAATTAAGTGACAAAAATTTGGTAACTACGAATATATATGTCATATATTTTGAGTTTACAAATTGAGACTGTTACAGAGCCCTTATCCAGTATATACATGACAAAAAGAAAAAAATAGAACACATGCTAAAAATTAAAGTAGAAGGTAAACAAGCACAACAAATATTTAACAATAAAAAAAATAAAGCTTAGTTCTAAACTCCCCAGTAGTGTCACTATTTTATTGCACCCGACATCGTGAACACTCTCTTTCTTGGAAATGGAAAATGCATTTTTTATATTATGAAGGGGAAAAGGTCTTATGTTATAAAAAGAAGTCGTCACCCAATATTATGGTCACTAAGAACCTTAACTGGTCTTTAAGATTCTAAGGTAAGAGACTGGTTATGCTAGAGAAAAAATATTATCACCCTAAAGCATCCTACATGAGATAAGTTGTATTGCTACTTGTCTTTTATTCCTAATGGTTTGTTGTACCTAGTACCAGTGCTACATGGGTGAAAATATGTGTAGTGTTATGAGTTAAATTCTAAATGGATAAGTAGGTTCAACTCTATCTATTCTAAAGTCCAGATTATTTTTACCACTCTTAATTGCTTGGTAAATTGACATATCGACAACCATTTGCTCTCGATTACAACCTGTGACTATTAACAGTCTATCAAATCATGTCAATAAATCATTGAGTGAGCCTTTATTAGGCTCATTAAACCTAACCCAAAACCTAAAATGAGTTATCGCTAAATATTTTCGTAATGCAACAACAAACCTTGGATACTGACTTTTTAAAGTTCTATTTCCTATAATATCAAGGTTTACTCACATTGTTTTGTAGAATGAGGTTTTTAATGTTGCAGTTCTAAATATCTAAACAATAACCAATATGAGTTGATCTACTTGGAGGTAGGATCTAATAATACAAATGCTTTGGACTTACTCATCAAAATTAATACGCCTAATTAACACTTAAATGCCATTAGTGATTATTAGACTTAAAGGCTTGAAATTTGAAAAGAATATATGTTTTGAAAACAAGAAAAACAAAGGTGTTATCACTAGATCCTACTTGGAGGTAGGATCTAGTGATACAAATGCTTTGGACTTACTCATCAAAATTAATACTTATAATTGACACTTAAATGTCATTAATGAATATTAGACTTAAAGGCTTGAAATTTAAAAATAATATATGTTTTGAAAACAAGAAAAACAAAGGTATTATCCCCCATTAACATTTGAGATAATAACTTTATATGAATCTATCTCTCTCAAACATTACGAGTAAATAATAAAGCATTTTTTATACGGTTTGAAAAGAAAAAGATTTTTTGAAAAGGGTTTTGAAATATCAGTCCATAAAAGTCTTTTTAATTTGGGTTGAACCTCAATGGATTTTATAAATAAGTTATAAAACCCAATATGTATGTAATATGATGAAAACACATTCTTTGGACTTTTCTTTTTAGAAATATTGGAATACAAACCTTGGAATGCCTACGCATGTAAACTTTGTAAAAATTAACATAAAATAGAAGTATTTATAAATTTTTTTAAGAGTGAGCATAAAAGGTTTGGTTTATATGAAAAGGATTTAAAACATTTTTTAGTCATAAACATGAAGCTAAGGATAACTACAACAAGTATAGTAATAAAAATCTTAGATAACAATTTAAGCCTTAGAAAAAAGGATATCAAGTCTCATATTGTTCATTCATTAATCATCCAAGCAAGGAAAAACATATATTATAACTTTTTCTCATTCGTAATCAATAAAGCATGCCACATTTAATTAACAAAAAATAGTTTTTTTTATGCACTATCATCTACAAAAACAAAGCATATTTCAAAACTTAACTTTTATCATTCCAAGTTTAGATTACAAGTAAACCTAAAATCACCAAGTGTTGGGTTTTCTTTCGTGCATTTGTTTTGTTAACCAAAATCATCACATTTATTCTTCTATTTTTTTTATATATTTTAAAATACCTAAATAACACATAAACAAATGCTAAAAAGCCAAGTTTTAAATTTCTATCCATGCATTTCTCGTATATTTAATCATTATTTATTTTTTGTATTTTTTATAAAAACATACAATGTCTAAATTAAACCTAACTAAAGCCTAAAAACATCATTTTTAATTTGTGTTCATGCATTTTAAAGATAAAAAGGACCATTTTGCAATATTTTTCACAAAAACCCTAAATTAAAAAAAGAAAAAAAGAGTTGTGATTTACCTCAAGGGTGGTTCCAACATAGTGAGGAGGTTCTGTGGTGGTTTTTAATGGTTGTCATGGTTGATAACCGATGATGGAGAGGTATTTTGGTTGATTTCCTCTTTATAGGCTAGGGTTTCTTTTTTCCCTTTAGTTTGTGCCTCTTTTCTCGTCATTTTTCTTCCTTATATTCCTCTCTTATTCTTTTCTTTTCTTTTGAACTCTTTGGTTCAAGATGAACCAATTAATGCCCTAAAAATTATTTTTTTTTTCATTTTTAATTTATGCAATCTCGATTGATTTTGGACTTAATTTTGATTTTCTTTTCAATTTCACCCCTAATAACCTTTAAAATCATCCCTTAATATGAGTGCCTTTTACAATATTGTTAATGGATTTTCAATTTGTGCATTTTCAATCAAATTGATTCTAAATCTTATTTTTTCTCAATCACACTCTAATTGAATTAATAGGTCTCCAAATTCCACCACTTATTCTATTTTGGTTCTCGGTTTTTTAATTTTTTTATTTTTGGTCAAATTGACTTTAAATTTCAATTTTGTCTTAAACTAAGTCCATAATTGAATTAATTGCAATTCCAAACTTTTTTAGCTCTTTCATTTTGGTCTTTGGCTTTCATATTCGGTCAATTTCGGCCATAATTTTAATTTTCTCCTTAATTAGGCCTCTAATTTAATGAATTAGACTTCCAAACTTTGCTAAATTCTCCATTTTGACCTTTAGCCTTTCTGTGCAATTATGACCAATTTTAACTATTTTTCCAATTTGTTTTCAATTAAACCTCTACATGGCATGCCCATGTGATTTTTCGACTACTGTTGTAAATTAAATTCTTACCCAATTGCAACCTAAGCTATTTTATTTCTGAATCCTTTTTCTGTGAAGATTTGTTTACTGAAAATGATTTTTAAAAGAAAAATTGAAGAAATTTTTTTTCTTAAAATTTTGGAAAATTTCAAGGGGTAAAATTTGAGTTATGACATAAGTTGTGAATAAGAAAAGCCATGCACTCTTTTTAGGTGAGGAAGTTGGTTTCTTTCTTCTTCCTTCTTGATAAAATGCTATATTTTGGTGTATTTACCAAGATGTCTTTAAATTGATATGTGACATTTTATGTGGAGGCATAAAGTTTCTCAATTTCTAAGTATATACCTTTTATTATAGCCAAGTTGTATAAAGTTATGGTTTGTGTCTCATTCATAAATACAAATATGTTATTTAACTTAAACTAAAAAAGAGAAAAAGTTGTCAACATCTTTTTTTTTTGTTTGATGATGATCATGAATAATTGGTTGCATAAAAAATCATCTAGCATTTCTATTTTTCACCAAAGTGTTGTTGCATTATATATAATACATATGATGTAATTTGTAGAGATAACACTAAGCCATATTAGTATGGACTTCTTCCATATGCTGAGGTTCATATAATCATCCTAGAGTGGAAATCTTTTTTTTTCTTCTATATCTAAGACGAATAAAGCACCTTTTTCTTATAGAATCTTTTTTTGGTATGAACCAAGACATTCTTCATCCTTGTTTTATAGAGCATTGTTAATGATCGACTAGTGTACATAAGTGACCCAATATGTATAGTTTTGGAAGCGGGGAAGGTCTTTGTTATTTAAAGTTTAACGATGTCATTTTAAGTATTTGAAATGAAAAGTAAACTTACGATTCTTTTGTTTTTTTAGAAATCTTTTGTATCATATGAGAAAACCGAAGATTTAATGAAGAAGGTGAAGAGTTGGGTATTAATTAAAGAATTGATGAATTAATTTCAATTCAATGATATGGTTCTTGTAATTCTAATCATTACTCTAAAAGCCAATAAATGTTCCGTTTTAAAATTGCTTAATTGGTTGACAAGTAATATAATGAAACATAGTTAATTTTTTAGGGAATAATGATTGTTTTTTCATGGTCATTGTTATGATTGATTTCAGCATAAATGATAGGTAGATATTCATTCATTTAGACTACAATAAAGGAAAAAGAAAGGCATTATTTATACCAAAGTCAAACTTGTTGGGTTTCCTGAAACACATACATGCAGCGGAAATGATAAATTTAAAATTTTTAGGAGTCCTAAGGATCCTATTAGACAAATTTAAAGTTATTTAGGGTTTATGTGGAGATTACCTGAAGATTATACGTTCTTTTCAGTTTTGAATATTTGCTTCAAGGCTGAGCTGTCTCAAACTATAAGTCATCCAAGTGTTCGGCCTCTAACATTAATCCACACAAACCACTAGTGATAAATCTTCTAAAACCTTTTAGGAGAGATGAACTGCTATAACTTAGAGTTTTAGCTCTTTTCTTTTGTGTTTTAGGTGTTTACATACTATACTATTCTCACATTTACTTCTTCTTGGAAAATAAGAGGCATAACATTTTATTTATAGGGAAACCTAAAAACCTATAAATGACAAATATCAATTTGCCCCTTAAATAATATCGCATATATTATTTTATAATAATTTTAAAAATTTATTCAATCAAGTCTCTACTTGATTTTTCTAGGTTTAAAATTATAATTCCCTGTATTAATCATATTTTAGTCCTCAGTTTCTAAAATTTATTTACAATAAACTTATACTTGATTAGTCATCTTATTTTAATTTTTAACCAATGATTCTTATATATGTGACTTATTAGGTTTCCTAATAAGTTGGTCTAAATATAAATCATAAAATAATGTTAAATAAATTAAAAATTTTAATTTATTATCAATTCAATAATTAATTTATTTATATTTAAAGATCAAATAAAATGACTAGTAACTTGTTATGATCCCCAAAATATCAAGAAAGTCATAAGTGATTTGACATAACTTTTTAGTGACTAGTTTTTTAGTGTAATTATTATCCTTTCATCATGAATGTTTTGATTTATATATTATAACATAAAATATGTATGCTTTGTTAAATCATGTTAGTTCTTAACATTATAGTCATTGATTATTTGAATAAGATATTAATTTTTTTTCAAAACTTATTCCACCTTAACCAAGGATTTCACAATCAATAGTATTTGAGAACAAATGAAACTTTTTTTCTAATTCACCTAGAATGATGAATCCTCTATTGATTACTCAAATACCTTCGTATAGTTTATATTATACCCAATGTCTGCCCGTTTCTTACCTTTGATTATGACAACATGTGGTCAGTATCATAACATAACACTCTCTCTATAAGATAACTTAGTGATATCAAGTTTAAGGATCACTTACACAACTATTATGAGAGTTTTTTCATAGATATAAATGATCTTTTCATATGAAATTCTCTTGCGGGTTAGTTCAATATACATGTCATCTAACAAACACCTACATATTAGTTCTAAGTAAGGTACCTCAATTTATAAGAGCAATTGCTACCTTTCATAAAGGAAAAAACATAATATGCATCGGTCCTAACACCTCTAATTAATGTTCAATCTTAATAGAACATTGATTAGGAATATTTAGGAACAATGCTTTGATATAATAGGAATCTTATAATTATAGCAACTTTATAATTTTATTTGCAAAATATTTTTGTTTCATGGGTTTTATTTTTACTCTAAATTTATTAATTAAATATAAGATTCATTAATCAAATATAAATAAATATTAAAGATAAATAAAGTTTTTATTAATAATAAATATGTTTTACATAAATAAAATCAGTATTACATGTAACCAACTGATTAATACATAATATATTTACTAAAAAACCCATCCATTTATCAATTGATTAAGAACAATAATTGTTCATTGTTAGGTTTTTAGCTGGAAAGTAAGGAAAGGAAATCGATCATTCATCAGGAGATTAAGATTCACATTAATTTATTCATCAATAAAGACTAAAATTAAGATTCATTGTTGTTTTTATTTATTTATTTTAAAGAATAAATCTCACATGCCATAAAAAAAATTAAAGGATGAAAATACGTTTTCAATACAGACTAAAATGTCATAAACAATTTTATTTTATTAATGTAGGTGTTCGGCAAGCTTGCACATATCTCGATTAATTTCATGGACTTTAAAGTTAATAACTATATAAATTTTTAGTGACTCTTGTATTAACCACCACAAAATTTAAATTTACAACAATAAAAAATATAAATTTTTTAATTTGAAATTCTTATCACGAGAACAATAATTCTCATTGCATTTTTATTTGGACGTTATCTAACACGACATACCAAGCACATCCTAAAATTACAATTTCACTATTTTCATAAAAAAAAAAAAATAACTCACAGGTCTCTTTATTCTCACGCCGAGGCCGAGTTAAAGAAAACCCAACCGAGTTCATCACAAAATTCAAATAATCTTTCAGTATCTCCTTCTTGCTATTCCTCCATTACAAATACAATCTAAGCGACAATTCCACTTCTCTCAGCACTAACTAGGGTTCGCTATTCCTCCTTTTTTCATTCTCTCTACCCTACGCTCTTCCTCATGGTAAGTCTTCCTTCTTCATTGCCGTTGCGATTTATTTATTTTCTCTATTGTTTGGTTGTTGAGAAATTCGAGCGAAGAAAAGAAAAGAAACTGCTGTTGAAATTATAACCTGACTTTCCCTTATTTTCTTCCTCTTGATTTTCCTGCGTTATTGAATATTGCTTTCTTACTTCCCAATTCTGTTGAAGATGCTATTACTATGTCGTTTTGCTTGTTTAGATTTAATTAAATTCCGCTTTCCTAATTAATTCATATCAATGTTTTTTTTTTTATTATTCTTATTGTTTTTTTTTTCATTTTTCTCTTAATTAGTTAATTAATTTCTGCAGGCTTAGGAAAGTCGTCAAATTTCTCCAATATGTATGGTCAATGGAGTTTTAATCCCCAGTCCGGTGGCCAAGGTTCTCAAACACCCATTGCTCCTTCATACTCTCACCGTCCGCCTCCTCTTCCTCACAATTTCCAACTAGGCCCTCCTCCTCACACTGGTCAGCCAAGTTTGCCCCCGCCCCAACATCTACTTGCACCTGGTGGGACGGCAAATGCTGCCCAGTCTTGTTTACACTCTTCTACAACTGTTCGTGGAATTGCTCCTTTCCAGCATGTTTATGCACCTGCACAGCATTCTTCCTATTTAGCATCAGGCCCTCCCCCTCCTCCTCCCTTTGGTTTGCATCGTCTTGAAATGTTACAGGCCCCGCTGCCTCCTAGAGGTTTACCTCCTCCTCCACCACCACCACCTTCTCAAGGTCAGAGGTTTTATAATTCGCTGCCACAACAGCTAGCTGGTGTGCAGGGTCTACAGCATATCCCCCCTCCACCTCCCCCACCTCTTCTTCCAACTTCCAGTTTCTCATCATCTGCTCCCTTTGGGAGTTCTGCTGAGTCTAATGGTGCCAATCCTCAAATGCTTTCAATGGCTTCCCTACCACCACCCCCACCCCCACCACCAACCTCTTCTGCACCGTTGATTCCACCTTCTCCTCCTCAGTCTAACTCTCACATGTTGCCAGTATCTGCGCCTGTCCTAGCTGGTTCCTATCCACTGCTTCACTCTGATATTGCTTCCAACTCCAGCATACCTTCTGGTGATAAATTGGGCACTACTGGTTCTGTCAATGAAGCTATCCCTCTCAATAAGGGTGGACATAGTGTTCCTGTGCATGATGGCAACTTATATCTGGAAGGTGGAAGTGGCACTGAGGTAGATTGTAAATTGGATGAAGCAAAGAATTTTTCACAACCCAGTCATTTGATGGTTGCCGCTGGATCCCACATGTCTGCTGATTCTGATTCCGATATGGAGATGGAAGGTTAGTGCCTTATCGGTATTTTCTCGGTCTACTTCATAAGGTGTTTGTTTGCTGATATTTGCTAAGGTAATTATGTTTCTCAGATGTCTCTATCCCTCCTTTGAAGCATGTAAATCTTATAAAACGTATCATCTATTAGTTTGATGTTAAAGAGAAAATGAGATGCCTGACTGTTCCTTGTTTGCACCGTGATTGTGATGTGTGACCGGGATACAAAATATTTATTATTCTTGGAAATTTGTTGTTTGTATGCCAATTTTTTTTACCCCTCCTAGATCACTTGTGCTACCCCAAACATCTGATTGCGTTTTCGAACTGAAATGGGATATCACAAAAAAAAAAATTTCCTTGGTTTTGTTTTATTGATTTATTCATTTAAATCCAATCTTAATTTCATAACTTAAGGTAGTTTCGTTAGTGGAATGGCTTGCTGTTTGGTTGTCTTGTGTCAATGTGGTGCCAAGAGGCCTCTCCCCTTCTGAGTTTGTCAAGAAGTGGTACTTTTGTGTTTTGGATGATGCATGGTAGTTGGTGGAAGAAAGAGTTTGTGTTGAATGATCTGAACAACTGATCCAATTTGGTGAAGTTTTCTTGACTATTTATTTTGTTTGTACATATCGTTATGGATGAGTAATATTTTGTGTGCATTGTGGAATTATTGATTCATATCATTGTTTGCTTCTCTCTCATCACCGGGTGCTTTTCAGATGATATTACCCAGTCTGACAATGACCAGGCAGCAAATCACCCTATTGGAGATCTAACTCACTGCAATCATTTGATAGCTGGAGACTCTGATATAAGAGAGCAGTTGCGTGAACTGCAGAGTTCAGCACAATCTGATGCTGCCACATTGGTTTTATCAGTCCCTGGTTCCTCCAGGCTGGATAATGGTCGACAAGGTCAATCTTATACCCAGACACTGTTTTTCTCTACATGAACAATCTCTTCCTAATTTTCTTCTTTTTGAGATAATTATATATTTTAATGGCTTAATATTGTATGCCCGTGCTTATAACTGCACTTGTATGGTTCTCACGTAGGTTGCTTATGATGTGTAGACCTGTTGCATGTCCATTAAGTTTGGAGTTAATAATGATTTCAATTTAATGGTCGAAACTCAATTCCTGTCGTAACCAATTGACGTTTGGAAAAACAGTTTCTGAAGTTCATAGCCCAGTCATTAATTCAGCTGGAGCTGATGAAAAAAGTTCATCAAGGGCCATGGCAGCTGCTGGATGCGAGAATTCTGATAAGTATTCTAGTGAAGTTTTAAAAGGCGGCAGCCCATTCAGACTTCTGCAGGATAATGCTTCTGAGGATAGCTCAGAAAATAATGATGAGCCCTGTTTGAAAAATACCATTCCTAAAACTGCTTCAAAATTAGTTACAGTTGGCTCTGAAGATCTGCAGCAGCAACAGCCATCCTATTGTTTGAGTCACTTTGCTTCTGATAATGTGTATGGTCTATCTGGGAAGATAGGTTCTTCATCCATGTTCCCACCAGATATTCTGGACTCAACTCAGTTGTCTTGCCTGCCCAATTTTGCAGTATCAAAAAATTCAACTCTCCCTAATACTTATCCAGCTAGTTCTGAGCTGCCACTCAACTCCAAATTCAGTTCTGATGTTTTAAGACAAGAAAAGGTTGCATCCTACACTAGTATGTATGATCAATCTTCAAGTTGGAACCATATTTCACTTGATGGACAAGATGACAGTGTTCGATCAAGACAGCCAATCTCTTCTCCCAGTTCTGCTAGGGATGTTGCACAAATTATTCCAAGGTCAGGTAGTGATCAGTATGATCCATTTTTGGACAGCATTGAGCCAGCTTTAAACTCATTTAAGAGACTTGACCACATTCAGAAGTGGGAATCCAATAACACTGACATTATGCCGAGGCTTAGTGGCTCAGACAAATCATTGGATGTCGAAGAAAACAATAAGAAAGAGGTTAGAGGCATTGCTCTTTCTACATCCCTTGATAATGAGGAATTTGGTGAGACTGCAGATGCAGAAGTCGGTGATGTTGAGGATCAGAGCCAAAGTAATCCTGTTGTATTGAATGTGAATATGGGTGATATGGAGATCGATCAGGTTAAGTCTCCAAGGAAGAGCAAAAATAGTAAGGACTCCAGATCAATGAAGCTTTTCAAGGTTGCCCTTGCAGATTTTGTGAAGGAGGTTTTAAAGCCATCATGGGAACAGGGTAACATGAGCAAGGAAACATTTAAGACTATTGTCAAGAAGACAGTTGATAAGGTTGCAGGAGCGATGAAGAGCCACCAAATACCCAAGTCCAAGGTGAAAATAGATCATTATATTGGCTCATCGCATTGGAAATTGACAAAACTTGTGATGGTAAATCCTCCTTTCTTTTACCTTGAAGCTGCCAAGCTTTCAATTAATGATGCTTTCTAATTAAGTTGGCAAAAACATGATATTTATATTTAAGGCCTGTGTGTATAAAAATCAGTGGGGATGGATAATTAGAAATGGTTCTTTTAGAAATATCATATCTGATGCATGTTGTCTGGCCAGGCCATATGAATTAGTAGTGACAGATAGAGGTCCCATGACCTCATTACTTAGCTTATGAGTCTACTGATTGGAACATTAATTTCTCGCTATCAGTAAAAATATGATCATGGAATTAGATATTGTCATTCTAGAACATAGAAATCATGGATGGAAAACAGGCAGTGTGATGCAGCTAGACAACTCTTCTATAGGTATGCTTCCTCTCCAATTCTGCCCCTTTCCGCTGAAAGAAGGGAAATTAATGGACATGAATTCTTAACCATGAGTTTTTTCTATCTAGTAATTTTTTTAGTGGGACTTGGGATTTGTTGCAGTGTACTTTTTAAATTTTGAACAATGAATTGTACAATTGTATTTCATTTATCAAGGGAAGGTAGGTTTTTAAAGTTTGGAGGTTGCGCCTACAACCTTGCCACAAAAATGGTCCAATTTCAAGAAGCTCATATGACTAAAAAATTGCATCAAGTGTGGGCACAAAATATCATTCTTAGCAATTAAGACCATCATGAAGAATATTTCAAAATATGATTAGAACTTCTCTTTTGTAAATGGACATGTTTGGGGACACAAAACAGGAAAATTTGTGGGGAGTGCAACTTCAAAAAGTTGTTCTATGCATGATTAGATTCTATATGCTCTTTAATTATGTCATATTTTTTTTGGCAATACCATTTTCTTATTTTGTTCTGCAGGGTTATGTTGACAAGTATGCCAAAGGGTAAAAGTTGATATCAGGATGGTTTCTGGTTGAAGGCATTGATTTTGCTTGCTTTTAGGGACTATAGTGCCACTGGAGCTGCAAAACAACCTAGAATTGGTCGTAGAGCTGTGAGAATAGGTGGGAAAAAAAGAGAGCCGGCGTTAGTAGATTCCTTCATTTTGTGAAGTTTGCACCTGCCAGAAAAAGAATATATTAAGGTCTATGACTAGGTGAACTCAGTTACAGCCTATTCCAACTTCAAGGAAATTCTTAGGAGGCTCCAAAATGTGTATGTAATGTGCTGCTTTGAAAGAATGTTGCACTTTCCTTTTGATGTGGAGCTATTTTGTTAGCTCTCTTGTAAATTGCCAGTTTTTATTATGATCACTGAGTACATATTTGATTTTTGACTTTTTTGTTGTGTAATCATTGGAAGGAGAGAGGATGAATTCGGAAGCATGAATATAAACAACTTCAGATTTATTAAGAGAAGAATTTTTTTTTTTTGTTAATTTGCATGATATATTTTAGAGTCCTGACTCATCTCAATTTGTCATTAGCAATGATATGTTTTGGTATCTGGTTTATTAATCAAAACTATAAAAAATGAATTATCTTTCTTTTTTCCCTTCTCAAAGTATTATATCTATGCATGTTTTGGACAATGGTGCTGGATTGAGAAACAGGTGCTACAGTGTTAGCTTGAACTTCTAAAGATAAGTTGGTTGTACATAATGTTAGCAGGTAACATCTGTATGCTGTCTTTACATTGTCTGATCAGTACAAGATTGAGCTCTAGGTAATTATAACGAATTTGACTGCAATCATGAATTACCGAACAATGATTGAAATTTTGATTTTTTCAACAATCAAATCATGATCACAGGTCAGATAAATCTACATATGTACATAGCGACCATGCATCTGATTCTTGGTTGCATAGGTTTTCACTATTTTACTTTTTTTTTTCCCTTGTTTGCAGTCATACTGCAATAGAGAGGTCATTGAGCAATCCCTTTCAAGAGTTTATCTTAACAAACATGATTCCCAGTGGTGGAGCAGAACCGTTCTCCAGAGCTTACAGGCAGTCTAGTTAGCAGTAACCTCTCGGGTGAGATCTTATGGCTTGTTCATGTTTTCTGTTCTGTGAGTAGCATCTTTCAGTAGAATTGGATTGGTATAGTTACCAATGAGATCAATGACTTTATTGAGTTACAAGATTGAGATTTATTAATTTATTTTGAATGCATGAGATGTCAATATGTTGTCTCTCTCTTGAATGCATGAGATGTCAATATGAGTTTATCTTAACAAACATGATTCCCAGTGTTGGAGCAGAACCGTTCTCCAGAGCTTACAGTCAGTCTAGTTAGCAGTAACCTCTCGGGTGAGATCTTATGGCTTGTTCATGTTTTCTGTTCTGTGAGTAGCATCTTTCAGTAGAACTGGATTGGTATAGTTACCAATGAGATCAATTACTTTATTGAGTTACAAGATTGAGATTTATTAATTTATTTTGAATGCATGAGATGTCAATATGTTGTCTCTCTTTATTCCTTCCCTGGTGATGCATACATGTGAATAATGAACTATGCTGACATAGTGTTGCTTAAATCGTAGTTGAGAAATTGGAACTAAAAGAACAAAAGATTTAAATACATATAAAAGAGGCCTTTCCTTTTTATTTAAATTTTAGAAGGAAAAAAAAGCCTTTCTTTTGTTTTCATGACATAACGCCGATATCTTGTCATTTAATACTTCTTGCTCTGCCTGTGTTATCAAATTGTATTTTTGGATGAGGAATAATCATGAGAATTGTGAATGGTTGATTGGGCTGCAAGATGAAATCGAGTTACTTTCGGTAAGGTATTGTATTTGTGCTTTGACAATGAAGTGAAATTTTTTTACCTAATTGGGTTTGTTCAATGAAGCTCAAGTTATGAATTTGTAGAATGTTTTTCAACTGTGGTGGAGCTCATCATGCGAACCACTTGTTATTAAGGAAACCCTTTGGAGTGATGTGGGGATTGGAGGAAGATTTACATTTGGCCTTTCTCTGTAAAAATATTTCAGTTGAAGGACCCGTTGGGCATGCATTTGAATCATCAGATGGTTTCTGTCAGATTTCTTCCTTCTTATTATATTATTTGCCCTAGAATAAGAAGTGTTGCTAGAAGTGATAAGTTACATAAAGGATGTGGTATCTCGGGAGACAATGGTAGAGGAAATGAGAAGTCAACTCAAGGCAGCCCTTGAGACAGATTATTCTGTTATTTTATGGAAAAAATCCCACTGCGTATGCTTCTTTGTAGCATCCACTTGAAAGAGAATGGCCTGGCCAATATTTTTATCCTATTAAAAAAAGGGGGAAAAATTGAAATTATCAACAAAGAAAGGGTTTATTCAGGGGGAGAGATGTATTAATTTTTATAGTGATTTGAACAATTATTTTTTCCATTTTTTTGAACATGATTAAAAAGGGTGAGTTGAAGTGTTTGGTACATTCTCGTAAAATTACAAGATTGATATTTAGCTAAAAATGGATATAAATTTGGATATATAAACTGCATTTATATATTTATATATTCTCCCCATTTGGCATGACTTTACACAAAATTACAAACTTCTTATATTTTCCCTTTTGGCAAAGTAGCATACACTTTCCAACACAATTATCTCATCTCCTTGTATTTTCTTTTCTTTGGCGGATCAAAAAAGGAATTTAGGCACATGTAAGGAAATAACCAAATTATTACATGTCAAAGATCATCAATAGCTGAATACCATCAACACAATGACATAAGCAAAAAAGGGATAGGAATAATATATATATATATATATATATATATATATATATATATCTTCAATTCCCCCACTTCCTTCGGATCCTCCCTTCTACTCCCTATTCATATCTCTCAGCAATCTTTCACTCTCCTGCTATCTAATGACAATTGACTATTGCATAGATTGTTTTGCTTTCAAGAGAAATAATTGTATTGCAGGCTACAAATTGTACACAGATCAGTGTTCTATATATATACATAACTTGTAAGATCTATTCTAGGAAGGAAAGCTTAAGTTAAGGATATGTTTCCTAACAATTACAAGATTGAAAACAGAGTCAACATACACATACAACTTTCCTTGTTATTTCCTAGCTGTTACATGCTTGATTGTTGGCAGATTTGTGGCTTATGGGATCTTCAGCATGATTCAAGGAATCATCCTTTATACGCCCCCGCAAGATGGAGTCACCATCGGTTACTCCAATCTTGGTCCAAAGAAGCTATGTTCGTTGACGGGACATAGGTTTTGTCAAGAGATCAGCAAGTTGAACTTGTGTATTGACATGATGAACATGTAGGGTGCCTTTCTAGACATAATATCACGAATAAAATGCAAATCAATCTGAATGTGCTTCATCCTGGAATGTTGAACTGGATTGAAGCTTAAATGTGTTGCTCCTAAATTGTCACATAGGAGTTGTGGAGGAGCTAAAGTGGAGTAGCAAAGTTCAGTAAAAAGTGCTAGAAGCCATAACGTCTTGGAGGCAGCGTGGGCAAGTGCACGATATTCAACCTCAATTGATGATTGGGATACATCTCTTTGTTTTTTTAAACTCCAGGAAATAAGATTGGAACCAAGAAAACATATGTATGCCAAAGTAGACTTTCGATCGTCACAGTTACCTGCCCAATCAACATCATAGTATGTGATGAGTTTGGAGGCTATGTTTCTTCGTATATGAATTCCATGAAAGATTGTATGCTTCAAGTATCGAAGCAATCGTTTTGCAGCTGTCCAATGTGCTGTTGTTGGCTTATGCATAAATTTGGACAACTTATTCACTGCAAAAGAAATGTTAGGACGTGTGAGAGATAAGTATTGCATGGCACCAATAACACTTCTGTATTATGTGCAATCAACCGAGGATGTGCCATCAATAAGCTTGAGCACAATAGTTGTGGATAGTATAATGGTAACCTTTTTTGCTCCATGCATGTTCATCTTTGTTAATAAGTCTCTGATGTATTTGTGCTGAGACAAAAAGAGACTTGTGGTAGTGGGAATAACCTTCATGCCCAGAAAAAAATGTAGCTGACCCATGTCTTTTAAAGAAAACCGGTTGCTAAGTTGGACAATGTTGGATGAGACAAAGATGGGATCATTTCCTGTAATAACCAAATCATCCATGTACACCAATAAGTAATAAGCAACAGATTTGGTGTTATAAATGAACAAGGAAGAATCGACTCTGGAGTTCACAAAGCCAAACTCTAAAATGGCACCTCTGAAAGTGGAATACCAAGCTCGTGGGGCTTGTTTGAGGCCATAAATAGTTTTGTTTAGGCGACAGACATGGTGAGGTGTGGTATCATCTTTGAAACCTAGAGGTTGAACCATATATACATCTTCATTTAACAGACCATGCAAAAATGCATTATTAACATCAAGTTGTCTCAATTGTTAGCCTTGTGTGACAACAATGGTCAAAATAATCCGAATAGTAGCCGGTTTCACAACCGAACTAAATGTTTCTTTGTAATCTAAACCAGGACATTGATTGAAACCTTTTGCAAAAAGTCTCGCTTTAAAGCGATCAATCGACCTATTAGCTTTTCTCTTAACTCGAAATACTTATTTACAACCGATGGGATTATAATGTTTGGGTGGAGATACTAATATCCATGTGCTGTGTCTCATTAGAGCCGTAAGCTCTTCAGACATGGCTTGTCTCCAACGAGGATCATATAATGCCTGTCTCACACAACTGGGTTCAATAGCACAAGGGAGAGGATGTTTGGTAACAACATGAAATTGCTCAGTTTGTAAATTTGATTCATGGACCTAGTGATCATGGAAAGGGTTCTTTGGGGCTGAGATTCATTAGGAATAATAAACATAGTGGGTAAAATTTAGACAGGGATGGTAACATCGGTGTTTGTTTATGAAATAGAAGGCGATGTGAAGGGCAAAGTTTGTGAGGGAGAGAGATCCTCATTGTGAGGAAGTACATTAGGACTAGAACATGGAGAATTGAATTGCAAATGTTCCTCAACAGAAAAGGGAAGATTAGAGGCGGTACTTGAAGATGATGCAGAAATGGTGGCACGATTCGAGATCACTAGTGATGGTCGCAGTGGAGTGGGTACATTGATGGGTGGTGTAGCTGTCACAGAGGAGGAATTAGAGGATGTGTATGCAGGGGAGAGTATCTGAAATGGGGTTTGGGTTTCATCAAACGTAACATGGTGAGAGATATAAAGTTTGTTTGTGGATAAATTTAGGCACTTGTAAGCATTCTGAGTTGTAGAATATCTAATAAACAGGCACAGGGTTGCTTTTGGTTGAAGCTTATTTGTGTTATACGGTTTGGTGAGGGGAAAACAGAGGCATCCAATTTTTTTTTTAATTTGAGATAATTAGGAATTTGACGAAATAAGATTTCAAATGGGGTTTTGTTTGTAGCAGGGGAGTTGGTTGCCTATTAATAAGATATGCAGCTGTGGAGAATGCATGAGGCCAATAAGATAGTGGAAGAGAGGCATCATGTAGTAGTATAAGACTAGTTTCTACTAAATGACGATGACGACGTTTCGAGACACCATTTTGTTGAGGTGTGTAGGCAGTGGTGTGGTGACTAATTCCATGTATAGAAAAATATTGTTTAAGTACAACAAATTCACCACCATTATCAGAGTAAATGCTTTTGATTTTTGTGTGAAATTTATTTTCAACTAGATGTTTAAATTGAGGAAAAATATGGCTAACACAAGATTTATTTGTCATGGGATAAAACCATATATATTTGGTAAAATAATCAACCAAAATCAAATAAAATCATGAACCATTAAGACCAACTGTGTTTGAGGGTCCCCATACATTGGTATAAATAAAATCAAGTGGTGCATGACTTACAAGACTAGTTGAACGAAATGGTTGCTTATGAGCTTTATTGATCGAATAAGAGGTACAAAGAAAAGGTACTTGATCTTTGTGTTTTATTGGAAGCAAAAAAAACTTGACAATTTGTGTAATAAGTTTTTGAGATGGATGTCCTAGACGTTTGTGCCACCCATCAAGTGACATACGTTCATGCACATTTGCAACCATTTTTGAAGGATACCAGTGAGTCCGGAAGTGTGTAAACACCATTTTCACATACACCTTTGAATAGAATCGCTCCCGTGATCTGATCCTTGACAAGAAAAAAGAAAGGGTGAAATTCAATGAAAACATTGTTTTGGATAGTGAAATGATGAACAAAAATAAGAGTTTTGTTTATACTCAGAACACAAAGTGTATCAATTATATGAAAGGTGCGAGTGGGTGAATGAAATGCTAATGAGCCAATATGTTAGACTCGCAAACCTGATCCATCACTAATGACAACCTCATCAGTACCGTCATATTCTGAATGAACATATAATTTTGCAAGATCACTGGTGATATTACAAGAAGCAACAGAGTCATTAAGCCATTTAGTATCCTTGGCTTGTGAGGTAGACGCACAATTAACTGTTGCATTACAGGAATTAAACTACGGACAATGCTTAGTAGTGTGACCTAATTGATCATATATTTGGCATTTTGGTGGATACCTGCGCTGACCATTGAATTGATTGGGCTTTTTATTATCACATGGGTTTCCATTTTAACGATTTGAGGTAGAATGACAATCATATTTAAAGTAGCCTCCTTTGTTTGGCTTGTTAAAGCCTCTGTAAACATTAACCCCCATTTGAAGGGTTGGAGGACAATCTGCGATTGGAGAAATTAGCTGTAGCGATGAGCTGCTGCGTGGTGGCATCAAGATGATGCATATAACATTCATGATTCACAAGTAAATCATGAAGCTCTTCAAAAGACAGTGGACATTCGTTTGCCTGAATTGACGCTGTAATTTCTTTAAAATCTGGTCCCAAACCATTTAGGATATAAAGAGTAAGGTCATCCTCTAAAATGGGATGATCGATGAGTGCAATCTCATCGGCAAGAGCCTTGATAGTATGCATATAGTCTTGAATCGACCGATTTGCTTTCTTCATTAAGGTAAGTTCCTCCTTTAATTGCATGGCACGACTTCGTGATTTGTTGGCATACATGGTGTTTAATTTACACCATGCGACTTCAGATGTTGTTGCAGCAGAGATAAATGGAGTTATGATGGGTGTAGTGGGGGCTAAGATATCATTTAGGATTAACTTGTCTTACCTGACCCAGTGGGATTTTTGAAGAGAAGAAACAGAGGAGTTATCTTGGAGGGGACATGGTTTATCATCAGTAACATAGTCAATGAGATTGTAGCCAATTAAAAGGGTTTCAAACTGTGCACGCCATTGAGGGAAGTTTGAGGGTGTAAGTTTCTCATTGATTTGGGTTGCAATGTTTAGGGCAATGAGCGGAGCTTCTGTAGTGGATTGCGGATTTGTGATGGGTGGGAGAAAATTATCTGGGTTGGGGATCAAGTTCTCGGTGGAGTGAAGCTCTAATACCATAATGACAATTGACTATTGCACAAATTGTTTTGCGTTCAAGAGAAATAATTGTATTGCAGGCTACAAATTACATATTAGTGTTTTACACACACACACACACACACACACACACACACAACTTGTAAGATTTATTCTAGAAAGGAAAGCTTAAGTTAAGGATATGTTTCCTAACGGTTACAAGATTGAAAACATAGTCAACATACACATATAA
>Ga0325410_1000721_pt1 | contig 34976 bp, 21 predicted proteins | sample PopdelMetagenome_16_FD_206182 | JGI IMG/M metagenome (GOLD analysis project Ga0325410, IMG submission 206182) | Populus deltoides microbial communities from Bellville, Georgia, United States - Xylem-PdIQD-R3 | ecosystem: Host-associated > Plants > Phyllosphere > Stem > Wood/Secondary xylem...
ATGAGTGTCTATTTGTATGGTTGTTTAATTAAATAATAAATAAAATTTTAAAAAATCTAAGTTATTAAACCTATTGGAGTCCATGACTCGGATGTGGTTTAGGAGTCTATGACCTGGATTGCAGGTTTGGTGGGTTAAATTGAGTTGTTTGGGAATTGAACTTTATAATTTGTTTCGATTTCTTTCTATAGAGTTGTAATTGTCTCAAAAAATATCTCAATATTGGGGTTGTGCTTGATTTTGTGATGCGATAATTTTTGTTATCATATAATTAAATAAAAATATTTTAAAAAAGCATTATCAAACTACTAGTATAAAATAATAAATTATTTAATTGCGTGGGAAATCGAAAGTCCACTGAACAACAATTCTATTGAATTCCTTGTCTTCGTTTAGTGATGTTTTGATTTTGAATTGAATTAATGAATATTCATTATTTCGCACACATAATTCAAAAGAATATATTTCTTGAAGTCTTGATGTGCACAAATTTTGACCATGGAACTAGATCATGGTGAAAGCTTGCAAATATATATATTATCTTCCTTATTATAAGGAGGAAAATGTTAAGGTTGTCCGTGTGATTGAGATGTCTATAGTTGTGATATATAATAGTATGGATCATGTGTCTCAAGGCTGTTCCGAGCATTGCATTTTGATTCGTGTAATTTGATAAAAACCAAAGACCATATTGATAAAATAAGTGATAAAATAAGAGGATGCAATGTAGAAAGAATGAATGTCAACACATTTACTTAATTGTTGCTGTTCCTCTTGCCGTCTTGATCTGGTTTCTATATAAATATATAAAGATATATAAATACATAAAAGAAAATCTATTTATAAATTTGGGTTGAGATAAGGATTAATCTTCTGATTTTAAAACAATAAATTGCATGCTCTTTAGTGCTTGTCTAGGTCTACTCATCCCTTATTCTCAATAGCACAAACTAGAATAAATAATTAATTAAATTTGTAAAAGATACTTTAAGAAAAAATAGAAAAAACTTTAACAAACACAAAATTAAAAGAGAGTATGTTTTAATAGCAAAGAGTTCTACTAAAATTGAAAACATTTTGGAATTGTCCATCTATATAGACAATTCTGAAAGTTAATCTAATATTTTTTATTTAAAAATAAATTGTTTTTATTTTAATAGACATAACTTTCTGTTTCAAAATAATACAACTCTACTTTAAAACAAACTTTTAAACAAACACAATTTCTCATTTAACCTAACAATCCTTCAAATAAATAAAAATTATTTTATCAAAATAAACTACAAAGCAAATACAAGAAAGAGAATGAGTGACAATGAAAAGTATCTACATTGGTTTAGGTAGATTTTGAGTTTGAACCTTTCATAGTGAAAAATATTGGATTCAATTGACTAAATAATTAAAATGATGTCTTAATTATTTAACATTTTGTGTGTACCCAAGTAATAGAGATCACATAATTCCTTTTTATGCAATTTAAGTTCTCATAGTTATGTTTATTTTGGCATCGAACACGTTCTGATTTTTATGAATGCAATTGAAAATATAGCATTTTCAATTCTTATATAAAGCAGTTTTTTTTATCAAAAGTATCTTGTAATACCCACTTGAATTTCTTAAGCTATAAAAATCATTTTAAGCTTAACTTATCCTAGTTTTTGTTACTATTTATTATAGGAATGGATAAAAGTGTTACTATTGAATTACACACATTCAGTTATTTCTTTATGATTAAATTTAAATTATGAATTCTAAGATTGGAACTAAATTAAAAAAAAATTAAAGATAATATAAAAAGAGTATTTATAAAAATGAGATAGAAATGAGCAAAACAAATTTGAGCAGAAAGATCTAAAACATATTTCTTTTTTTACAATTCCTTATTATCATAATCTCCTTTTCTATTCTTCTAGATCTTATAGACTTTTTTTTTTTTGTCTATTTATATGTATAATTTTGTTCACAAAGAAAATTATCTCAAGTACAGCATAAACATAAAATCATTTTTTGATAGAATAAAACAATTCTAATCAAAATACATATATTTGTCTCATACACCATGGGGATAGTGAGTAGCGATACATTTTATCATAGAGAGGCAACAATTACGTAAACTTCATTATATAAGTGGATTCCTAGCTTTTGTCTTAGATTTTGACATTAAATATATAGTTCTTATTATATCAGCAAAAATCTTTCTAATTGATCTTTAAGCTGAGTGAAGTAGGTCATTTATAATCAAAAAGAAAAAAAAAAGCATATCTTTTCTTTTTGGATGATCATGATACTTTTAAAAAATCAAAAGTTTTGACAAATGGAAGAACAATATCATCATTTTTATTCAATGAAATATTAGAGAGGTGTATTCATTAAAAACAATTGATTCCATACATTTCATATGTACCCATGGATCCTATATTGGATTGAATTCACATTTTGGATGAATCCATATCAAATCCTTGGTCATGAATACTTATTTGATTGATAATAAAGAATGTCATAACTTAATTTTTATCCCCATTACAAATAAAATAATTAATTTCCATAAAAACTTTATAAAAATTTTGAAAAGTTTTTAAGGAATGATAATCAAATAAAAAATCACAAAAAAAAAGAAAAATAATATGATTTAGGATACTGTTAGCAAAGACAGATTTTTAAAAGAAAAAAATGGGTCAAAATAGATACAATTAGGTTAGGGATAATTTTTAGGGACAATTAGGTGTTTAATTGTAAAGAAAAATAAAGGAAAAAGGTTGAAATTGACTAAATTTATTTAAATTAAAAGGCCAGAGATCAAAATAAAATAAGTGAAAATGTTTGAAGGTCTTTTCAATTCAATTAGGGGTTTAATTGAAAATAAACAAATTAGAGTCAATTGCACCATAAATAAAAAAATTAAAATTCGAAGGACTAAAATTGAAAGGTGTTGGAATTAGAAGAGCGCTATTTGTTTCAATTGGGGATGTAATTAAAAAGAAATGAAAGACTTAGACTCCAATTGGTTAAAATTGTATAAATTAGAGATCCAAGAACTATAGCATAAGGCACGTTGAAATATAAGGACCAAGTAAGGGATAAATAAGGAGTGAGATTGAAAACTTTTAGAAAATAACATACCAATTTTGGGTTGAATTGGAAATTTTCATATATAAGAGACTGGAATCAAAACGCACCAAGGTTCCAGGTCTAATTAAAATAGACTATCTAAAACGGCTTTGACTTGCTCCGAACCCCAAGCACTAATGTGGCTAGTACCTAAAGAACGCCGTCCACTTTAAATAGAAACGATGACTTTTGAACACAGTTACAATGTCTTTTTCTTTCCCGAAACTATACAACAAGAAAAAGTAGGCGGGGGGCCAGTTTTAAGCCTTCATTCTCGTTGGTCTCTTGCTTATAGAAGATAAAGAACACGCACATCCTCACCGTTGACACGCGACTTGCAATCTAGAGCCAAAACCTGCACCTTTTTAGTCCTTAAATCGCTGCAAATTCACGCTAAAAACCTCTACCCTAACCATGCCAAAACCTTCAAAGTGCAAAAACAGGTGAGTACCTTAATTTCCATCCTGCAACTCATGCAAGGACGAGCGTGAACCTCAACCAACGATGGCGATAGCTTTTCCAGGATCAAGGGTCTTGACCTTGCAAGATCAAGAACCCCAAGATTCCCATTTTTGCCTATAAAAAGCCCCCCAAAACCCTTACCAGGGAGAACTAAAGGTAGAAGGGTTGAAATAATCGATCGAGAGAAGAAAAGGCAAGAGAGAGAAAAAAGAGAGGAATAAAAAAAATAGAGAGAAAGAAAGAAAAGGAGAGAAGAAAAGAAAAGAAAGAGAGAAACAAAGATGAAAGAAGAAAGAGAGAAAATAGTGTTTGGGCATACTATGGTAACTAGCACTTATCCAGTCATGACAACATCCCTTTAATCATTCTTGAAGCCACGAATATACTCTCGAGGATCCTCATCAGTAGTTCAACCCGATAGCAGCAGCTCCAAGAGTTGGTGAAGATCTCAGCATTTGACAGAAACTGTAGAAGCAAAATACGAGCAGGAGCCACATTTGGGTTAATTGATCATCAATGTTATGCATTGAGTTTGGGGCCATTCTGGGACAGTTGTAGCGTATCCATGGAGTGATAGAGTTCATTAATGGTGTCAACAACACTTTTAAGCGATTGTAGTAGTTGGTTTTTTGAAGGAAAACCAAGAGAAACAGTGAAGAAATAGCAGCAATGTGCACATCTATTAAACTAGGTTTTAAGCCCTTTTTTTGGTGATTAAATGTCTTCACTTTGTCATTTTTGCTGTTGTTACATACTATTGTAATCTTAGTTAGGAAATTTTGATGTTATGGAATGCAAATCATGAGTTATCTAGGGTAAAAATCCATCAAAATGAATATTTATTGGAAGAATGCTCGTGGTTTTTTTTTTTCAATGCAAATCATAATAAGTTAATGCTCATGTTAACATAGGTGAAAGAAATCTGGACTCCTAATAATAAGAGCTAATAATCATAAAAAAAAATGAAGATATTCTAAGCTATCCTTGTCTTAGAAATCACAAGAAGGTGAATAGGTTTTCCACACTTTGATTAGAACTAAGTTGGGTAATTAGGAGTCAGTTTTAAAGGCGTTTCTATGTCCTTGCTTCCAAACATTAACTAGATAGGAAATAACTTAGTTTTATAATTAGTTGACACATGTCAAGCATGAGCTATTTGTGTTTATATCCATGAAAAGCATGTAAGAAAAGTTTTTTTTTTTTTAACAATGGTTTGAACCCTAATAATGCTAGCTTTTAGGGTTTTCATCAATTCATGAAAATCATATTTGATTGATGAGATATACCATATAATATGCTTATTTAGATTTTTTATTCATGGAATGTCATGTTTAACTCGCCATTAAATGTTTAGGAAACTTAAAGTTCCATACTTCAGAGGTTTTTGGAGCCTTGATTTTAATGTTATAAACTCCTTGCTTGGTTTGTTATAAGAACTTATGCTATAAAATCTTGATTATAATGTAAAAAATATGGGCTATAGATATGTTCTTGATTTCTTAAATAATGGATGAATGAATAATAAGAGGCTTGAAATATTTTAGGGTTTAAATTATTTATCTAGAGTTTGTTGATTAAAAATTACCTTAATTAATTTTTTGTGCTTTAGGTTAATATTAGTTGATATTAAAATTAAATTTTTGTCAAAGTTTTCTCAAGTTAATGAAATCTTTTATTTTTAAGGATTAATCTAAAAATCTTTGTTAAAATTCCTCAATCGATGAAATTTTTATTTCTAGAGGTTAACGTTAAAATTTTGTGAAAAATTCTAATTTAATGAAATATTTTATTTTTAAGAATTAATATTGAAACTCCATAAATGACAAAATCTTCCACTTTTAGGAATTAATATTAAAATTCTCAAATCGATGAAATCTTGTATTTTTAGAGATTAACATCAAAATTATTGTTAAGATTTCTAAATTGATGAAATCTCCTATGCTTAGAGATTATTATGAAAATATTTGTTAAAATTCCCAAATCAATGAAGTCTTTTATTTTTAGAAATTAACATCAAAAAATTTTATTTCCATCAAAACTTGATGAAATCTCATTTTTTAAAGAAGAGTTTCTAGCTTCTCTTTTAAAAATGAATGCCATAAAAATATAAGTGGCAACTCCATTATTTTTAATTTTTACCTTTAATTTTAGAGAGTTCAAAATTCATCAATATATGACAACATAGCAACTCCACCATGGACTGGGGTTGAGCCTAATTGCTTTTTTTTTTGTTTCAATTTGTTCCTTTTGACAATATGACAACTCCATTATTTAGTTTCATCTATGAAATTTAATTTAATGTATTTACTTTACATACCAAATTGCATATGCATAGATGTTATATATATAAAAAAACAAATATATCATAAGTTGTATAGCAAGACAATTATGTAGAAGAGGTGTGTATGTGTGCAAATAGTAGGAAACAAATATATCAAAAGCACGCACGCACGCACTCACGATTAACAATTATATACATGCAAGGTTAGTAGAATGAAATATATTATATTATATTGAGAAATTGGCTTTTTAACAATTTTATTTTGTAGAAATAATTTATTTTCAAATTCATTACATTATTGTATAATAAATATATATCCAAGTCATATGTATTAACGAACAGAAAAAAATACTTGTAAATTGTTTTAGGATTATTCTTTGCCTATAGTATTGATTTGGTTTCTACATAAACATATAAAGGCATATGAATCAACATATTGAAGAAAATAAAGTTATAAGTTTATTGACAAAATATGAATTTTTAAAATTTGGATTGAGGCAAAAATCAGTTCTCTTGTCTTAAAATAATGTATTTCTTGCCTTTAAGTCCTTGCAATTGCTTGCAATATTGTTTTCTAAGTCTCCTCAATCTCTTATCATTTGGCAAAAGATTTTGATAGGAGAAAAAGTAAAAGAGTTGAAGATTTAATAGCCAAGAGTTGTTCTAAATTTGAAAACCAAATAGACAAAATAGACAATTCTGACAGTCAACATGTTATTTTTTTATTTATAAATAATCTATTTCTTTTTTTACTTTAACAAAACAACTCTATGTTTTTAAAAAAACACAACTCTAATAACTAAAAAATTAATTTACACCGTTGTAATATTTTATTGGTGTGTAAGTTGTATTTCTATTAGTTTAAAAATCATTGATGAAAATATGTCGTTGGCAAGTGTCTCATTGAGAATTTTAGATCTATTGATAATTCAGTGGGTGATTTAAATACCGATGAAAAAACTAATAAAATATTCACTAAAAAAAATTGCTGGTTATTTTTCTCTTGGTAAATATATATTATCGATATAGATTATCAATGAAAAAACCATTTATAATAGATCGTATAGAATAAATCGATAATTTATTTTTAATATTAGCATATCAAAATAATTCAGGAACACAAAAAGAAAATTTATTTTAAACAGAAAAATCAAATTTTTAGCAAAAACACAACCAGTAATATAGCCAAATAGTGCCTAAAAATAATTAATAAATTAATTTTACTATCTATTTTATTTACTTCAAATTTACTAATACCTATACGCCAATGAATATACACACACAGAGTATGTGTGTGTTTGGTATTGCGGTAGTGGTTGTGGTTTGAAAAAAGTTGTTTTATAACAAATACTTTTAATTGAGGTTGGTTTGAAAAAATAGGTGTTTGGTTAAAAATGTGGTTGAAAATGAAGTTGAAAAAAAGTAGTTTGATGTGTTTGGGTAAGAATGCTTTTAAAATTGAGATTATAAAATAATTTTAAAAAATATATATTAATATTGATGGTTTTAAATTTAAATATTGTAGAATTAATTACTCATATTACATTATGAAATAAATCATACTTTATATAAAATATTTTTTATTATTCCATTAAACTATTTAATAATACAATTAAATAAAATATTATCAGGTATAAAATTGATATTACAGTGCGAGTAAATTTAATTCACTCTATACTAGTTTTTCGGTAAAAAAATATTGTTCATATCACAGTGCAAATAAATTTAATTTACTCTAAACTAGTTTTTTTAAAAAAAATATTAATAAAATTAACACACACTAAAAAAAAACAAACTGTTTTAACAGTGCAAAAGAATTGCACTGTTCACGTAAACAGTGCAATTCTCCTGCACTGTTCACTTGAAGTGTACACTGTTCATGCTAATTGCACTGTTCAGTGAACAGTGCAATTAGCATGCACAGTGAATGGAAAACAGGATTTTCTTGCTTTTTATTTACAATGTTTCAGCCGCAAAAATCACGTGAGACCCATGCATAGTAAATTAATTTTTTTCATTACCAAACGGCTGCAAACTATATTTTAATTAAAACACAGCCGCAGCCGCGTAAACAAACAGAACTATATGGACGTGCACAAATGATGTTACTGTGGATTAGTTTTTCTAGTTTACCACTTAATGCCTTGATAATCCCTAGGCTATATAACGTGGGTTTGGTTTGGTTTGCTTCATTTTCTGGCTTCACTTTCTCCCACATGTTTATGCCTTTCGAATTAAAGTCTTCTAGACTGGTTTTAGACGTATACCAACATATGATTTTTTTTCTTTATGAAATAAATGTAAAGGAGACTAAATCTTTGGTGAAGCTGGAGTGTGTAACAGGAATATATATAATAATCTTTCTCTTTGTTGGTGGGTTATCTTGTCAAAAGTCTTTACTAGTGTAATTTCGGATGAAACATTTAAATTCATTAATCTAATATTAACTAACCTTGATACTCTTGACTTCAATTTCCGATTGAAGAACTAACCTCTCTTTGAAAATATAATTTCAAAGCCGAGAAACAGTTTTCTTTAGTTTAGGCTTATACGCAAGCAGTTTGTAGAAAATCAAAGGTTCGAAATTCAAACAGCTGGTACATATGCAAGTAAAAGGGAGCTTTGTTTAATTTCTGTGTAAATTCATTTTATGAGGTCCCTCGACTCTTTGAAATTGGTCAGATCAACCTACACACTTTAATTTCTGGCATCTCACAGTTTCAATTCTTAGTCACATGTGATCCTTCTGTATAACATGTGTTCAATATGATCATATGTCATGTGTTGCCGGCCCATTATACGAATGCAAATGGATGAAAAGGCCAAAGCGAGCACATATTTAAACTGTGAGGGTTGATCTATGGCCAAAGTTAAAATATTAGGGATTAGTTAACTAATTCACAAGTTGCTACAGTTTGCCAACGAAAGGATCTCTCCTCCCTCTCTTTCTTTCTCAATCAAAGACTTTTTTTTATTTGAAACCAACATGTTCCAAGAAGGCTTCTAGTCAAGCATCCATTATATAAGAAGGGGACTAAAAATAGGCCAAGCAATAGGAAGAGACAAAGTCAAGTCACATGTTCATTTGCATGAATTTTTCATCGTTTTGTTTGTAACGTGAAGACTTTGTTTGCAACTAAAATAAATAGCATAGTAACCAACTTCGATACCGTAGCAGGTATTGAAGTTGGTTATAAGGATTGGTCTACCTTAAAAGCTTTTTTTCTAAAAATAATAATTGAACTCCTTCTAAATCAACATTAATTTACTCATCGGAGAGACCCTAAATAGATAGAAGGGATCTTTTGTAGGTTTCATGTAACGATGATCAACCTGTGTTTTCACCATGAAAGGGTAGGTTAGATTGTCAAAACCAGAAAATTAATGACTTTATCTCGAACCCATACCCGACCTTCAAGCCCACTGGATAAAACTGGATTTCTAAAGCAAACTACTGCCAGATACAAAAGCTACGTAGACAAGAATTTGAACATGATATTTGTTTTGTTACTTCAAATCAAACAAAATATATAGGTGACATTTGATTAGTGTTCTAGGATAAAAAAACATAGATAATGAAGACAAAAATATATTTTGTTAAAGAGACATGGATAGAGATATAAAATTAAATATGTCTCTAAAATAATTTTGGAGTGGATTTATGTACTTTCAAAATAGAAGGTACATGGAGAATATGTCTTCAGCGACAATATTTATTATTTCTAAAATATCATTATAAAAAACTCTCATTCCAAAATTGTCTAAGACATGTAATGGTAAAAAAATTTATTATCATAGTTTTAAAATCCAACTCAGGGGTGATCCGAGGCAAAGCTCGGGTTACGATTCAAGACTCGGGTCACGAGTCGAGGTCCAGGTCACATAAAATAAAAATGATTATTATCAAATTTTTAAAATCCAATTTGGGGTTTGAATAGGGGCAAGACATGGGTCATGAGTGGGATGGGGTTGAAAATTAGTTATTATCATAGTTTAAAAACTCAACTTAGAGGTCGACCGGGGGAAGGCTCGGGTCACATATCAAGAAGGTCACCTAAGGCTGACCCGAGTCAACATAAGAATAAAAATGGTTATTATCATATGTTTAAAACTCAATTTGAGAGTTGACCCGAGGCAAAGTTCAGGTCACGAATCGAGAGGGTCAACATGGTTAACCCAAATTTATTTAAAAAATAATCAAAGCAACTTTTTTTTACCCTTTTTTTCTCAAAAACATCAACGGGTTTTCGAACTCATGGTTTATCCCAAGTCAACCTGGGTTTTTAACTAGGTAAGGTCGAGTCAATTTTTCTTCTATTTTTTTAAAATCAAACCAGTCCAAATCCTGGGTTAGCTCAATTCCAAGTCAGCCTGATTCCGGGTAAACTCATTAAGTCAGTCATGGTTTTATAACTAGGGTTATTATAATATTATTAATTTCAATACTTAATATAAACTAAAGTAAAGAAAATAATATCCAATTATTTTTTAAAATATATAAGTTTGATAGTAATACATATTAAGGGTAAAATAGACTATTTCATGTTTTATTTTATCTTATCCATCATAATCATAATCACATTGTCTTATACACCACTACCAAACATATTTTATATTTTTGTTTTTTTTTTGTCTTGTCTTTTTTGTCTCGAGATAGTAACTAAATGCTACCTAGAGACTAGAAAACTCTTATAAGCAACTAATTTACAAATTACAATTCTAGATAGATCCTCCATCTACCGTGTTCATTCATAATTGATAAGTTTGGAATTCTTTCAAGAAAAAAAAAATGACCATACAAAAGGGAAAATATACAAGCAAACACTACTAGAAAATTAAAAAAACACAAATGAAATACTTTGTTGGTGTTTAGGAAATAATCGTATTGGTATTTGAATTGTCAATGGAAACCTATTGTCAAAAAGTTTCTCATCGGGAATTTTATTTATATTGGCATTTCAATAAACAACTTCCAATACTAACAAAATATTCTATCAAAAAATAAGATTTTACTATCTATTTTTTTTCCGGCAACTCCATTTGCACCTTAATTGTTAACAAAATTGTTTGTCTCTAATGTTGTTGAAAAGTCCTAAACCTTCTATAAATTTTGTTAAAAGTTCTAGAATGGGTGGGAAGATTCTGATGAAATTAACAATAGAAATTCTGAATGAATTGTCAATTTATTAATGATTCTATCGACTTTTTTTTTTTTTGTTAGTTAGTTGTTATAATCCCTAAGCTAATAATTATCACCTAAACAACAACAACAACAACAACAACAAAATCAAGTATCTTAAAACTAACTATTGCTCACATTAAACTTATAACCATAATAAAAAAAGCACGTGTGCAATGACTAAAACAATGAATACATCTCAAAAAATTATAAAACAAAATTCTCCAATAAATATAAATATAATGCATTATAAAGCATCAATAAATGTTATACGCAATTTTATTTTTTTAAAACAATAAAATATCACATCTAAATTAATTCAATATTTTTTAATCAGAATCTTCCTCTTCATTTTCATCATTATCATGTCGAACATCATCTTTTTTATTGAATTCAAGGTCAATCTCATCATCTTCATCTACTTCTCTATATCTCCTAGTAATCAATATTACATTTAATTTATCAATATCAATATAAATACTCTCATTGACATGAAAACTTGGTTTTCTAACTCGGATGAATTAACTAATCTATTTGAAAGAGATTGTATCCCCCAGTTACTTTTTTGTTATCATTTTCAAAAACTGGGACATAACTCCTAGGTTTTGTTCTCATAATAGATAACTAATAAACTCTATTATGATCCTTTATAAAGAAAAAATTGTATGTATAATACCTTTATTGGCATTACCTTTATTGGCATTGTTTAAAAAAAACAAAAACATCATTGATGTTGTGAAATCTACCTCTTTTATTGATTTTGATTAAACAATGGTGATGATTTACTCTAATTTCTCTATAGATATCATACCAATCACATTTGTATAAAATCACCGTATCTTACGACCTATGATATTACAATTCAATCACCTTTTTCTAATTTGTCATAATAATTAACTTCAAACTCATTGGAAGTTTAAAACCCTTTTTCACAAACCTCACTGTCATAACCCAATTTTTGAACAAATAATAAAAATTAAATATAGTTGACAACGAGATTATTAAATTTGAGAGTCAATTGATCAATAATTGAAGAATTAAAAGTTGAAGAGTTAATTAAGGACCAAATTGAACAAGCCAGGAATTAAGGACTGTTTTGTAAAAGTGCTATAATTTAGGGATTTAGGTGAAATTAATCCAATGGCAAAATTAAAAGAATTTTTTAATTTTTTTTTATTTGGGATCCAATTGTTAAATTTCCAGAAGTAGGGGTTAAAGTGAAAATCTCTATTTCTGCCGAAACGGCACCGTTGCTGGGGAACAATCGTGCGTCTTCTTCATCCCGATTCAACAAGAGGAACATTGCACTATGTGAAAGTAAATTAATTACCTTCGCACTGTGCATGCACGTGTGGAGATACTCCACGCATGCCTCTTGTTGGTTTGGGCCCAGCCGGGTCACTGGCTTGGGCCAGTGACCTGGCCGGGCTGGCTGGGTCTAGCCCAGTCCCCCAAAAAAAATAAAAAATAAAAATAAAAATTTATGCATTTATAAATAATAAAATATAAATATGAATTTATTTTTTTTATTCATTGACGCTAGAGTCGGGAATAAAAATACTGATTCAAATTTATTTCATTGTGTTTTATTTAGCTATATAAAAAACAAATTGTGCATGCGTACAAATAAATTTATTTTATTCGTTTATTCACTGACGCTAGAGTCAGGAATAAAAAATACTGATTTAAATTTATTTTGTTTTTATAACTGCGTAATATTTACAAACGCTAGAGTTGGAAGTATCCGTAGTTGAACATTCACTGATGCCAGAGTCAGGAATATTACATGCAAACCATCATAGCATAAACCAACAAAATGTTAGCAATTTATGACAAAACTAGCAATGCAGCTTGCCTCAGGCAGGATGTTTAAGGGGTGATAATATTTTCCCTTTGCGTAACCAGTCCCGTACCATAGAATCTCTGTTGACCAATCAGGGTTCCTAGTGACCATAATACTAGGTGGTGACTCCTTAAACAAGACCATTATCCATTAAAGAATAGGATACTAGAAATGTGTTCCTTCCAAAGATAAATCGTCGCGATGTCGAGTGCAACAGAATGGCGACTCCACTGGGGACTAATGGACTAAGCTTTGCCTTTTGTTTGTCAATTGCTATAATGTTTGTTATGTTGTGTTTATTTGTTTATTTTTTTGCATTTACTGCTTTAGCATGCATCCTTGTTTATATTGTCATGCATCACGTTAAAAGCACACACCTTGAAATCTAGGATAGGAGGGGAAGTAACGGTACCCCAACGACTTTAGCCTGGGTAAGACTCGTGAAACTATCCAACTCTCGTTTGATTGTTTACTTAGAAGTGGTTGATATGCCAAACTGATATTACTCAGGGCCACTATCTTCACACTACTTGTAAGCCTCATATTGACCTTTTGAGGACGATCACCAAGCATGTGAAAGACCCTTTGAGACTAGATAGTAACCTACTTCTTTGATGCACTCAACAATTAAGATCTTCTTATTAGGTTGTCATCCCGTGAAGGCTGAGTCCACATTTCATACGTATTTTTAATTGAGTTAACATTTTTGCATAGTTGCATGATTTACATTTAGCAGGTTGAAATATAGGTTCCCCATTGAAACCCACCTATAACACTCGTTCAAAAAAAAAAACAAATGGAAAACAAAGAAAGAGCCTAGTTGGAAGCCCAACACCCAAAAGAGGTGGACAATCTTAGAGAAGAAGTCGCAAGGCTTACTAGTCTACTTGAACAGGTCTTGAGAGACAAATCTAGAAAAGCAACACATATAACTTAACCTGAATCTATGCTCGTAAATCCCCTCAATCCACAAAATCTGAAGGCAAATGGGCTGTCATCTGATTTTCAACAAGCCATGCATTTTCAACCAGTATACCCCACGAGAATGTCGTTTACCATTGATTCGACAGAGAAGGAATCTCAAAAGGGCAAGATGGTAAAAGAAGATGGTCTGAACAAATTAGTTGTCGTAAAGCAAAGGTTGATTGATTGTAGATAGAGAATGGTCTACATATGTCTTCAAGTGACTGTTGAAAAGATGCCTTTGTCAAGGAGAATGAATGATTCTAGAAATTCCAATCAATGATCACTAAATGTTTAGCCCCTTTATGTGTTATCATGCCAGAATTCATAGCCCAAGATATTGTCATAAGTTCTTTGTTGTTGAACTTCTTTTCCAAAGTTTCAAAGTTTGTCATTCAATCGTGTTTACGACCAAGCATTATTCATTTTTCTAAGAGAGTTTTCTTATAAAGACTCACAAATACATCTTTGAAGCCTTGCGCGATCTCATAGACGCAATTCATCTCTTTTACTAAAATCAGTTTCTCTATTGGAGTTTTGAAAAATTGATCTTGCATTTTGATTTCAAAAATAATTTGATGTTTATTCAAAAACTATATTTTTTACATTCTGCTTGTAGAATGACAAGTGAATCAAACAACTCCATCATTGAGGTGACTAAATTATAAACCAAAGAATATGGATACATATAAAAAAAGAAGAAATGAATAAACACCCTTACCCGTGATTCTTGAAACATGTGTTTTTAAATGAATGAATAATGGTATGTAGTGAACTCGTTGCTCATGGCTCATGAAATGCATCTCTTTGTAAAGATCAAACCATCAAACTTGACGAGGTCAAAGTTTATTGATCATAGTTGCTTGCGCTTGAAATGAGGAAAGGCCATCTTTGTTATTCCTTTCACGTTCTGAAATAAATACATCCCTTGTGATCCCTTTTTGAGCCTGAATAAATTTTCTTTCATGAAAAATCCCGACTAGGATCACACCCCACACTGGAGGCAAGTGAAATTTCAACGATCAAGAAAGATGATAAAGCCGTGAAAAAACCAAAAGGCAAAAGAGCCCAAGAGATTCAAATGCTAGGGGGCATGCCCAAATCACAAGAAAAAATGATAACCAAAATAAAGTGAGTATGCTCTAGCAAAGCAATGAAAAGAAAAAAAAAAGAAAAAAAAAGGGGGGCAAAACCAAAGAAGAGCGGCAAAAGAAAAGATGAACAACTTCAAGAGTCGAACTACTAATAGTGATTCTTAGTCTTTGAAACCCTGAAACACTCTTTGAGCCTTATGAATCCTTTTCTTTCATAACCAAAAAACACAACCTACATTACGTGCCCGTAGAAATCCTTTCTAATCAAGAAAGCAAGCAACCTGGAATAATAAACAATGCTCTTAAAATGCAAAGAATACCTTTTCATAAGATTTATGACATCAGGAACAAAATACTCATTATTATTCATGCTGATAAAAATGAAAAGACAAGTTTTTCTCAAATAAAACATTGAGCTTTTTCTCGAGCCCTTCACTTTGAAAACCTATAAAAACGAAAGGTCACCTCATGATGTATTTTCACCGAAGACCTCATTGCCAAACACAAGAGCAAATAATCTTTTCTAAGAAAAAAATAACCAAGGAGTTGCAAGATTTCAAAAGCAAATTGTTTTAGACTCACATCGAAACAATTTTTGTTTTTAAAATGCAAGATTAAGATTTCAAGCTTTATTCTCGACCTATATTCCTTCACTAAAATGAAAAGAAGAGAAATTAGAGATTGGTCTCTTAAAACCATTATTTTTTTAAGTCGCTGATAGAGCATGCTTGGGGGCAATGATCAATATAAGGGGGCAACATTGTGTTTAGAAGAAAAAATTCTAGAAAAAGAGATGGTAATTTCCTACAATGAGACAAAAGGGGCATTCTTGTTTACAAAATGCATCTTGATCTTTTCAACAAGTGACACTGAATGTGGTTGAAGTGAGACAAGGAATTAATGAATGATCATCTCAAATTGATCAACAAAGACAAAGAATTTTCAACAAGAAAATGGGTCACCATGGGCACCATGAAGGGTGAGCTGTGTAAAATTAAAAATATTCTGGAAAGGACCTACAAAAGTTAACTTGAGTGGGCTAGAAGTCAAGCGACAAAGATGACTCAGATCAGACAGCAAGATCTCACCAACCAAGCAACGAGAAGATTAAGAAGAAATGGGGACCTATATTTCAAAACAGGTAAGGATGCATGCATATCATCTAAACTTTGAGACATTGGGTAATGAGTTTTGCAAATTTCACAAGAGACATTTCTGTCGAGATCCATCAAATGGAAGGCCACCTTGAAATGGACAAGATTGAAATTGCGGGGCAGGCCGCCCATGAGAATTAGATCATCTGAAAAATTTATGTATTTTTCCCCCACCTTTCATTTTACATCCAAGATAGTGCGTTTCCTAGCCCTCACGTCCTTTTCGAGCGTGCTTTTGAGCTTTCACCTCCTTTTGAGTGCACCTTGAAGCCCTTACCTCATTTCTTTTCGAGTGCTACCCTACCTCCTTTTAAGTGCGCCTTAGAGCCCTCACCACATTTCTTTTCCAGTGCTACCCTACCTACTTTTGAGTGCGCCTTCGAGCCCTCACCTCATTTCTTTTTGAGTGCGCCTTCGAGCCCTCGACCATCAAAGGTAGTGTGTTTCCTACCCTACCTCCTTTTAAGTGCACCTTTGAGCCCTCACCTGATTTCTTTTTGAGTGCGCCTTCGAGCCATTACAATGTGACCACTTTTGAAAAATCCTCGTATTTTCCACTAGGCAGGTAACCCATTACAATGTGACCATCATGAAAAATCCTCGTATTTTTCCACTAGGCAGGTAACCCATTACAATGTGACCATCCTGAAAAATCCTTATATTTTTCAATCATCGGGCAGGTTGCCTGGAACAATTAGACCACTCGCGAAACCCTTTTCACGTTTCTTCTTCCTATCAGGCAGGCCGCCTGGAACAATTAGACCACTCGCGAAACCCTTTTCACGTTTTATTCTTCATTGGGTAGGTCGCTTGGAACAATTAGACCACTCGCGAAGCCCTTTTTGTGTTTCTTCTTCCTATCAGGCAAGTCGCTTGGAACAATTAGATCACTCGCGAAACCCTTTCACGTTTTATTCTTCATCGGGCAGGTCGCCAGGAACAATTAGACCACTCGTGAAATTTTTCGCGTTCTTTTATCATCGAGCAGGTTGCCCAAACCAATTTAATCCATTTCAAAAAAAAAAAAGTGGGACGTCTTCCAAATGACTTGTTCTCTCTGTAAAAGTCATATGTCAATCTACTTTTTTCAAAGTTTTTAGGACTCTCAGAAAAGCAGAATTTCTTTTGTGTCTACTTTTTTTTCTTTATAAATTTACTACGCAAAGCCAAAGAAAAATAAAATTTTCCAATGACTTTGTATCGTAAACATTATAAAGAGGGGGCAACTGTCATAACCCAATTTTTGAACAAATAACAAAAATTGAATATAGTTGACAACGAGATTATTAAATTTGATAGTCAATTGATCAATAATTGAAGAATTAAAAGTTGAAGAGTTAATTAAGGACCAAATTGAACAATCTGGGAATTAAGGATTGTTTTGTAAATAGTGCTATAATTTAGGGATTTAGGTGAAATTAATCCAATGGCAAAATTAAAAGAATTTTTTAATTTTTTTTATTCGGGATCCAATTGTTAAATTTCCAGAAGCAGGGGTCAAAGTGAAAATCTCCATTTCTGCCGAAACGGCACCGTTGCTAGGGAACAGTCGTGCGTCTTCTTCATCTCTATTCAACAAGGAAGCTGAAAAATCGGCAGCAAAGCCGACCTAATCATGACCACGTTCTCTGCCCACAATCTCGTTCGTGGAGGGATAACAGTCCTGTAAAGGCAGGACTGGTTTAGGGGCAAGCTCTCTAGGCCTTATAAAAGGCAGAGCATAGCAGAGGCCAAGAGGACGGAAAAAAAAAACCCAAGGAAAAACAGAGAGCAAGAACAAAACAGAGAGGGGACTAAAAATAGAGAAACAGGGAGAAAGCAAAAGGACAACATTCCCAGCTATGCCTTTGCTCTCAAAAGGTAAGTGAAGTGCAAAGAAACTGCAAGCGTTGGTCAGCCGCTCGTCTCCAGCTTCACCACACCAAGTCAGTAACAGCCAAAGAAGCAAAGCCAGAAGAATAGAAGGGAAGTTTGAAACAGGTCCTTTGCTAAGTGTCGCCCAATCACTCAGGAGGAGCATCACTGTTGTCTTCATTGTCTCTAGCAAACCAGGTAAGCCAGTTTTTCTATTTGTGACCTGGCCAGTGACCTGGCCGGGCTGGCTGGGTCTAGCCCAGCCCCCCCAAAAAAATAAAAAATAAAAATTTGTGCATTTATACATAGTAAAATATAAATATGAATTTATTTTTTTTATTCATTGACGCTAGAGTCGGGAATAAAAATACTAATTCAAATTTATTTCATTGTGTTTTATTTAGCTACATAAAAATAAAATAAAATTGTGCATGCGTACAAATAAATTTATTTTATTCGTTTATTCACTGACGCCAGAGTCAGGAACAAAAAATACTGATTTAAATTTATTTTTTTTATAGCTGCGTAATATTTACAAATGTTAGAGTTGGAAGTATCTGTAGTTGAATATTCACTGGCGCCAGAGTCAGGAATATTACACGCAAACCATCATAGCATAAACCAACAAAATGTTAGCAATTTATGACAAAACTAGCAATGTAGCCTGCCTCAGGCAGGACGTTTAAGGGGTGATAATATCTTCCCTTTGTGTAACCAGTCCCGTATCATAAAATCTCTGTTGACTAGTCAGGGTTTCTAGTGACCATAATACTAGGTGGCGACTCCTTAAACAAGACCATTCTCCATTAATGAATAGGGTGCCAAAAATGTGTTCCTTCCAAAGATAAATCGTCGCGATGTCGGATGCGACACTCACTATTATAGGTCTTTCTACCATCACCATACTGTTTAGTATGGAAATAAATATCCATTGATGAAATACTTATTCAAACACTAGAACTTTCTTTTAGGATTCAAAGATAGCAATTGTAATCTACCAGCATTGGCTTCTATGTTAAACACATAGTTAAAGTTAATAATTATTATTGATCAAATATATATGTAATTCTAAATTCAGGAGTTACAAATTCTTAAGCACTTACATTTATTTTAAGCCATGTGGTAAATTTTTCATCTTGTAATTTAAAACTTTAAGCTTCACTAACATTTAAAATTTGATATAATAATAATTGATAATGTTACCTACAAGAAAGTTACTAAATTTAGTTTATAAGAGAATATACGAGAAAATAGTTTACAACTATATAATAGTAAAGGTCTAAATTCATCATAATTAAATATCATATAAATATGTGTTTGTTTGAACTCAATGTGTGTCAAATATCTTCTCCTTATTGGTTTCTTCGATAATGGTCGTATGAGATGACAAAATATTAACAAATTTGTACTCGAAGGTAGCTCACTAGCACCATCATTTCTAGTAATGCAGTTAATTCTTGCTCTTAAGTGAAGCTCAAAATAATACGAGGTAAATGTTGAAATCTCTTCAATAATATTGACAAATTCGCACTCGAAGGTAGTTCACCAGAACCATCATTTATAGTAATACGGTTGATTATTGTTTGTAAGTGAAGCTCAAAATAATACGAGGTAAATGTTGAAATTTTTTCAATAATATTGATAAATTCGCTCTCGAAGGTAGTTCACCAACATCATCATTTCTAGTAATATATTTGATTCTTATTCTTAAGTGAAGCTCAAAATAATACAAGATGAATGTTAAATCTCTTCAATAATAAAAGTCTCGCATATAGAAGCTTCAACATGCACTTTGTTTTTAACATTTTTCTCAATGTTGAACAAGTATTTGCATACAAGTAGTTAGAGATGAAAAATTGAATGTTGAAAAAGGTAGATTTCATAATTACTTAGGATGTAATCCTTAACCTTTCGAATGGATACATCTATATGTATTAACCAAGACCTCCAACTTTTGCCTCATTCACTAAATATATGGGCAAATTCTCCATTATGTCAAAGAATGAGGAACGAAAGATCATTTCAAGTTTGTAAATTGTCTCAATGATGTTCTTTTCAAATTGCTCTATGTGTTAGGTATGCAACTTGTTTGGACAAATATCTCTAAAAAAGTGACTAATCTTAGTGAGTGCATCTCACATCCTTTTTAGCAATAAATCCCTATAAGTTATTGGAATGAGTGTTTGCATAAACACATAACATTCATGACTCTTCATTCTGAAAAATTCATATTCCTCTAAATTCATCAATCTAGTTATGTTTGAAGCATATCCATCAAGAAATCACAAAATGTTAAGCTACTCATATACTAGAAGCTATGCATTATTGTCTAAAGAGAAGGTGACTTTGGAGTTTGCAACATAGAACCCATCATTTTTAACTTCATATTTCTACGGTCACAATCCAAAGCTAGATCCGTTATAACTTTCATATTGTCTTTTGTTATCTCTTTCATGTCCATGATTGTGTTAAAAATGTTGTCAAACACATTCTTCTTGATATGCATGACATTCAAATTATGGCAGATGACATTAGTTTTTCAACAATGAAGCTCTAAAAAAATATTATGCTTTGCCTAATTATGAGTCACACCAGAGCCAAAGAACTTTTTCTTCTCATAATGAAAATCAAATATAATGCCTTCATACTTAGAAACTTCATTATACAGTTCTTCACCTGATAATACTAACGCTACAATATCCCTTCCAAATTTATCTTTCAAAAATTCCTTTATGTTATTCTTGAATCGATGATGACTTGGAAAAAACCTATTATGGAAAAAAAAAAGCTTTACCATAATTGATTAAGGTAAAAACCTTATTATTATGCATACAATATGAACAAGCTAATTTACCTAAAACCATCTTATATGTAGGAAAATCATTTACAATCCACATCATTGTTATTTTTATTTGAAAATTCTATTTGCTTGAGACGTCATATGTCAATGCCTCGCCTTACCATAATTGATTCAACTCATCAATTAAAAGTTACAGACAAACAATTATATTCCTACTTGGATTATAAGAGCTAGGTATGATCATATATAAGAGCATAAATTTCAACTTCATACAAATCCTCGGGGGTAAGTTGTAAACTGTTAGTATGACTAGTTAACAAGAATAGAGTGTAAAAGACCCAAATAGATTAAATCCATTAGTACACAAGGCAAGGCATACATTTTTTAATTCCATTGAAAACTCAGGATGCATCATATTGAATTGCTTTCAATCTTTACCATCAAAAGGGTACACCATGATTCCATTCACCTCATCATTTGAATGGTTTCATATCATGTGGTGAGAGTCTTTGAAGACATAAATAACCTTCATAACATAGGTGTGCTTATGAAGTATTTTTTTTTTATGTGATAAGTGTTCTTCATCTACCACTACTAGGTTTATACCGAGCATGCTAATAGGTTTTACACTTGGTAAAATTTGTATATTCATCAAAGTACAATAAGTAAAAGTTTAGACAAATATCAATTTTTTGGTATCCTACTCCAAAAGGTTTTATCATGAATTTTAGCTCATTTCTCTTAGGTAACATGGTTTTCACCCATTCAAGGATTCGATCATAACTAGCCTTACTTATCCCATAATCTGACTTAATGGTAAGCACTATAAAATGACCGATAAATTAATGTGAGTTGTCCACCCATCCCATAATAATTCATTATAATCTTTCAAGATTTTTAAAAACCTAATTGCATCTATTTTAGGTTCTTCATCTAAAGGGATGTTGTGTGAACCATTATAATCTTGACTCATTCTCATTGCAACCATCACCATATAATTTTAAGGGTTAATATTGTCGCACGTGTGATGCGATGTGGCGGGACATTGGGGTCAAGGAGTCACCATATAATTGTTTGGTTTAGGGTCACTAGGAGACCCAAATGAACTTGTCTTATTTGAAATTATAAGGTAATGGACTAGTTGTGGCTAGGAAAGGTACCAGTACTCCTAGCACACCTTATTTAAGGTAACTTGCATTGTGTGGTTTAGAAGTGGTTTAAAGGTGTTGATGGATTCTAACCGGTTGTCCGTTTGTGGCTCAAAACTAAGATTTACGCTCATGAATAAATCTGACGTTTCAAATTTATTATGAGCTCATATGCCCAGATAAATTCTTATAAGAAGAATCCATATAGATACCTTGACAAGGTTCACCTATCCTGAAAGACGAAAGCATTTTTCACAACTCATATATTATGGTGAAAAATACTCCTAATTAAAATTAGTGAATATTAAAAATAATTATCAGAATTTTCTAATCAACTCCTAATATTTAAATAGTAGCCCACTTGTATGTCCAACATCTATATTAGAATGTTGACCAATAATTTTTAGAGAAAAAAAAATTAAGGTTGTTGAAATACTAGCCAAATTCTTAAGGAAATTTAAAAACTTATTATAGATTCCTAAAGAAATACAAAAACAAAAAACACAAATTTTTTTCTAAAACAATGCTAAAAAAACATTTTCCTTCTCTTTTTGTTTATAAATAAAATGCAATATTTTGTAAGGACTGGATTGTATGCAACAAGCAGAAATCATTTTTGTAAGGCCATGTTTGACAAAAACATATTTTTTCCTAAAATTAAAAATATCAAAATAGGCTTAGAGGGTGTTTGTCAAACACACCTTTAAGCCAAAGAAAACCTTTAGCCAAAACATTATCAGCCACACAGGGTCTTAACCTTTGACCCGATTTTGACCCAACCAGGTTGATTCAAGACTTTTAGTTCATCTATAAACCAAACAAAAGTCGACTAGTTTGACCCAAAAAACATACCAAAACCTAAACTAGAATCCAAAATGAAATCAAACTTAACAAAACACAAAAACTCAAAAACTTTTTACCGAAACCCAAAAAAAAAGGAACATGAAGAACACTAAAGAATATTCAACATGAACCCAGCAATGTAGATTTCAAATCAGACTAAATATGGACAAACCAAAGACATAGACATGGTGGAAATCATGCAATGATCAATAATCTAGCATTCATGCACTTCGATTATTACTCAAAAACCATGATCTTGTCAAAATAGATTTCGATTTAAAACTAAAACCATGGGATTAAAACCTACTGAAAATATGTTATTTATACAAATAAACTCTCTATTATTGACTAATAAAGTCACTTGAAGGGTTCTGTGCAAAGAATTGGTCCAAATTATAGTGTAAGGTAATGTTCTTCCCAACAATACAAAGAACATTGCCTTAGAACCCAAAAAATACCCAGATATAAAACCAGTTATCAAACCTAAAACTGACATTTTAGGCCTCTAAAGCATGCTTTGTTAGTTCTAACAAACTACATTACCATAATCAAGCATATTTGAATCAAAAGAACCAACAAATAACATCAAATCATCCAGATTATGCAAGATGTTCCATATCCAAAAACTATCAACTTAAAACAGCCTAGATGTTCATGCCATATGGATTTAAAATTAGTTTTTCAAGAATCATTTTTGTCATTAACAGACCTAGCAAATCCAGTATAAACATCTTGCTTCAACATGCATTGCATAAGTTAAAATAAAACAATATTGTTTTATAAAAAAAAACTTAAATATAATCAAACTATCATGGTAACAAAAAGGACATCCACAACACTACTTGCCAGCCATTATAAATCTCATCTCCATGCTTGTAAACATAATAGAGACCAAATGACAATAGAAAAACCACTCAAGCAGGCTATATGGACTCCACTTTTAGGTTAGAAAGTATACCTTCAAGCTCCTAGAGTAGCTACTACCCTCTGTGCTTTCCTTGTAAAGTATTTATTCCATAAACTTGTTGTCTTTTGAAAGTATACCTTCAAGCTCCTAGAGTAGCTACTACCCTCTGTGCTTTCCTTGTAAAGTATTTATTCCACAAACTTGTTGTCTTTTAAAAGCTTAAGAAATCCTTGTGCTAGGCTCTTAAACCTTCACACTTAGAGTTTCTTTATCAACTTTTTATCCTTTTTTCTCCTTTATGCTCTGATTTTTAGGGGGTATTTATAGTCTCTTACTAGGGTTTTTAATGGGTTCAAACATAGATTGATCAAATCTTATCGCCTTCACAAAATAAGAGGTTTTTGGAGCACATTTTACAACTGTGAGTTATGTATCTATGTTGGTTTTTCAATGGTGGTTATACAACAAACTTGGTTTTTTGAGGTTATGGTTGTTTTCCTAAACATGGAGACCTAGGAGCTTGTTTTTTGCCTTTTGATCTTGGGAGAAATGTGGTCAACCTTTAATAAAAACTCACTACTGAAAAGGCTTAAAATGTGAACACACAAACAATATCGGTGGTTTTGTAAAATGGATATCACACTCAATGATGACTAAGTTAACCATTTTTTAGGCTTTGTAGGAGGAACTCCGACATCATCATTGTTGAAGACCACCTAATCTTGGTAAGGGGGTGTACCCCTTTTCTTTGGATCCAACCTTGCTTAATTTGAAGGTTTGTAGCTCCACATTCATTAGTTTGAACTATCAACCCTATCAGTTTAGAATGTAGTGATGGTTAATCAGGGATAAGATGTTGTTGAGTTCGTTGAAGAAAATGAACTGTAAACATTTGATATAAGTAGTTGATCTTTGTAAAAAAGGTGTTTCTTAGTTGAATGATGGTTTTTACAACCCTAAAAATTGTCAGAAACACCACATTTATTCACCTGAAAGTGCCTACTTGATAAGTCAAAATTGTCGAAGAAAAAGCTCAACAGTGGTTGAACAACATGTTATCTAGGTTAAAACCTAGAAATTAGGGTTTTTAATTTGGGATTTGATGTATTTCATTTTAGTCCTTATTTTTCCAGTTGCTTTTAATTGCACCCTCATGCAACCATATTATTCGATAGTTTCACCCACATTTAACTAGTGTTTTGCCTTGATATTCTTTGTTTTATGTTTTGAAGGTACTTTTGGATGAAAGATGCAAAAATGAGTAAATTGGAGGTAATTGGCATATTTGACCTTCAGTCAATGTTTTGTGCAGAGCGTTAGCTCTAGAGGTCAAAATGAAGTGATTCTAGTGGCATTAAAAAGCTAACATCCATACCTTTCAGGACATCTAAGGCAAGAAAATAAAATAAGGAAGAGTATGGAAATCGCAGCCTTCAAAGTTAAATCTCGTAATCTACCAGTGTTGACCTTCAGTCATTCCAACTTGAATATCTAGAGCTATAGAAATCCAATTGATGCAAACTCAATTTTATTGAACTCCTAACTCAAAGACTTATGAGGGAGATATGATTTTTCAAAGATGACAACTAAATTCTGCCACTAAATAGGTTTCGTGAAGAAACGAGTCCAAATTACATTCTGAAGCATCTAAACTGACATCCAAGTTTTTATTTCATCAATTTAGCTCCTCTAAGTCAAAGCTTAAAGATTTCACGCAAGGCTATTTCTCTGTTTTTAGGAAAATAGTTATTGAAGTACTTAAATGTAAACTATCTACTTAAGAGAGGATAATTTTGTAAAATATAGACTAGGGTTTCCTAGGATATAAAAGGAATGAGAAAAGAGAAAGGGGGCAGCCAGCCAAGAAGAGAAAAATGCCCCCTTCCTCTAAGAAACCTGAAATCATGCATTCCTCCTTCTTTTTTATTAGTTGTTCAACAAACATGCAAGCCTAAACTCTTTTTCTTGATTGCAAGGACACGGAAACCTTCGGATTTCAAGAACTATGAGATTTATTTTACCTTTTCTTTTCAGTTTATATGATGAATATGTTTGTTCTCTTATGCTTCTTTTTCCTATGATTGTTTATTTTAATTGCTAGAGCGGACTGCAAGTTATTATTGTAGACAATCTATTGCTAAGTTTGATATCAAAACCGAAGTTGTGGTATATGAACTTGTGAAGCAACTAAGTTTAATAATTGTGACGGATCTACGTTATTAATCTTAGGAAGAACATTCAATCAAATCAAACATAGACTGCGGACAGTTATGTTTTTTTGATTAATCAACTTATCTAGTTCTTAAGGCTACCATTGAATTAAATTACTAGTGCGGACACTAATTTTTTTATGGTTAGGGTTAGTTATACGGTGGATACGTTAACCAACCCATGTTAAGAAGAGATAAATATTCAGAATATAAATTAATTTTTTGTTTCCATGACCAATTCTGATTTCTGTAGGTGGATGTTTACTTGCGACCAAGGTTTGTTCTCTTGATAATTTTCTGATTTTATTTAATTTCGCTTGATAGTTTTCTATTTTCTTTTATTTTAGCCTAGATAACATCTAAACCCCCCTCACCCCAAATTGCATATCATCTAGAATAAAAATCTGACTTGAACCTTCCTTGTGGGATCGACACCTTGCTTGCTCTATACTATCTTGTGTGTTGTGTTTTAAGTTAAGGTAATTAATTTATGTGACCGCGACATCGCAACACACCTATAATTGCCTCTCAAACTCTAAATTTCATGTCAAACTCAATCATTAGCACCAAAGTTTAGCGTCATTTTCATATTGGTTTTTGGTTTCTCATTTGTACACTTGGACCCTTAATTGACCATTAAACTTTTAATTTTTTTAATTTGGCCCCTAATTTGGTCAATTCCAGCCCCTATAATCACACACCTTTTTCAGTTTGATCCATGGTTTTGGATTTTTTCAATCAAGTCTCTAATTGCCCATCAAACTTCAATATTTATGCAATTTAATCCCTAATTAGACCAAAGTAACTCTTTAAAATTACAATTCAACCCCAAACTTTAATTTCTTCCAATTAAAGCCTAAATTGACTTCAAAATTTAATTTTCTTGCAATTAAGCCTTTCTAAAATTCTCATTGAGTCCTTTCCCATCCAAATTTGTATTTCTTTTTTTCCAAATAAAAATATTTTCACCAAATAGGCCACTTGTTAATTAGAATTGGGTTACCAATTTTGCTTATTTTATATGTTTTGGTCCTCCAATTTTTCCACTTGTCATTTTGGTCCTTCACCACTAACTTGAGCATATATGTTGTTAGAACTAAAAGTTGAACCAATCATCTTTTCTAACATGGTTTCATAAGGTTCTCCATGCATAAACAAATTTAAGTATTTCTCAATAAACATCATCACAATATCTTTATAGTGGAACTTTTTATTTTTGCACTTTAATGGATATCTAATTTTACCTTCACTAATATTCTTCATATTAGTAGTATAAAATTAATATAATCCTAACCTCTTTAAGATAATCTTGCTTATACAACCCTTCTTTTAAATCCTAATACATCCAAAAATGATCATTCATTACTTATGAAACCTATATAGAATATTGATGACAATATTTGTTAATAATGTAACTATCAATTCCAAATTCAAGTTTCCATTAAAAATTAATTCATAATTCAGTAACTATCAAATAATTCATATGTTGAAACATGGTAAACCCTAATTAGTATCAATTCCATAAAAGTTTATTTTTCCATTAAAATTTGAACTAAACAATAAAACAAACAAAAAATATGGTACCCAATTAATTATCAATCATTTATTCAATTCAAACTTATTCAACATAAATTAATACATTTCAATTATTACCAATTCCACAAAAATCATATTTTCCCAAATTTTCAACTTAAGAAAAAAAATGACATGTATTTGGTACCAATTAAATTAATCATCATTTCTTCAATTATAACACATCTAAGTTACAAAATCAAATTCAATTTTATCATGTGATAAATAAAATCTATTTTTCCTAAATCCAAACAAACTCTAAAATACAAATCACACATTAACACAAAAAAGTTATCTAGGAAATAGTTGTAAAAAACTTAAATATACTATCAAACTACAAATACTACAAAAATAAATCAATAAATTAACTTAAACATAAATGGGTTACTAAAAAAATTGGTCACTGTACTTATTTGATGGAGTTAAATAGAACCAAAAGAGAGAAGTTAAGGAGGTGATGGATTTGCAGGTTTGGTCTATTGTTTCTTTTCTTCTTCTTCTTCTTCTTCTTCTTCTTCTTCTTCTTGTTTTTTTTTTTTTTTTGCATAAGGGAGAAGAAGATATAAGGGGGAAGAAAGAACTGTCAGGTTTTAAGTCATAAAAAAAAAAGAACTCTTAAATGATTAAGTCGGTAGGTGTATAAGGAAAAAAATAATATATGAAATAATGGAGAGAAAATATATTATGTTCTAAATATTCAGTATGAGAAGTTGTGACTTATTGTGTTTACCTAGTGATCTAAGGTATTTATATACTTTGATCATGTCAGCTAATCTCAAATATGGAGAGTTGTATAACAATTGATTGGTTGAGATGTTGGTGCCCACCATTTGTTGTAGTATCTAGCTCACTATTAGTTGAAGTGGTTGGTGAATTGCCAGTGACATATTGGCAAGAAATAACTAATGGCATGAAAGGAAACTACATGTTTTCATAAAACATGGTTGTGTTTACACTATGATAATTGGTGAAAATGTGTTGTTGCATAAAAAGTTCATAATTGTTAAGGATTTTTTAGGAGTATGGGTGGTACATGTGACTTCTCATAACTCAAAAAAGTACTTTGAGATATATGCAAATGCAAGAGCCATAATTTTTTTTTGTTACTAGGTCAAAGCTCAAATGATTTTTAGGTCAAGACTAGAGAAAATAAATCAGGTCATATTAGTCTAAGTGGACTGAAAAATAGTCCATTTAGGTAGTGACCCAAAAGGACTAGAAGCAATCCATTTAGGTAACAACTTATATGGACTAAGGGCATCATGTTTAGGTTGTAGGCCAAAAGGGTTACCTTTATTATTATTATTATTATTATTTTCCCTCTAACACGTGCAATACATGCAGTATAGAGTGGGTTGCTTTACTGCCTTTGTGTGGGGGCATGTAGCCCGCTCCAATCTCTTTTAGAGGTCTTCAAAGATGCAATTAGAATTGCTTTGTCAAGATCTTTTTAACAGTACTAACCATGTCAAAATCAGGATATGGTGTCCTTGATCATCCTTTTTTTCTCTCATTTTCTCTTCTCAAATCATTTAATTAGATATGTTTGGAAGATTTTAACTTGTAAAAATTGGTTAGAAAATACTTACAGTATAAACATTTACCTAATGAGAGACTTCTTATAATTTTATCAATGTTTATATAAATGGATCCCTAATACTCTTGCAGAAAAGTGGTCATAGAGACCTGGAGAAGGATCTTTGATACTTTAAGAGATAAATTGTCATGGGAACTAAAAAAGGATCCCTAATTCTTTTAGGGATATTGAAGACATTATTGAGATTTAATGGAGACACATTTAGAGATATGGAGATCTCATCATTTAGAATTTCATGGAGACATGAAGATCTCATCGTGTAGATTTTCATGGTGGCACATTTCAAAAAAAATTTTGGAGACTTAGAGAAAAATCACTATTATTATGAAAAGTTTAAAAGATAGAGATACATTTCTCAAAGATAATTTAGAGATTATTTGATCTCAATTAGATCATCAAGTTTGTAAACTTTTTTCATTTCATGCTCAAGTTTTATTTCTTTTTCTATAAACTAGTGAAGGTAACCTCTAGCAATCAATATTTATTTTTCCTTTTTCATGGTGTGTCATTCCTTAGTGTTATGTCTATGGTCACAATGACAAATGCATAACTCGTTAGGGTTTCTAGTATTCTCGCCACTTTTCTGTAAAGGTGAGTATTGCATAAAGTATATTTCCTTGATGGTGGTCCTTAGCACATATTGTGGTGAAAGGGGTGATCAGGAGCTCGAGAAATATAAGGAAATCACAAACATATCTCTCGGTGCTCTTTTTTATATGCTCTAGTTAGAGACTGATGATGCCAAACTCTTCTTTATGGAAACATGGGTGACCTTGTTTAATCACATTGTCTTCTTCAACCTTAATATAATTTTTCATGGCTTATTTAACACTAATGAGATTTCTATTAGAAAAAGTGTGTAACCTTTCCTATAGGAAATATTTATTACACTAATTAAAGCTTATATGGCAATGGGTTCAATGAGTCTTTCCATATTGAACCATTGAAGATAGGCTTTAATGCTCTTATCTTCTTGCTCTATGATGGTGAGAATCTTGGTGGTGCTCTTTTTGGTTGGAATACTTATGCTAAAGCAAGAGTGATTTTAGAGTTGAAATCACAAAAATAGAGGATAAAGCCAGGATATATACTATGGTACCATGCACATGCAAACCCATAAAGTATTGTTGTAAAACCTTTACATATAGCATCATTATCTTATGTGACAATCTTAAGCTTATACCTCACATTTTAAATGTGACCTGAGGGGTCTATGAGCCCCTCAAGTTGTCTAAATTGACTTTTTCAATGACATAGTCTTTAGATTTTTTACTAATTGTCTAGTATTTTATGACGAAACAAAGATTCTCCCACTTGGTAGAGCTTGAGTTTAATTTGTTGAGTCATGAATTTCATCTCATACCTAGTTCTTTTTATATGAGGGTGCATGAGTGAGACTCATATAAGGATCCACGACAACTCGATCTTTATTTAAAGTGTCTTATATGATAACAATGGGTGTAACTTTTATTGATTGTAGAAGAGCAAGAGTTACTCATTTGTATGTCATTTTTCCTTGTCTTTTAGGAACTAGAGTTGTCATTGCATAATTAGTGGTGCCTGCATGAAAGCTTATTGTTGTGTAGGAAAAAAGGTGTGAAGATAACATCACTGAGCATTTGAACCTAATAGGATAGTTTTTTAAGACCTTAGGGAGCTAGAGTCCCTGAGGTAAAGAGATAAGTTACTCTTGTTCTAAATTTTTATTAGCTATAGAAAGAGTTTTAACAAGTAGTGAAAGGGAATCAACAAGCATTTTATTTACTTCCCCATAAACAATGTAATTTATGATGTCATGAAAAAAAAACTTCACATAGAAATGGGGTTTTCTAGTGCCTACCATTAGTTGAAGTGGTTAGTGAATTGCTAGTGACATATTAATAAAAATAACCAATCATGAAGAAAAGAGGAATTCATTTCTGCATAGATCATGGTGCATGTTCGCACGATGATCATTGGCAAAAATATAGTGTTGCATAAAAAGCTTTTACTTCTAGATAATTTGTCATGAAAAGATGAAAAAATTATATGTGTAAGCATTGCACGTGTCGTGTTTTAACTCTTCAAAACTTGAAAAATACATTGAAATATATGCAGAAGTTGAGAATTATTTTAGTACTATGATGAAATCTAAATAATTGTTTTGGCTCAAAATGAGAGAGAAAGAAGTTAGGCTAGTCCAAGTGGACTAAATAACGGTCTATTTGTATTGTGGCCTAAAAGAACTAGAAGTAATCAGTTTGGATATCTCACCTAACAGACTAGAGGCACCCTTTTTAAGGTGTTGGCCCAAATGGGATACATCTATTTTTTGTCCCCTTTAATGTGTGCAATATACTCGCTAAAGAGTGGGTCACTTTGCTACCTTCAAGTGGTGCGTGCAACCCACTTTGACCTTTTTTTATGGTTAGAATTATTTCGTTGAAATCTTTTTAAAGGTATTAGATGTGTCAAGATCGGATATCAAATCCCCAATGATTCATTCTTTCATTCTCTTTTTTTCTCCTCTCTCCTCTCTCATGCCATGTCAGTATTGTAAATAAAAAAAAAACATGCAGAATGAATGTAAAAATGCATGAAGTGAATTAAAATTAAAGATGAAGAAATATATATAGGTGCATTTTTTCATGGTTTGAATATGGGAGAAGCAGCTTTAGTTCTATTTTTATTTCTCTATTTGGATTATGGCCTAAACAAACTATTTTTGTTTTAAAAACCATGTACTAGGTAATCATTGTTAAATAAAAAGTATCATAAAGTAGTTATGGTAAAAAGAATCTACATTAAATTTGCGACATCAATTAAAGTAGCATTTAAGTAATCAAAGTTCATTTCACCACCACACTTTGATCACCTCTACAAAACCCTAGTAACTTCATTAGCTCAGAACTCTCGTCATTAGGATACAATGGTGACATCTGTGGAGAATCCTATATCAACCATTTCATGGATAGGTTTTCTTGCCTTTAATATATCCTTTAGTTGGAAAAATATAATAGCCCATAAAATTCAATTGATTTCGATATATTGCTTATTTGTAATAGGTAGAAAATGAGGGTTCTTTTTCTTTTTCTTTTGTGTCATAGTCTTTCAGTACAATGTCTAATGCAACAATTCTTGATTTCTATTCTTCTTAAACTGTATATTTCATGATACCATTTATCATGTTAATAGATGATCATCTTTAAAAATTCATATAGACTACATACATGTAAGATACAATAGTATTATAGAAATGAAATGTATATAAACACCAAATGCAAAATATAAAATTTACCAACATACCATAATGTACGTGATGCAACCATATTATTCAATAGTTTCACCCACATTTAATAGTGTTTTGCCTATGTTTTATATATAAAATGCCTTGATATTCTTTGTTTTATGTTTTGAAGGCACTTTTGGATGAAAGATGCAAAAATGAGTAAATTGGAGATAATTGGCAGATTTGACCTTCAGTCGATGTTTTGTGAAGAGCGTGAGCTCTGGAGGTTGAAATGAAGTGATTCCAGTGGCATTAAAAAGCTAACAATAGAGACCTACTTAATGGAGGACTATTTTGTAAAATAGAGACCTAGGGTTTCCTAAGATATAAAAAGAATGAGAGAAGAGAAGGGGAGCAGCCGGCCAAGAAGAGAAAAACGCCCCCTTCCTCTAAGAAACCCTAAATTATGCATTCTTCCTTCTTTTTGATTAGTTGTTCAACAAACATGTAAGGCTAAACACTTTTTCTTGGTTGCAAGGACACGGAAACTTTCGGATTTCAAGAACTGTGAGATTTATTTTACCTTTTCTTTTCAGTTTATATGATGAATATGTTTGTTCTCCTATGCTTATTTTTCCTATGATTGTTTATTTTAATTGCTAGAGCGGACTCTAAGTTATTATTGTAGACAATCTATTGCTAAGTTTGATATCAAAACCAGAGTTGTGGTATATGAACTTGTGAAGCAACTGAGTTTAATAATTGTGGCGGATCTACGTTATTAATCTTAGGGAGAACATTCAATCAAATCAAACATAGACTGCAGACAGTTATGTTTTCTTGATTAATCAACTTATCTAGTTCTTAAGGCTGCCATTAAATTAAATTACTAGTGCGGACACTGTGGTTGTTTAATAGTTAGGGTTAGTTATACGGCAAATCCGTTAACTAACCAATGTTAAGAAGAGATAAATATTCAGAATATAAATTGATGTTTCGTTTCCATGATCAGTTCTGATTTTTGTAGGTGGATGTGTGCTTGTGACCAAGGTTTGTTCTTTTGATAATTTTCTGATTTTATTAAATTTTGTTTGATAGTTTTCTGTTTTCTTTTGCTTTAGCCTAGATAACGTCCAAACCCCCCCCAAAATTGCATATCATCTAGCATAAAAATATGACTTGAACTTCCTCGTGGGATCGACCCCTTGCTTGCTCTATACTATCTTGTGTGTTGTGTTTGAAGTTAGGGTAATTAATTTGTGCGACCGCGACATCGCAACAAATTTTGGTGCCGTTGCCGGGGAAGTAATTTTAGTTGATTCTTGTGCTATTATTTTTATTTGCTGTGATTGTTATTTCTTTTTCTTAAAAAAAAAAAAACAGAATTTTTGTTGCTGCGGTACTGTTCATTACGGCAGCAGTACTGATCAAAACATATGTTTTGGTAGAATTAGGTATCGACCTTTTGTTTTCTGAAGGGAAACGACGTTCTAAACATGACTAGTGGTGTACCACTAGCCCCACCCTATTGAGGCCAAATTATACTATTTTCTAGGGTTTTTAGGCAGTTTTTGTTTTCTACCGTAAGATTTTCGTACAATTTGCATTGTTTTCGATCTCTTGTGTGGTTGGTTTCTTTTGAGTTTTGTTGATGATTTATGCCAGTAACCCATTTTACTAATCAAAGTCAAGTGCAGTTGGATCTCGAAATAGAAAAAACTTTACGCAGGTTACGAAAGGAAGCTCGCCTTAACGTCATGGCTGTTGCACGACAACAAACACTCAAGGAGCTTGCTGCTCCTAACATGGAAAATCAGCCATTGTGCATAAATATCGATAATAATGTAAACTTTGAGCTCAAATCTGGTTTTATACATTTGCTACCAACTTTCAATGGTCTTGCAGGAGAAGATCCTTATACTCATCTCAAGGAATTCTATATGGTTTGCGTTGGCATGAAACCGAATGGAGTTGACGAAGAACAGGTTAAGTTAAAAGCTTTCCCTTTCTCTTTAAAAGGGGCAGCAAAGGCATGGTTTTTCTCTATTCTCCCAGGTTTCATTGGAACTTGGAATGCCATGAAGAAGATTTTCCTTGAAAAGTATTTCCCAGCATCTCGAGTTGCCAACATAAGGAAAGAAATATGTGGGATTCGACAATCTCACGGAGAGACACTTTCTGAGTATTGAGAAAGATTTGAGCAACTGTGCATTCAATGCCCTCATCATCAAATACCCAATCAGCTGCTCATTTAATATTTCTATGAAGGATTGATGCCTACTAACCGTAGTATCATTGATGCTGCAAGTGGAGGGGCATTGGTAGATAAGACACCCGAGGCTGTACGCCAATTAATCTCAAACATGGAAGCCAACTCGAAACAATTTGGCACGCGTGGAGACTTCGTAAACAAACGAGTAAATGAGGTAAGTATTTCTAACCTTGAAAATAAAGTTAATGATCTTACTTCTCTTGTGCGTTCTTGGCTTGTGAAAATGTACAACAGGTGAAAGTTTGTAGCATATGTTCCTTATAAGGACATACCTCAGATATGTGCCCAACAATGCAAGAAAATTACATTGAACAGGTTCATGCAGTTGATGGAGGATTCAACGGACAGTCCCAACGTAAATATGATCCCTTTTCCAACACGTACAATCCCGGATGGAGAGATCATCCAAACTTATGTTATGGGAACCCACCTCAACAAGGCAATCAAGGCCGACAGTTCCATCCCCATGGATTTCAGCCCC
>Ga0325410_1000724_pt1 | contig 34929 bp, 21 predicted proteins | sample PopdelMetagenome_16_FD_206182 | JGI IMG/M metagenome (GOLD analysis project Ga0325410, IMG submission 206182) | Populus deltoides microbial communities from Bellville, Georgia, United States - Xylem-PdIQD-R3 | ecosystem: Host-associated > Plants > Phyllosphere > Stem > Wood/Secondary xylem...
CATTTCTTCAGACTCTTACCCCGTATGCTGCCGGACGCAAGAAACTATCGAAAGCAGGTGTTACAGCAGAATACAATCTTGAGGATACTCATGCTACTATTAAGGTGGATGTTAATCCGGAATTACCGGTGAGTTTGTGGATTGGTACTCAGCTAGCTGTTCTTTTATGCTTTATATTATGCATTACCTATCTGATGTCTTTTGCATAATGGCAGATTTCAACAACTCTCACAATGAGCAGAACATGGCCATTCATGAAGAACACAGTTTTGGTGAAATTTCCAGATTACTACTCTAGAGAGGTAAGGACAGTTTTTGGGCTTTACCTAGAGTTTGGTTCTCACGTTATGGTTACTCAGATTCAATCAAGATAAATGAAAACCTGCAGATAAATGACTAATCACGAGTTCACATTTTTATGAGAACCATAGAAGATGATAAGAGCATTGAAACATCTCTGGTCACTTGTTAAACCATGATCTAATCTCAAAATCTTGCAATTCAAATGAAGCTATTCTTAACATGATATGCAGCTTACAGTCTGCAATTCCTTCAATTATGGTAGAAATAAGATAGACCTCAGATCCCAACAAACAATCTGCATTTTATACTTTCTCCTTTTGTCTTTAATCAATTTAATCAAGCCCTCTTTGCTAATCTCATAGTGTTCAAACGCATTTTCAGTGAGAAATTTAGTCGTCTTCTCTTCTGGTTCATTGCGTGTGCAGTTTCAAATTCTGCATGAGGTTCAATACTTCCACAAACGAGCAGCTTTAGCCATGACACTCCCTTTGCTTCGCTCCCCTCTAATTCAGCTTTCTGCAACAGTTGGTACTGCACACCTTGCATTTGGTATGGAAACAATATACAATACTAGCTCTAGACAATTTCTCATGTTCGACGCAGGCATTAGCATGAAAAGCCTGAATTGTGAGGGGTCAATTATATTGTAAGTTAATTTACCTGCACTTATGAAAAACATGAATGGACATTCCTAGTTAAACTCCCTACATATTGTAGATAAACACCTGCTAATTTTGTGACTGCATGCTTATGGCTTTAGTATTATGCTTTGTTTCCTCAACAGTCAGTTGTGAAGGAAGAGACTTGAAACAACTCACTCTTCTTTGGAACTTTTCAGGGAGAACAAGGGTGATTCTCTAAGGGCATCTTATATCCATTATTTTGATCAAGAGAGGAAAGTCGCAGCAGTAGCAGTGATCGGCCGGATGTTATCAAGAAAGGAGAACGCTTTCGCAGTTGGAGCATCATGGATTATGGATGACCTAACTACGATTAAGGCGAGGTTTGATAGTCATGGGAAGCTGGTTACTGTCCTCCATCATAAAATCAAACCCAAGTCATACTTTACAATTTCTGGTGAATTTGAACCCAAAGCCCTTGACAAGACTCCAGAAATCAGATTAGGTCTCTCTCTCGTTCTCTGAAAGGTTTGTCCATTTTTTAGTTGGGTTATCCAGGATTCTGATCCATCATTAATTGGTGCTCTGCAAGAACGGCGATGAAGATTCGCTGCTTCTACCATATCGAGACCATATACAGCTACTAATGCTGGCGGCATAAGCGGGCCTTTTCATTGTCTTGCTTTTAGAATATCAACTGCTTACAAGAAACTATAAACAGAAGATCTTAATGAGTATGATTCAAGGAAGAAAATTCATTTCATTTCATACACCAATCAAACCTATTTCCTTTCAGAATCGACACCATCCCATTCTCAACAAGACAACGTTTATTCATGACTTTGGAGAAGAAAATCATCTGGCTTTTTTTTTTTTTGACTTGGTACTTCAGAAAATCAACTATAGTGGTTTTTCTGCTTGTTCTATCTTAAGTAGAAATTGTGCCAACTGTAATATCATCTAGATGAAAAACCAAAGATTTCCGAGCCCGTCCCCTTTCCTGGTTCAATGGAACTGCATATTGCATGAAGTTCTTTGTTTTCGCTTGCAAAAGGGCATGCATTGAAGGGATTGACAAATAAAGAAGTGGTGGAATTTTCTGCATGCTTTGTTCTGCCAACATAAATTCTGGTTATTTTGACCTTCAAGAAACTCTTAACAAGTGCATTTGCTGCTTTGCGGATTACTTTTAGGCATAGTGGTTTCCTGATAAAGCATGCCATTGATTCTACATGGAGCTGCTTCCCACGACTTGCTACGGCAGCATTTTTTTCATATAACTCAAAAAACTTTCCAGCAAGCAAACAAGTGGAGACAGAATTCAACAAGACAACATATTAATACAATAGCAGAACTATAGTGAAGCAAACCTACGAATTATATATCATAGATAATATATCCCGTGTGGAGTGGACATTATCCTGCATAAGTTTTGATATGCCAAAAATACTCAGATGTATTGCCCTGGCGCCAATAGTTTCCATCATCTGCCAAGCTTGTTTTCAAGTTCCAGAGTACTCGAGGGTGATAACATTCCTATCAGTGTGTTATCAATATTGATATTTGAACTAACATATTCATGAAGTTTTCGAATCTGAAAGCAACTCCATAAGCAAATAATAGACATTGAAGATATTAGTAAGTCTTCCGGGTACACAACCCAGAATCAGACCAAGGCAGCCACGTCAAAAACTAAAAACAAAAACTTCCAAGTTTATATCCTACCGAGCTACCCTGGATTAGAGTCAAGAGAATGCCAACGGTTTTTAGCCCAAAAAAATTGACTGCAACCTGAAATTTGAAGTATTGAAAGTGTGCCAAATTTTTTCAGGGAGGGTAATCACATATACACATTGTTGTTATCCAGTTTTTTTAGGTAATCGTTTGGTTATTGTTTCAAAAAGATGCAGTCAGTGAAAAGATAAAAGTGTTTTAATTGGAGGGATAGCAAGAAATAAAATAAATTTGATTCTGATATAATCTTGGAGTAAATTTCAAAACTGGAAATGCACCAGCACATTCTCTCTGCTCTCATTGTCCCAGTATTGTAAATAAAAAAACCAACTTGTAATTTATTTTTTTTTTTTTTTTACCATTGACAACCATACTGCACCAAATATGCATCAAACAACTAAGTCAAAAAACCAAGGATAGATTGACTTCATCAGAATGTTTCCTTGAATTTATAAATTTAAACGTTAAACTTCTGTGCAATTTCTTGATGCAAATACAAGGTACGTTCATAAGTTATAATTCAAAATGTGAGATGATTTTCACATAACCACCAAACTATATAGTGACAGCAAAATTATTTCCCAATAAACTATACAAATAAGGATGTTAAAAAACTGGTGCAGAACAACACACCAAATCATGAAGGATGAACATCAAATAATCAAATTATTGATGTTAATCATACTATGATTCCAAAAATTAGAAACATTCCACTAATCAAACACAAATAACTAAGAAATAAGAAATAAACAAAGGAAGTACTGAAATGAGAAATATAACATAGTATATCCACTAAATGAGGGTTAAACCTTGAAAACAAAATTCAGCGAAACAAAAGCACCAAGGACAACACTATCTAAGAAACTACTCATTGCAGTTTCAAAGCTAATTACGAAACCTAAACAAAAAGTAACTACTAACAAGACCATTTACGTACAATACCCCCCCCCCCAACATGTTCCTTCTCGGCCTCCCTAATCCTTTTCAGCTTTAAAAGCTGTCAGCATTAACTTCGCCTGTTCTCGTATTAGTTCATTCCGCTTCAAAAACAGCTCCAACTCAGCCACATGCAACTTCCTCCACTCCTCTTCCATTTTCTCCTTCTCGGTTCCATGCACAAAATTCAGTCCCATCCTCACAACATAATCCTCCATTCTTTCAACACTCACATCGCTGTCAAACTTCAAAACACTTTTGACACTTGAACCTCTCCCCATCTCGACTTCCACTTTGTCCTCTTCTCCCACATCCATACCCAACTCAGGCTTAGATGCTTCTGGTTTCTTCGCATTCCCTGTCTTATTATTATTACTAGTATTACCACTATCATTTTTCCTCCCATTAGCTTTAATACTCCCATCGCTGCCCCAAATACTTTTAGACAAATCAAACCCCTTTTGATCATGTGGTTTACTGAAAATCTTATTTTCACCTTTTTTACCTTTCACATGATTCTCAAATTTCTTCTTTAACCTAGAAATCTTATCCTTCAATTGAGTCATAGACACATCAAAATGCAAAGACTTCTTGATAAAATCATAAAAAGCATTCATATCCTTTGATGGGTCATAACCCTTCTTTGCAGTAAAATCAATTATACCTCGCAACAGTGCAATCTCATCATCCTCGGTCCACAACCTTTGAAAGAGCTGTTTTTTGGAATCCTCGGGCTTCTCAGGCTCGGGTTCCTTGTTCTTAGCCCGTTTCGAGTCTTCGCGATGAGTCTCGTTACCTCTCTTCAAAGCAGTTGTTTTCTCCGGGGTAGCAGCTGTAGCAGGTTTCGATCTGGGTTTCTTGGATGCTGCTGATGCCGCCTTTGGCGGGGTCTCCTCCATGGGCTTAGACGTTATAGGCTTGACAATCTGGTCGGGTTCGGACTCGGATGCGGATTCCGACTCCGAATCAGATTCAGATTGTTGAGTGGTGGTTTCGGTTATCTTGTGAGGTGGGTTTTGGGTTTTGTTTTGTGGTTGTGGAGGAGAGGGGTGTCCTTGTTCACCATCAGATTGTTGTTGCTCTTCTTCTTCTTCTTCTTCTTCTTCCTCAGCGCTGGAAGAATCTTCCTCCTCTTCTTCTTCAGAGATAGAAGCAGGGGGCGGGTCTTCAACAGGAGGAGGGCGTTTAGGTGCCATGGAGAGAGTGACAGGGATTGTTTTTAGGGTTTTGATAGAAAGATAGTTTGATTCGCAGCAGGAGCAGAGCAGGGAGGGGAGCGTTCGAGGAAAGGTAGAAAAACCGTCCTCTAAGGCGTTTAAAAGGAAGGCCGATACGGTGACAGCCGCTTTCCTTCTCGCTGTTGGATTCCTCACGGTAATCTTAATTTTTAACCATCCAGATATTATAAAATAATATTCCCAGTAGCGCTGAACGGCGTCGTTGGGCTCTTCGAGTTGCCTTTTGCTTTGATTATTTAAACAGTAGCCTTCATTGCTATTCTCACTTTCCATGCAATCCAGGTGTCCTCTTCTATTTAACTCCTCAAATCATTGGAAATATACAGAAGCCTGAAAATCCATGGAGGACCCATCCTATTATAACTAACTAACTAACTAACTAACTATTCATCTCTCGGAAGTTTTCAATCAGGAAAAAGGACCAAATAATTAAGGCAATGTTTAACATTTAACATTTAATATATATATATATATATATCCTTTAGTTTATTATATTTTACACTTTACTATTATTCTTCTTCTTTTTCTTCCCTTTCAATCTCCAGCAAGTACACACCAAATTCCACCTAGAAATTACTAGCCGCCATGGTGAACTTTTGATTTCATATGCATGAGCGAGAGTGGCAAGAATAACAACAATGGCATCATCCTCCCAATCTTGCAGAAAAGCTTGGGTGGTTGGTAAATAAACTTTGACAACAAGTTCAATCCCACCAAAAAATTCCATCCTTTTCAACTTCAAATCGCCGCTCTCTAAATGATATTTCAAACCAGTTCTTCATAGCAGATCTTGTTGCTTTAACACCCAAATCTCATTATCTTGACTAACTCACTTCCCCGCTTGACTTCGTCCTCTCTACAAGAACACCAATTTATCCAACAAGCATAAATCAAACACTATCAATTATTATAGAAAGTTATAAAGAAATTGAGATTTGTGTGTACCTAAGGCATGATTATGTTGGGATAAGAAAGGGAAAGGGAAAGTGCAGAGGATCCTTTTATTTTTAGTTTTTCAAGTAAGCTTAATTCACAGCAGTCTAGCATTTCGTCTGTTCCCTTAAGCACTTTGAACAGGTTAGCAAGAAATTTATACAGAACAACCTTCCATTTCGTGGACACTCTCCTCCCTTACTGACTCTCATAGAAAAATGAATGACTTTGATCATCAAGAAAGTGAGAGAAACAAAGGACCCCAAGGTCTTAGATTCTTTGCCGACTTTGGAAAGTCTTCAAGAGGTTTTTTTCAATTTAAATTATCTTTTAGAAACCTTCTTGTTGTATATCATATCATATCGTTCTCTGTTTTCTTATTTTGTATCTTGTTTCTCTTGAGTTACATGATTCTGTCAGAAAATTTCTTATTTGCTTTATATTTTCCTTAAAAGACTTCAAGAGAGATTTCTCTGTGTGTTTTCCCTTTCTTGGAAGGGAAATCCTTCAATGGAAACATATACATACATACTAACACACTACATAGATTCTTTGTTCTTACTTGTATAATGCTTAGAAGTGAATGATCAATGTTACGTGGGATGTCTAGCTGTTGTGTTTATAGATCAGATTGAGAGACGTAGGTCTAAAAAGATAACTTAAAAGGGTAAGTGCACATTGGATCATCAAATGACTAACTGGTGCAGATCATGCCAATCCAGAAAGCATATTTAGAGGAGAGGTTCATAGGCCATTCGAGGTCATTTTCAAGGTCAACATCCGCTCTAAGGACCTGTTTTTATGCCTGATTCGGGCCTTAAAAAACGTCTTAAAATTGTTTATGTTCCAGAGATTTTACCTTTCTAGTTATTTCATTTTCTATTTAGCCGATATTTGACTTGGACAACCATTTAAACTATTTTTGTGAGATATTGGAATCAGTTATTATCTATCAATCAGATTCAGGCTTGAATTTCCCCAAAACCTTGTTGTGTTTATTGTTCTTGGTTTTTTTTAGAATTAACAAACTCCAACTTTCGTCATATGTTATGTAACAATGTCGAAGCGACAAGAGGAGGATTTTCTGTATTGTTTTTCTGTTATTGAAAAACACATAATCCTTTATTTTACCAAGGTTCTCTCTTGCTACTTTCTTTTATTATTTTGATAAGAAACTCTCAACAAGTATTTACCCAACTTAATTTTCTTTCTGCTCCATTGCATGTGTAGTTCCTCTTTCGGCATCAAGTTCATTACTTCTTGAAATATGCTGCTTCAGTCTTTTGTGTTCCTTGGGTCCGCTCTCTCTTGCTTTGATCCGCTATCTTCCTTTGATCATCCCCTGAAGCTCATCTTGCATTTGGTATGGAGAAAATATTCGATTCAAACTATGGACAATTTATCCTGTTTAATGCATGCATTAACATAACAACGCTGAATTGTGATGCATCGATTGTCCTGCAAGTTACTTTACCTCCACTAGTTAAGAATATGTGCAGTCATTCCTAGTTAAACTCCTAGCATACTGTACGATAAAAACCTTGCTAAAAGTAAACATGATCACTGCTTGTGGCTGTTGTTGTTATGTGTTGTTGCCTCAACAGTGAAGGAGAATTATAACATAATTCAAACTCCCTAATTTTTTCAGGAAACAAAAGGGTGACTTTCTAAGGGCATCATACGTCCACTACTTTGGTCATGAGAAGAAAGTTCAGTAGCAGCATTAGTCTTTAGGTGGTTTTCGATAAGGAAGAACTTTCTGATTGTTGGAGTATCATGGACTTTGGACAATCTAACTGCAATTAAGGCAAGGTTTGATAATCATGGAATGATAGTCATTCTTCTGCGGAACGAAATCAAAACCAAGTCAAACTTAATTTCTACCGAATTTGACGCCAGAGCCCTTGACAATAGACCTGCGATTGGATTGACTCTTTCTCTGGTGCTCTGAAGGTTTCTCTATTCTTCAGTTATGTTGTCCAGTTGATGCAATTCTGATTCCTTGTTACCTTCTGTTAATGGTGCTCTGCCAAAAAAAAACGCATAAAGATTCATTGCTTTTACCATATCCAAAACGTACACAATTACTGGCAATGAAGGCCAAAACTAGCCTTATCATTGTCTTATGTTTAGAAATTCAACTACTGACCAGTAGTTGCCTAAACCTGATTCGGTTGTGCAGTTAGTTTGCGCCATAAGAGTACATGAAACACTTTCGTTATTCCTTATATTGCCATGTTCTCTAAAAGATCCTACATTGTTCTTCTTTGGATTTGAATCACTGTTCTGATCATTGATTATTCAGTCCATTATGATTCAGTTAGTTAGATCAGTCCGACGCGCATAACCACACACATGGTACTTGATGGAGCTTGAAAAAGACTTCATTAGATATGGGCTTTCTTTGCGGACAATAACAGGCTGGGTAGTGGGTGTTACCTGCTAAAAAAACCCTCCGATATTGAAATTAGTTTAAGGTTTTTCAGATAGATATTATATACGAAAAGTGGGTAGAGAAAGAATTAAATATTTTTTTCTATTTTTATGTGAGAAAAATCCCCTCCTCTCTTTTAAACTTAGGAATATAAAGCTTATTTTAGAAAAAGTTCAAAGCATTTATATGGAAAGTGAGCCAAAACTTTTTTTTGTATTAACATTTTCCCCTAGGTAAATTTTTAACGGCTACATTGTTAAAAAATACTTTATCGAAAAACCAAATTTAGTAGGGAAAAACAAATAATGGATGACATATTCAAATATATCCATGGAAAGTGTGAACTTACCATGAATGCTTGTGATATCATGGTTGATAGTTGTGGGAGTAAAAGTCTATAGCTATGTCAGGAATCTTGAGACACTTTTTGCGTGGTTATGCACATGGCAATGATGGAGAATATTGGTCCATTATGATAATAACAAGAATGTTAGGAATCTTTTTCCACTCATTCACTGTTTCACATAGCTATACCAGAATCACTTTACTTTAATAATGGTTGTCGACAGAATCACTACTATATAAATAGCTAGTGCCTCCCTTCTTACTCAACATCACATTCTTCTTCCTTTCATATTATTTATAGGTGAACCTTTAGTGCAGAAACAGAGATGAAGAACCTTATTCTTCTTTTCGTGATTTTCTACTTGCTTTTAAATATGTTTATCTAAATTTTAAAAAAAATTGTATAGGAGACTCTAAAGATGGTACCTCTGCCAATAGGGGAGCTAAGCATTCTCATTCCCATCACACTGGTGGAAGTAAAGGTGCTAGATCTTCTCATAAAAGATATTTTTCCTCCATGCCTCCATCTATCCAACCTTAACCCATGATTCATATAGGAGCACTATAATTATTGATGCTATTACTCAATTAGCCTTAAACATGAAAGTAGGGTATGAGGCTAGGACTTCACTTTCTTATGAAAGAATAAATAAGAGACTAGAGGTAATAGCTTAGAATTTTAAGTTCATAGCCCGTATAGGTATGTTTAAGTTGGGTATTACTTTCCATTGTTAGGTTTTGTTATAGATGTGTTTTTCTACTATAACCTGTTAATTAGTCAGTTGCACTTAAATGGATGGATAATCGTGGTAGCTTTTGACAAGTATTTGAGACTTAAAGGTCAAGTTCCCATTGTTGATAACTTGTCTAGTTCTTTTGAGTCTAACAAAAATATGGCATGGTTTTAATTTTTTCTAAAAAGACATAAAATCCATTGAAAGATATTTTTCAAGGTAAATTATTGTCAGTAAAGAAATGATTGGTTTATAGTGGGTTATAGTAGTTTTATATCCCCTTACTAAAAAAGTGTGTGGATGTTCTTCAATTTAAAGAGTATCTATCGTGGATAATGTCGCTCTTTTAAGCCCAAACGAGGAGAATGTATTCAGATATCTTGCTGATAATTGCCAATACTACCTTCTTTGATTGGCCAAAAGTTATTCTCTTGAAGATAATATTTATGGTACAAGAGATATTTGTCATCTTCCTTGCTTTTTGACAGCATAACTATTATATTGATGTTTGTTTATGTTGTTTATATGTGGGCCCCTTTTTGAGACAGTTGAATTAGAAGGAATAATAAGCTTCAAATTTCTTATCGTCGTTTAAAAAAACACAAAAGGAGAAGAGGTAATAGTCTCGGGAGAAGAAAGAGACAGCAATAAAAGAACCTAAAATAGAGGTAATAGAAGAAACTCAGCAAAAGAGTGGTGAGATGGACACCAATATTAATATGAAAACAGTTGGGAGCATGTATGTTTTACAATAGAGGAGTAAGAAAAAGTGTAGTTCACAACCTATCATTCCTGATTCTCCTATGACAATAACACCCACTCCAAGTCAAGTACTAAGTCCTACACACATAGTTACCTCAAACACTACTACATCAAGTCTTGTGCATATTGCAACAATTCCTATTAGCATTCTTAATGATGTAAATTTAAGTGGTAATATCATTTTTAGTAGCTCTTCTTATCCTTATCTTTGGTTTCATCGTCTTTCCACGTTGAATTTTATGAACTATATAACTACTAGTGGTTGTGGTCCCCGGCCTGAAGAACCTTTTTTGGTAGGATTTCAACCTCCTAGAGAGGTAATCCATACTTATAGAGAAGGGGATTTTATGATTTTTATATTTGAGGATAATCCTTCATCTACATATAGCAATTGCTAAAATATAGATATTTTTGCCAAAATGTCTTAGTTTTTTAGGGATATACAATGATTTGAAAAAAGTAGTTTGTCACATCAGTTGACTAACAACATGTATAAAGCTTTCCATATGAGCATGAGGCTATTTGATCTCATTATTATTATCATTTATTATTTTTTCTACTACTAATATAAGTTTTTCTTCTTTTTTTTCAGAGTTCTCAAATATAGTTATTAGCTCTTTGGCGATGAGAATGAGAATATGAGAAAATAACTAAATTTTTTATATTAGCTCATCAGGAAATTACAACTTACAAAGAGAAACAACCTTGGATAGATAAGAGTTTTTATGAACTACAGTTAATGTATTGCTCTCTAAGCGTAGATAAAGATATTTTTCATATAAAGGTTGCATCCCTTTGTGTTGCCATAGTGGAGTCTAAACGAGAAGTGACTAGTTGTAAGAAAAAGAATTAAAGAGCTTGAAAATATATTTTTTGATGCTCAGAGTGCACTAATTGGTATGCAAAATAAATAGTCTAAACACAAGGTAAGGTGACTCAGTTACAAGGAGAATGTTTGTTATTTTATATGCCCTGTAACCATGGCACTATTTTATTTATGTAGAACATATTTAATTTTATTAAATAAAAGCATTATTTATCTTTAATATTCATTTATATTTAATTTATGAATTTAATGTTTGATAAATGAATCTAAAGTAAAGATAAAGTTCATGGAACAAAAACACTTTGTTAAGAAATTATAAAGATGTTATAATTATGAGATTCCTATTGTATCAAAGTATTGTTCCTAAATGTTCTTGGTCAATGCTCTCTTAATACTAGACATTTATTAAAGTCGTAAAAACTGGTACATATTATGAACTTTCCTTTTATGAAAAGAAGCAAATGTTCTCATAAGCTAAGTTATAAATGATACCTAGAACTAATATATAGGTGTTAGTCCTAAGACATGTACATTGAACTGACCCGCATGAGAATTCCATATGAAGATATTACTTATGTCTATGGAAAGACTCACGTGACAGTCGTATAAGCGATCCTTAGACTTGAGATCACTAAATTATCTTATATAGAAAATATTATATTTTGATCTTGTTACACGTTATCTTGGTAAATGTAACAAATAGATAGACATTAGATATAACATAAACTATATGAAGATATTTGAGTGATCAAAAGATAATTCATTACCTTAGGTGAATTAGGAAAAATGTTCAACATGATCTCAAATAGTATTGATTGTGAAATCCTTGCATAAGGTGAAATGAGATTTGAAAAGAGTTTCAAATCTTATTCAAAATATCAATGACTATAATATTGTGAACAAATATGATTTGACAAGGCAGAAACACTCCATACTAAAATGTCTTAATCAAAACATTATTATTATGGGATAATAATTACACTAAGAAACCATTCATTGAAAAATGAAGTCAAACCACTTATGACTTTCTTAATATTTGGAAGATCATGACACGTTACTAGACGGTGGTACTTAATCTTTAAATATAAATTAATTAATTATTGAATTGATAATAAATTAAATTATTTGATTTATTTAATTCTATTTATTTAGAATTATAATTTATATTTGGACCAATATATTAGAAACCTAATGGGTCACACACATTAAGAACCATTAGTCAGAAATTAAACTGAGATAATTAATCAAGTATGACTTGATTGAAAATAATTTTAGAAATGAAGCACTAGAATGTATTTAATTCAGAAATTATAATTTCAGTCTTAGAATAATTAAGTAAGGACTTGATTGATTAAATTTCTAAAATTATTTTTTAAAAATATATGGATTTTATTTAAGGGGCAAATAGATATTTTGTCATCTATATGGTTTTTTAGATTCCCTATAAATATAAAGTTATACCTCTTATCTTAAATAGGTTATCTATTAGATAGAAAAACTACGCAAGTCACAAAATAAGGAGCCAACACTCTAGGCATAGCAATCCCTCTATTCTAAATAGAGATTTAGAAGATTTCTCACTTGTGGTTCCTATAGATTACCGTTGGAGGCCAAAAAATTGAATGACTTATGGTTTGCAACAACTCAGCCTTTCAAAAATTGTTCAAAGCCGAAGAAAATCAAATTTTTAGGTAATAAATTCCTAAATAACTTTAGATTTGTCTAACGGGATCCTAGAGACTCTCGAATATTACCTTAAATTTATCATTTTCACTGCGTGTATGAATTTTGAAAACTTAATAATGTTCACATTTGCAAACACTATGAGAAAATCCTTCCGACTTTGCAACTACTTGCAACAACAATCTTGCACTTAAATTAGTAATGAAGGATAAATTAGTTGACATGATAGTAGACATTCACTTCTACAACAGTTATTGAAGCATTAATGTAGACTTCTCCCACTTGCTTCATGGCAATGTGCCTTCTTTTAATGAGATTCAACCTAGGAGCATAGTTTTAAAATCCGGCAGGTTGACTCGGGACCCGCTTACCCAGGACTGGAACAGGTCCAAGTTTATAAAAAAATAAGGATAGTTAAAAACTCGGCGGACCCATCAGGTTGACCCGGTTACAACCCGTTGATTATTTTTTTATTTATTTACTAAAATAATATCATTTTAATTTATATAAAAAAAAATAAGATTGACCCCGGCCTTGGACCGGGTCAGCCACTAGGTTAGGTTTAAAAACACTGCCTAGAAGAGCTAAGGTAGCATTTGAAAGTCAATATTTGTCTGATGAGTCAGACCAAGAGTAAAAGATCATAAGTAGTACTTGTATTCCGTTTAATGTGTTTGAAATAGGCTCATAAAATTTAATTGAATACTCAGGGATTTCTCTTCAAGTCTTATAATGGATTGTCACTATTTTTCAAATGTGCTACTCTACAATAATCACCTGGTCTTTAGCATTTCAACTTCTCCAAATACTGGAGTGGTATGTTATGAATTCTCCTTCACTGTAATGGTTTCTTATTTGTTTTTAGTATACTAATCCTCCTGATGTATCGAGCAAAACTTGAATACGAGTTGGATTGTGCAGACCCTTGCTGCATATTTTTCCGAACTTGGAGATCGCCTTAAAGAAGGTATTGTCACAGAATTAGATTTCGGGGAGACCCATACTGCCATTGAAGCCAAAGTGGATACGGTTTCGCGGGTGGGTTCCTGTGCTTAGTTCTCAGCTCGCTCTTGCAAACTCAAATTATGCTCTTTTACTTCAGTATTACCCTATCTGACGTCTTTCATGTAATGGCAGTTCTCAACAACCCTCGCATGTGAGAGAACATCGCCATTCACAAAGAATACAATTGAACTGAGATTGCCACATGACAACACTAGCATGGTATGGACTCCTTTCGCTCGCCAAGATGAAACCACATTGAATACCTTGTGATCATGGAAAGAAATGTTAAATTTCCGTTTCCAAGCATGAATTGTCTACTTCTTACTGGAATAATCATATGCAATGAGATGAAACATTGAAAGTTAAACGAACACATGGCATTAAATCTCATGTTTTATAAAAAGATGAAAGGAAATGCAGGTAGATAAACAGTCACGAGCCTGCCAATTTTGGCATCCATGTAAGAAGATAACAGCATCCATGCACATCCAATGAATCTCCAGTGAAATCATGTATGATCTAATGTCAAGTTCTTGAATTTGGGGATAAAATTTTGGATGGAGCTACTTCATCCCCAAATGCAGAACAATCTGCAAGATCTACAATTAGAATAGGAATGAAATACAACTCAAATGCCAACAAAAATCATCATTTTTGTAGTTTTTGTTTTTTACTTTTTTTTCTTTTATAGCCGAACCAAGGCTTTCTGTTTTGCTAATTTCATTTTCTTCAAATACATTCTTGGTGAGATTTAATCACCTTTGCTTCTGATACATTGCATATGCAGTAACAAACCATACTTGTTTCTATTCCAGTATCATCTTCGATCCTTCCACGAATATGCAACTTTAGCCACATCTGTTCCTTTGATCAACGATGCAGCAACTGAAACTGAGTTCTCCACAACTGTTGGTACTCTACATGTTGCATTTGCAATGGGAACAAAGTACCATACTACTTCTAGACAATTTAGCATGTATGACGCAGGCTTTTGCATCACAAATCCGAATTGTGATGCATCAATTACTTTGTAAGTTATTTTCCTGCATTAGTGAACACTTTGAACGAAAATTCCTAGTTAAACTCTCAACATATTCCAAGACAAAGAACTTCCAATAGACAGCATGATTACTGCTTGTAGCTACTGTCAATATGCATAACTGCCCCAAAAGGGAAGGAGACATTAAGACCATTCTCTGTGCCTAAAATTTTCAGGAGAGACAATGCTGGCTTGGGGATCGTGTGTCCGCTACTTTGATCATGAGCGGAAAGTTGCAGCAGCAGCAACGATCCATCGGGTGTTTTCAACAAAGTAGAATGGTCTGATAGTTGGAGGATCATGTACTATTAACGATCCAACAACAATTAAGGCAAGGTATGACAGTCGTGGAATGCTGGTCACTCTCCTGCAGCATAAAATCAAATCCAAGTCAAAGATAACAGTTTCTAGTGAAATTTGACACCAGAGCCCTTGGCACTATTCCTGCAATTGGATTCGGTCTCTCTCTCACGTTCTGAAAGTTCCTTCATTTTTCAGTTATGTGGTTCAGCTGATGCAATTCTGATTCCTCATTATCTTCTTTTGATGCTCTGCAAGAAAGGCGAACAAAGATTCACTGCTTTAACCGTATCAACTGTTTAGTGCGCACCATAAAAGTGCGCAAGTACACTTTTCAAGCCATCATGTTTTTGTTGTTTCTTAGATTGTCATGTTGTCTGACAGATCCTACATTTTTATCTTTGGATGCAATTCACTGTTCTGATCATAGATTATGCAATCCATCATGATCAATTAGTTTGATCACTTCAATAACACACAAACCCACACGCAAGTTTGCAAATTTTCTGTAGTTTATTGTCATGTAGAAACTTTGGTGATTAGTTATTCCTAGAATATGGCAGGTAACCATTTCTATTGTATTTTTTTTCTTTTTAATGAGACAAAAAAAAAATGATATGGAACGTTCTAGATGTTGAAACAGCTTTCATTCAAGCCATACTGCAATACAAGGGCCTCATCATTTGCAAAACGAATAGTAGTTGCAATTCATTTTTAGTGGAAACTAAATTCTACCTGCTCAAATATGAACTAGGTTGCAAAATCATTAAAGCAGTTGCTAGCAAATTATTCCCAGAAAAAAAAATCAATACAAAAACTGCTTTTACTGCTTGAACACCTACAAAATCTTGAACAGAGTAATTAACCAGTATCAGAAAACTGTAGATAAATATGTAATCAATGATGTTTCTTCATGTAAGCTCTGTACTTGAGCATCATTGTTATGAGGGAAATGTAATGACTTGCAAGTTTAAGTAGCATTCACTTATACTTCGATGAAATATGCCATCATATAAAAAGAGCAATACCTTTTCCTTCCTTTTGGCCCCATCAAACCTGCAATAAAATTTATTTGCATCTTGGTACCAACCGAAAAGTATGAGCATTTTCCGGGAAAATCATTCTATTTCTCCAAGCTAATAGTCAGGGCAATAATTTAGGCCAATGCCTTCAACCAAACATAATTCATTTCAGTTCAGAATTCCAGCCTTTGAACCACATGATTGCAGGATAAACTGCAGGAGCAAAATGCATCTCAACATTCATTCTCGACTCTTAAACCTGGCACACCAATTTATTAGAAGATCTTCAACATCAGCATCCATTCTTGTTCCTATGCCACCCCAGACCACCATGTGAGGAAGGTCTCCTACAGTTGAGCCTGTTACTTCATATACAGTCTTGAACCCAGTTCTTGTATAGAACCTGAGAAGCTAGTAAAATAAGAAACAAGGCAATACAGTCATAACAGATTCAACCATTTAGGTAAGATTTTATATCTGCTCCATAAAAGATCCAAGAATGTATTCTTTCCAGTTTCCAGTAACCATAATCATCTTTTTTGAACCATGTGGGTACCTAAAGGGTTATAATAGTTGACAGTAACCCACAAAATTGTAGGGTTTCTGCCTAAATAATCAGATTGAAACAACTTTAATTCTTCAATAAAAGGTAACGGAAGAAGATAACTTCATCCAAAAGACCTATAGCAGAGAAGGGAAGGGGTTCTTGAGTTTTAAATATATAATTGAGAGTTGTTTTCAAATCATAACTTTACAAAGACATAAGAGAGCTGATTTGATTTGGTAAACTGATAAGAGAAAGTGAAAGTGAAGGCAAATAACCTTGAAATGGTAAAGATCAGAGTCGTTAATAGCAAGCAACTCAGCGATCATGTAGATATCCAGAACGAGGTAGAGCGTGGCACAAATTGGATCACCATTTGACTGCTATCTCGAGCTCTAAGAATTAAAACTTTTTGCTCACCCCAGTGATAATACATATTCAATTATTTGATTATTTGTATATTATCACACTCTTATAATTTTCTTCTTGTTGTAGTCGTTGTGTCATTTCCGCAGGATAGGGAAGAAATTAGAATATAAACATGTGTTTTAATCGTGAAACACAATTAAAATTGCTTACAAAGGTCTAAACTCGGTATTGGATTTCTTACATCAAATGAGTTAAACTGATTATTTCATTAAAGCATTGGGATCAAATAATAATTTACTAGATTGTATCATTACAAGGAATTCCCGTCGGCAATTGCTAAGATTGGTATAAACGACTGTACAACTATAGTTTTTCTGTAATATAGAGAATTATGCAACTAAATATACAGGATTGGGAGGATGCAAAATAAAACGCTAGAAATTCTGGTTGCTCTTGGCAAAGAGCATGTCAATTGAAAGATGTCCGCCTTCTTTCGGAGATGGTTTGCGCTTCTTACGTTTGCTTTGGCTTGAGATGTGGTCCTTCTGGACAGACCTGAAAGAGTTTCAAACTTGTCAGATCAAACGAAGATCATTACAGGAAATGCGGAAGCTATCCTAAGAAATGCAGTTTCTTTCGTATTTGGTAAGCATAAAATCAACCCCATGCTCTAGAGCCTAACCTAATCTCCTATATCTCATACAAGGCAGCTAAGATGATTGATATGGTGTTTGGACAAGAAAAGGAAAGTAAAAATTACTGACACCCAATACATACAGATAACATCAATGATCACTTAGTTTAGTAGAACTCCTAGAAAAGAAAAAATTATAGGCGCGCACGCACGAATATGAAAAACAACCTCTGCCTCAGTGTGGAAGTTCTTGAGTCAATTCTGGACTCATCCTTTTGAAGCCTCTCTGCAAGATGGAAGTCGGAGTGCTCTTGTCTTTCTTCATCAAAATATGGCGGCATTTCAATCCCGCATAGCGAGCACTTGTAGTCATCCGCCCAAACTAACTCATCTTTCTGTTCAGATGAAAAGACTGCCTCATTGTGCATGATGACCTGGTTCATTCTGTCAGGGCTTCCCCCCTCAAGCTGTCCAGGCAAGGACAAGCCTGATTCCTTCCACTGTGACACTTCCCCTCCCATATCCTTGGTAATCACCTTGAAAATGACAAAAGAGAAGAATAAAGCTAAAGAGAAAAACTAAGAATCAAGAAAATCAGAATTCAATCTAAGTTGCCACTCTAAAATGACTGCATAGTCATTTTAGAGATTGACATAAGTAACCAGACAACAAGAACTGGGGTGCCCGCTAATTTGAATTTATTTCTAGTCAAGTCATGGACAACTCTTTCTCCTTGCCACATACCTTGTCCGCAATTTTGTTGCTTGAAGGTTCATGGATTTTCTCAGCTTCAACACTATCAGTGGAAGTGCAGTGGTGAACATTCAGATCCTGTAGATTATTGCTGGCCAGTGGATCTCTAATTCCATAATGTTGTAACTCATGACTCTCAATAGAAAAGGAACCTTCCATATTGTTCATTAAGTGTTGATCATTATTATCCAATCCCAAGGATTTTGGATCATCCAAATTTTTCCTAGATAAATCTCCTGACACGATGAAGTTGTTGAGAGTTTTTTGTGTTGGATCAGATGGGGCACCAATCTTGTCTTCATCGAAATGAGACAAGCGTATGCCTGAAAGCAGATAAAATGATTTGTCATTTTATAAGTCCTACAAGGCATTAGATTATGCTCATTCAAGATTCCTTCTCCGTCCAAATACATTTCCCAGTATGTAAGAAAACTCCCGGAGAGAAACACATGTATCAAAACACAAAACAATTCGTTTTCACCTTCAGACAAAAGGCTGTATAAACCATAATGCGAATTCTTACCCATCAACCTTAAAGAAATAGGAAGTTCAGCCTTTAGCAGCTTTGAAGCATACTTCAAGATGTCTTCACTTGAGCAAATATATTTTTCCGAAGTCACAGCTCTGCTTCGAACCTGTAGATTCATGATGGTCAGTAGACTTCAGAGCATAATGACAAACATAGTAATAAGTACAAAGAGAGGCCAGGTGGCGTAAGAATAAGGAAAGCAATAAAGACAAACAAATCACAAATCTTAAATTTCAATTAGAGAATCTATTGCAAAGACAATCAGCAATGAAATGGTAAAATTCTATTGCCGTCATTATAAGCAAAAGCAAAAGAGCCTGCTTCTTCTTGTTCAAAGAAGCCAGCCATTTCTTGCACAATTGCAGGGGGTTAAGATTCTATCTACTGTCCAGTGCATCCCTCCTGGACACTGCTTTGCCAGGACAAATGCAAAGTAATGCGGGTGAGTAGGGTGAGTAATGTGGATGGGGACACCAGACCCACACCACGGATTACACGAGTATATGGACAAAGACAATGAAGAATAGCTCAGTTTGTCACTCTTTGAATGGGAGACTGAGCTCATCTAGTCTTATTTCATTGTTTTTTTGTTTATTTATTTGGATTATTTATGTCAGACAGTTTTAATTGATGGGTCAAACCCAATAGTTGGGTGTTTTAAGGTTACGCTATTTATATGGTTCTTTTTCATTTTGTCAAATAGTTTTGTTGAATTGATAAAATAATAGACTATTTCTCCTCTGAATTTTTTCTGCTTCCTAGCTTTTAATTCTTGGCTTCCTTCCTTCTTTCTTTCTCTGCTTTTAGTTGTTTTTCGTTTTTTTTTTTTTTTTTTTTTTTTTTTTTTTTTTTTTTGCATCAACTTTGGTATCAGAGCACGAGCTTTCAATTGTTCTCACAGTTAATCATTGTTTTTTTTGTTTATTCATTGTTTTTTTTTTTTTTTTGCATCAACATTGTCATGCCAATGACACAACAGCCAGCATTGACACGTCAGCACCATGTCAGCATTCTTCATCACGTCAGCAACAGTAACTTACAACATCTTCCCATCACAATCTGGTCAGTAAGCCTCTACAAACTTCTTTTAACCATTGAATATCATTGTCCTAGTATATTTTTACACTTGTTGACCAAGAATTAACATTGATATTATTCTTTTGTGCATGCATATAAAAATATAATATGTCTTGCAATTTGAGCTACCTTCATTTTGTTGGCTTATTTATTCACTTATATTGAATATTCAGTCCTCTTAATTAATTATGGAGCTTGGCTAAGTTTGTGGGAAAACTGAAACATTGTGGTTGGACTACCTATGGGTGTTTAGAGAACTAACATTGCTTGCTTGCGATTTTTTTCCTGGTTTAATATGTTATTGCTTAGTCTCCAAAATAAACAAATAATTATATATTAGCTTTGATTTTATATTGCGTTTTACTTGCAATTGTCGTTTGTGATCTCAATCATAGTCCTTGGATTAGTATCGCGTGCATTTATAAAGAGGTCATCTGATACACAATTCAGAACTCACAGTTGCCATAGACCCGAACTCTAGTAATGTTCTTAATAAGATAATCTAGTGACAGTGAGCATTTTAATGACAATAGCAGGCACCATCAAAGGCCAATTCGTCGTAGACAGTTATTGATTTTGTGAGACAATTTTGATGAATTGATAAAATAACATGCTATTTCTCCTCTGAATTTTCTCTTCTTCCTAACTTTTCTTTCCCTGTTTTTAATTTTTAGCTTCTTTCTTTCTTTACTTTTAGTTTTCTTTAGTTTTTTTTTGTTAAGCATCAAATGCCCTTCTTGAATCCATTAGCAATGGTGCATACCTCCTAACTTTAATCACATCTTCTACAGGAAAATGAAAAGCCAACAAAAGGTGCAGAGAAGCAAGGAACTTTAAATAGCATTGACCCATTTACATCTTATAATTTTCCCTCAAGCATTCTCATAGAGAAGGCAACAAAACAAAAAATCAGAAGTACCTCAAATGATGCAGTTTTCAATTTTAGAGTCAATGTTCGACCGCAAAGACCACCTTTTTTCATGTCAGCGCATAGCATCTCTGCAATATCAGCTGCCAACACAATTCAAACAGGCTTACTTAAGTAAACAATTTTATTAATATTCTAGATAATTGTGTGACATTGAATGTCAAGCAAAACCAAATTGATTATGTGTTTTTTGTATTAAAGCCAAAAATGATATTATTACTGCATTTCTAAGCCCTCTGTAATAAGAAATCTTCAGACAGTTTTGAGGTGTAATAAAGCCAAAAGAAAGCAACTGCTCCATCCCAAAGCTTTACATAATTGCACATACACTAGATTAAAAAAAATTAGATATGCCAAGGAGGCTTACCTAATTTCTGATAAAGAAGTGTCTCATCATCTGTGGCTGAAAAAGTTCTCTCACTGCTGATACTTTTTCGGGACCTGACTTGAGGGGTATCTGTCTTCCCAATCCCCAAACCCACAGAGAGAAAAAAATCTGCAATAAATCAGCAAGAATCACTCTGATGGTAACTGTCTACCAATTCTCTGTGCACATGATGCATTCAAATCTATGAAGTTTTATTTTATATAAAGAATTTGAAGTCACTTCCACTTACTGTCAGAATTTCCAGCCTGAATAAAGGCCTCCTGGATTCATTTTACATAGATATTGTAAGGGGAACATCAAAATAATGTAATTATGTATTGATTCAATGCTCCGTACAAGTTGTTAAGCAGATTTTATTGTCCCAACAAATTATTTCTAAAGACTGGCATTGTTTATACCCTCATATATTAGGCACATTGTTTATACCATGACAAAGAGGAAAACACCAGACAATGACTACCTGCTGTGGAATGAGAAAACAGTGCACAGAGGAGCCCGCCCTTCTGGAGCATCTCTTCACATGTACTAATACCAAAAGCATCCTTCAGTATATGTTCAGTAACCTTACCAATGCCTCCAATCTGTATAGAGTTCGAAGATGAGAAATCATACTAAAGCTTCAGAAACATTTTAAGAAAAAGGATATTTTGCATTTTCCTCAGAAGAATATGAAACATCTTTCATTGAAATAAAGTCAAAGAAAATTTACCTTCCTTATGGGGAGTGAGGATATAAATGTCATGACAGCCATCCGATCATTTGTTAAAACAAACTGTCCATTGGGTTTATTTATATCAGAGCAAACCTGAGGACACGCACATGTCAAGTGAATATATATGGTAGACTTTTGTACTGTAAAATGCATTATCTAAATGAAAACCTCGACCCCTTTCTAGGTTACCTGTCTTTTTTGTTTTTTTTATGGTAGCATAATCCAGTTTGATTAGGTGGCAATAATTTAAATGCAAGAGCATGAGATTAGTCTTTTATGAGTTTACTACCGCAAGCTTAGGATAATTCATTCAGTATAATGTCAAAGGTCATGTTTTGCAGACTTTGAAATTCTTTGACCAAATTTTTCCTATTCTAAGGCCTGATCAAGTATGCATGTGATCAAAATTCAGGCAAATAAAATGTCAAAGCCTTTCACTCAGACATCATAACATGAGTTTCACCTTGAATTGAATGCACTCAAGGCTACAATTACTGAACAACTTACATTGGGCTATTTTTATGCTTTGCATGCTTCCTGCACATTTCAGAAGGTCATTAATGCCTCTAATAGTTACTTGCAGCTTATTGTATAAAAGATAAGCCCTTTATATTTGATCAGTATAAATATTTTTAAACTAGCTTGCCATCAAAAAAATTTATTGTATGTCATCCACTAAATTAATCTCTCATCGTGAATAGTTCTTAAAGTTTTTATCCATGGAGACATCTGTTCTGTTGTGAATTTTATCAAAATTGCTCTTTTCAGTACTTTCTATGTCACTATTTAAAGAAATGGGAAGATGCAAAATGTGAAGTCCATGCTGGACGCAAACTGCAACGAAATAAGGGAATAGCTAAAAGAACCTTAGCAAGTAAGCGGTTTGGGGCCACTCCAGCACTACATGTCAGGCCAGTCTCTTCGTTGACGCATTTTCTAAGTTCTTCAGCAATCTTCACAATTACAGCATAAACAGAAAAGTGAATGTCAACACAATATAATGTAGAACAGCATTCAATAGAAAAGAAAAGGTAAGATACCCCATCAACATACTTCTCCACAAGACATGCCCCTTTCTTTGCAGACCTCGGTTATATCCAGGTGTGCTTCATCCAAACTAGCAGCCATGAAATTAGGATCGTATTTCTCAAAAACTATAGAGAAGCATGTATTAGTCAGATATTTGCACATGATAAGAGAAAGCATTACATAATCTCTATTAGAACTCTATTGACTAACCTTTTCTAGTTAATTCACTGTAATAAGCATACTTCTTGAAATCTGTAGGAACAAAAATTAACTCTGGGCATAATTTACGAGCAATGAAACCAGGCATTGCAGCACGAACTCCAAACCTCCGTGCCTACAAAGTAATCAAATATCATTTTCACAAAAACGAAAAGTAACGAAGCAGATACACAGACAATTAGTCCTTCAAACAAAAACCACATTTAAAACAACAGTAACATCCAATCTAAACCTCATAATTAGCGGTCGAGATCATAGACATGCCACCAACAGCCATCGGTTTCCCTTTCAATGAAGGATTGCTCAATGTTTCAACAGCAGCATAGAAAGCATCCATATCCACATGTAACCAAATCCTCGAAAGATCACGCGTGGCTTCTAGCTCTAAAATTCTTCTATCTGCCACCTATAAATCATAGTATAAATTAAAAACCATATAGATTTCCAAGAGGAACAAAAATAAAAGCCACGGACATTTATAGGGAGTTTTTGAGCTTTACAGTTTGATAATGAGAGAGATCAGCAGCACTTAGCTTGGCACGTTGGGCACGCATGTTTTCAATTTTTTGCCTCAATACAGCCTCCTTTTTTTCCTCGTTCTCAAAATACTTTGATCCTTTACTGGTTTCATAAATTATTCTTTGCACTTTCTCTTTGTCCACCCCTTCCATACCTAAAAACATTTTTTTATAACACATTGTTTAATCTAATTTCCAATAAAACATAACCAGCATCGATCAAATAACAAAGAAACTCGAATAAAAATGTCAAGAATTTGCAAATACGAGGTGAAATAATTGTGAATAAACCAACCCGTGTAGAGATTTTTATTACCTGCTTTAGCGTTAGTGTAAACTGTGTGGTAAGATTGCCATGGACGAGGTTTATCTCCTGACAAGGTCTCATTTTTCTCCATCTCTCTCTCTCTTTCTGTGCCCTCGGTCTCTCTCTTCTTATTTTTGAGCGCGATCTTTTTGTGTTTTGGATATTGAAAAAGCTTGCTGGAGAAGGCGGAGTGAAAGTGAGAATTATTCAGGGTGTTTGGAATATTTTTTATTTTATTGTACTGATTTGAATTAAGAAAAATGGAATTTAATTTATCAAATTCGTACAGAATTAAACGAAAGCTGTCGAGATCTTTATTCCAAAAACACCCCTGTCTAACTTAACAACCCTATCTTCCCGCTCTAGAGAAAATTTTTACTCAATAATATTTTTTATTTTAAAAAATATTTTTTTAATTTTAGCATATCAAAACTATTTAATACATTAAAAAATAAATAAAAAAAAAATTAATTTTTTTAAAATATAAAAACAAATAAATTATACTTCAATGCTTCGTATCTCAAATTCAATTAAGATGTGATAGAAAAAAATTATTTTTTTATTTTTTTGATACTTGATTTTTTATATAAGATAGTTTTCGTAACTATAGTATAAAAAATAAGTTTAAAGAAATTAATTTTTTAAAGAAATTAGTTTTAAAAAAAAATATCTTCAAGATGTTTTTTTAAAAAAATACAGATGAAATTAAAACCGTCATCCCACAAGAAATGTTAGAACTAATTGATTTTTTTGGAACACGAGAGAAAGGAAAATGGAGAAATTCCTGATTTATATTGTTGTGAAATTAATTTTAACTTTATGTAGTGTTTGTGCTGTGAGTGCGCGCAGCCTCTTTTCCTGTGACCCGACAAAGAGAGGAGGAAAGCTTTTACATTGACTCTATCTGTACTTTTCATACTTCTATTCCATGTTTTAAAGCACTGAAGCAGAAGAGGAAGAGGCCGCGAAATTCGGAGTGGGCGAGGCTAAGGGCCTGAGGCTTAAGAATTGGTGAAGGTGCGCCTCCATTCGTTTCGAAACCCAATTACTTGGGCCTGGCTTCAACTCTTCTTCATCGTCGGGCCTTCATCAAAAGATATCGGCAGGTGAGCCCAACTTTTATATTTCTTCAAATCCAACTTCTTCTTCTTTTTTTTCTTTATTAACGTGAATGTCCAGACTAAATTACGTATATCTCGATTAATTTTATAGGCTCTGAAGTTAATGATCATGTAAGCCTTCAATAATCTTGAGATTTGTAAGACTCAAACTAGTAACCTCTAAAAAACATACTCAGGACCTGACTAATTAAACTATATTCCTTAGAGTTAATCCAACTTCTTTTTATAACTAGTGAATGGTGTTTATACACACACGTGTATGCTTGAAGTTAGTTTTAAATTTTTAATTTAAATAAAAAAATATAAACATACTCCATAAAAAAATTGTTTTGATTCTTTTTTTTTTTGGTTAAAAATACTTCTAATTTAACTCATTATTTTCAAAAGTTATTTTTATAAGTAATAATGTAAAAATATATATATACCTGTTGAATTATGGTTCAGGGTCCAAAATGACATTTCTCAGTAGGAGTACCAGGCCCTCCTGGCTCTTTCCATACAGCTACATCAAACTTATTTTCGTGCCGTCTTTTTCTCTAGGAGGTTGTCATTATGTCCTGTTACACCATAGGATACCCCCACACAAACGTGACAAACGTTGGACGGAGTTATATAGGAACCCCACACAAATGTCATAATATTTTTTAAATTTATTTTTTAATATTAACATCTTAAAATAAAAATGTTAAAAATTTTAATTTAAAGAAAAAAATTATTTTTTCTTTTGAGCATGAAAGCCTGTCCCACAAATAAAAATTATTTTTTCTTTTCATTGATAGATGAAAGCCTATCCCATAAAATGATTACTTTGTTCGTGGCAGGGAACATGCCGCGTGGATTGCCTTGAGCTTTTTTTTTTTTTTGAGCATGTTATTTTATTATACTGTCTATTCAACTTGTTTTTTCATGCTGGCTGAGTGATTATTTTTAATGTAATATTATTTTTAATGTTTTTTTAATATAAAAAAATTCAATTACAACTTGAAAAGTTTATATATGTATTTAATTAAATAAATTAAAAATTATTTATACATGTAAAAAAAATTATAAAACTCAATTTTTAATCAACCGAAGTTAACTTGTAAAACTCATAATCCTGATCATAAACTCAACTGAGTTAAACAATTTTTTCAATAGTATTTTTATTCAAAATATACACCTATAAAATTGAAACCCAACCAAATAACAAGACAATTGGATAAAAATATCAAACCAAAACTAATTATGTTTCTCAATTAATAATTAATAAAATATTAAATGATAAAATTAGAAGAAAATTAAGCAAGAAAAAAAATTTGTGCACAGGCCTGGAGCAGCCCTCATGCTTGGGCCGTATTATTTTTTTTCTTAAGCTTAATTTTTTGAAAAAAAAAATAGCATGTGACATGCTACTTGTCCTGCCTAAATTTCGGTGATATCTAGTCTCCATAAAAGCAAGTTTGTGATGTTCCAAACAAAAAAAAAAAACTCATTTTTAACCATATTTCGACCCCAAAAAACTCTAAACACCTTGTAAGGTAAGTTGAAACAACCAGCCTGAAACAAAAATTATTTGCGAGCTTAGATCTATCATATAAGGCAACTTCAAGGGAAAAAAAACATAGGATAAACTCTCCCTTTCGAAAGGAATCTATTGACATCAAAATCACCATTTTTCATGGTTTTAAGTCTTAATTGGTGTAAACGGTGACTTTCTTTCTCTATCATATAAAATTCAACCATTTACTCTCTCATCTCGAATTAAGAACCAAAAATTAAAAAAATAAATAAAGTTTGGGATAAAAAATAACTTTGTTGTTAATTTTTTAAAATTGAAGGGACCAAATAATTATAACTGGGAAAGTTTGGGGACTAAAATGAGCATTTCACCCCCAAACTTTGTCAAAGCTACCAATTCCCCTATGTTTTGCATTTTGATCTCATGTCTTTTAATCTCACCTTCCATTAATAACCTAAATTGGCCTCCAATTTGCCAATTTAAGGGCAAAATTAAAAAAAAAAGAAGTTTTAGATGAAAAATGTAACAACTCAGCCCAATCTGTAAGATATTGTCCACTTTGGCCTTACCACCCATACGGATTTGTTCTTGGTGACCACGCATGACCCCAAAACGCGTCTAACAAGTTAGTAATTAACACTACTAATAAGGTCAGCTATCAAATCCTTATCTGCTGATGTGAGATATTACAATTCATCCCCCTTAAAGAGCCCGACGACCCCGTCGGCACAACCGAACAGCCAGTGAGGTCGGCACTGAAACCAAATGTAACAGCCCGGTCCAACCTGCAGATATTGTCAGTTTTAGCCTTATCACCCGTACGGATTTGTTTTTGGTGACCACGCATGTCTCCAAAATGCGTCTGACAAATTTTTTTTTTCAAGTTCACCCCTAATTATTTTTGATTGGTTAAGAATTTTATATTGTTGTTTTTTTGGATTTGCTTTTTATGTTATAATACATCCTCATGATCCATATCACAAGTTTTTAAAGGTGGATTAGGTTAGCTTTGGTTATTTTTATTATTTTTTATTTTATCCATCGTCATTAGGTTGGTTAAAAATTAATTTTTTTTATTTTTGATATTTTTTATACAGTTATCCCGATATCATGTCTCGGGTCATGGATTCATCAGGTTTATCAGGTTTAACTCGGATTTTTTTAATTATTATTTTTTATCTCAAGTCAATGACTAGAATATTAGATATTTTTTATATAAAAAAATATGCATGTCATCTTAATATTTTTTTACAAAAAAAAAAAAAAGAACAATTTTTAAAATCGAAGATTTCCGAACAGCTAAAATGTCAATTACCTCTCAAAAAATAAATAAACAGTGGAGACTATGGTAATTTGGTGTTTAATCACCTCTTATGCAATCGTAATCAACTAACAATTAAATTAAAGATTCCAATTTGTATGATCGTCACCATTATTACGTGGTTGGGAATTTAATCTTGTTAAATAGGTTTTGGACATTTTAATATTTTAATCGAGGGATGACGTGGATAAGATGAAATAAATAAGATATAAAAAGTTGATAGTTAAGTTTAGGTTTAATCCAAAATATTTAAATTATGATGGGTGGTATATTCTTAATTTTTATTTTATTTTTTTGGTTTCTTGTATTTGTTAGATAAGGGATAAATAGTGTCTTCAATAAACCACTAGATTAGAATGGTTTTGATTAACAAATTAATTAATTAGAGTGCACGTACATGATTTTTAATCAATAAAACAAATTAAGCATTAGTTTGAGTGTATGCTTTATTGAAAACAATAACAATTGACTTCCTATTATCTTCAATAAATTTATGTGTTGATTAAGAAATCAAATCAGTTGTTTTTTTTTATTTAAAAACAGTGTTGGTGAACTTTATTTTGAATGTAAATCACAATAAAATGGTATATTTAACGTGATAATTTGAGCTGAGATTTTTTTATTTTTTTTGCTATCAAATTTTGTTGTTTATTTATTTATTTTTATTGTATTTTTTATATTCATATTATTTAAATTAGATGAGCTAATTAAATTCATTCAAGTCCATAACCCAACTTTCAAATATATTTCCGTGTCACCCTAACATCTAGCTATCTAGTATGAACTCTTTTTTGGTGTCAAGGTAATAGCTATGAATAGCCATCGGCTCTCGGAAAAGGTAGAAGAATAAGACCTATTATGGAATATACAATGCATTACATATGTATGATCATTACGCTTCAACCGAGTTATTGTATTCCACCTCTTAGAAAGAGATGTGTTAAGCATGGTAAATAAGTGATTTAAAGGTTTTTTTTTTTAATAAGCCCCTATTGAGATTAAGAAGGTGTTTGAGAGTGTAATAGCGGTTGCTTTTCAAAGTGTTTTTTATTCGAAAATGTATTAAAATAATAAATTTTTATTTTTTAAAAATTATTTTTGACATCAACACATCAAAATGATCTAAAATCATAAAAAAAATATTTAAATTTTAAAAAATATAATTTCAACCGCATTTCCAAACATACCGTAGAACATCCAACCACTTCCTTGGCTACTTAGAAAAGTTAGGTGACATGGTATGTTCTATACGTTAGCCAGTCTTGAGTGCTTTATGGGTTTCATTTTAAAATGTTAATAAACTTAAGTGGACATAATTTTTTTAAATAGTTTTGTCTTTGCCCTTTAGAACTAAATAACTAACAAAATGTGCAAAATTTCGAGCAAGAATTCCACGATTTTTAAAACAGAAAAACGAGAAGGCAATGTCGGTAGGAAACTAGGGAGAAGAGCGAGTGTGTGTGGATACAAAAGACTGTAAAAATTAAATCTTAAACATAGTAAAAATCATATATCAATAGCATGAATTTTGCAAAGTAGCCTTGGTGTACATGCTTTCTCGTGAGGCGAGATTATTATTTTTTGGTGTGAAAAATGATGTTTAAGTATTGCAAGTTTGTTTTGTTTTTTTTTTAATAAAAATATATAAATCGGGTCATAAATTAGACTAATTCGAATAAAATGATTTTGTTTTAATTAAATAAAAAAATAGAAAATGATAGCATATGATCATTTTTTTTTTTCAAAAAGAGACAAATGAAGTATATGAATTTTCACCCCATTAAATATGGAAGAGCAAAATAGAATAAAAAACACATAAAAAAACATGTCCTGGTCAACCCGAGTTAGCGTAATAAACCTGTAACTTTGGTAATCATGGCCAAGTCAGCCCGAGATACTCCACCAAACTTATGATCCAGATCATGAGATTGAAATAACCTGATGAAAAAGTAAGGAGAATTATAAATCACTTTATAAAAAACAAAACCATGTTAATTTTTCAAACCTGTAATTCAAATCATTAGACTTGAAGTACCCTATAAGGAAAAACCATGAAATCCATTTGACAATCAATCAAATATTGAATGATGAAATTAATTTTTTTTAATTATACAAAACAATTAAAAAACAAGTAATTAAAAGAATTAGGATCAAAATTAAAATATAAAGTAAATTTTGGAATAATTACAAAAAACCTTCTATACCTTGATTTGTTTTTTATTTTCAAGTTAAGGTTTGAGAAATTACGGTTTGTCTCCTGAACTTTATACACGCACTAACACTTAACATCCGAAAAAAATTCAATAAAAAATATCTAATTATTTATAGGTTTACCTATATATCCATTTTAATAACTAAAGAGCCATTTGAGCATCAAAATAACAAAATTATCATATATAATTTATAATTACAATAATATCATCCATAATTTCATGAACACAAATTCCTTTTATCTTGCTTTGGATTTAGTGTTTTTGTGTGGATGTGTTGTGTTTATAGAGAAAAAAGATCAGAGAGAGAAATTATGCTTGGAAGAGAGAGATGAGAATTGTGAAAAAGTCATGCAGGTTTAAATTTATTATTTATGAGGGCAAAAATATCTTTTTATCTATTTTGATTTGTCCCATCGACCACAAAAGTAAATAGTAATTTCTCAAACCTTAGGAGGTTTTTTTCTTTTGTAATTATCTCATAAATTTTATATTTGTTTGAAATGTTAAGTTGAAAAGAAAAACCAATTTATTTAAAGGAAGCAAAAAAAAAAAGAATAAGGATTAAAATTTAAATAAAAAATAAAAATAATTTTTTGATTTAAAGGTGAAATTAAAAAGATTAATAACTTCTACAAAATAACCAAGAAGAAAATTAGAAATCAAAATAGTGAGGACCACATTGAAAAATATAATACTATCAATTTGGATTGAACGATGAAATTAAAACCAATAAAACTCTTACAAAAGAGTAAAGGAAAAAAATCAAAAGAATAAGAACTAGATTGAAAATATAATATTTGGTAAATTAGGATTGAATGTTGAAATTAAAAACAAATAAAACTTCTATAAAAATACCAAGAACAAAAATTAAAAACCAAAGGCATAATAACTAAGTTGAAATATCAATAACAAAGAGGATCAAATTGTAATTTTCAAGAGAGGAGAGAAAAAAAAAAGGCTACGGATGACAATCGAGACAATCAATACCAACACGCGCTGTTCCAAAGGAAAGATGACTCGGTGGCGTTTCCAACAACTTAGTAGAACGATATTCTTAGATGCCTTGAGTCGCAGCACGCGTTGCTCGAAGTGCATGGACGCCTCCCACACGCCTCCTAGTGGCATACACACGTCTGCATCTTTTTTTATTTTTTAATATTTAGTCAAATATCAAATTATCCATGAGTTGACAAGGCAATAATAAAAAAATCATTATGAAAAGATGAAAAATACCCTTTCACTCCAATTTTAAAAGTTTTGTTTCTAAGAACATTTTAGTTGTTTCATTGTACTTTTTAATTGTTTATTACTTTTTATATTCGGTCAAATATCAAATCATCTCTTAACTAATATTATAACAACGAAAAAATCATTGTAAAAATACAAAAATATCCCTTTAACACCAACTCAATTTTTTAAATTCTAAAAATATTTTGTCATTGCACTATATAATCAAAATAAAAAAAGTTTCATTCATTCGCGATCAATTTAATAATAATTAAGATGCCATTTGAAAATAACTCAATATCTTGTTAAGTGTTTTTTTTTGGTTAATAGACAAAATTGACGTTGCATTGTTAAAGCAAACAGTACAAATAAATCTAGTGATACATAAAGGCATGCATAGTACAATTCAATTCCATTCATCTAGACCACACAACCCAGAAGAAAACGACAGTCTGTCCAAACATGATGGAAGAAGAAGAAAGAAAACATGCAAGTGTCAGACAGACACCTGTGTGGCAAAGAGGGCAGTCCAAAACCATCTCAATCATTCATTAATTCCACAAAATCACTTGGCAATCGCAAGACAGATTGTAATCCACTGACCAACCATTCTGCATAAAAATCACGGAATCGTGTCAGTAATGTTATCAGCCTCAAGAAATAATTAAAATACCCAACCACTTCCATTCCTTCTTGTCGCCTTTCTTTCCTAATTCACGTTTTGCAAAACGTTGTAGTAAAATTGTCATGTTCAACAACCCCGTCTTTATCCTTATTACACTCATATTCTGATACACACATTTATATATACAATCATTCGTTACATTTCGTACCATTTTTTGTATGTTTATTTTTTGTTTTGAGCAATGAATACTATTGGTTTGAAGCCAGCACTGCCTGTAATTTCGGGCTCGAAAGGGCTCGGACTTTTTAGCTTCAATGGTGGCAATCAACCCATTGATTTTAAACCGAGAGGGGTTTGCCTGATCAAGGTTGCCATGGAAGAGACACAGACGCTTAAAGTGGATGTTCAGGGCAAGGTGGATAAGTTGGCAAATGGGCATGCAGGTAACTTTTTTTATTGGGCTTAATTTGTGTTTTGTATTAGTAATTGAATTTGGACCAGTTTATTAAAGTTTAGGTGGTGAAAAAAGGTACAGAATTCAAGGTTTTTGATTTTTGATCTCGTTTTCTTTCTTGAAAAGTGTCTTGATTAAGGTATTTATTGAGATTGGGATTTATCGATTGGATTCTTGTTCTTCTTTGTATAGTTTGGATTTTGACTTGATTCTTCACATGAGTTTTGGATACAGGGAAAAATCACAGCCATTTGTCTACAATAGGGAATTCAACAAACATAAAGTGGCATGAGTGCCCAGTTGAAAAAATTGACAGGCAGAAGCTTCTCCAACAAAAGGGTTGTGTTATATGGATCACCGGTCTCAGTGGTTCAGGTTTGTCATACTTGGCTCCATTGAATTCCTGTGGTTTTTTTTTTCAAATAAAAAATTGGGTTGATTGTCAAGTGATCGTAGACCAAGTCTGTCAGATGTAAATCAACAGTGTTTGACGAGCTTTTTAGTTTTGAGTAAATTCCTGTAGTGTGGTTTTTGTTCTGACTTTTTGAGTCAAGGATGGCAGGTTAAATTTTTCTGATTTTAAGTGCTCTCGCACAAACACCCATGAAGCTTAGCGTGCATCGCATTGATTCTATTTTTTGGTTTTTTATTGCCTGACTTTGGGTTTCTGGTGCCACTGTGGGAAAAAAGTTCTAGATTTCTAAATATTTTTTGTATTTAGTCCTCTACCTTTCGTCGCCTTCTTATGTTCTGAAACTCAATTGATAGGGAAGAGCTCTGTGGCATGTGCCTTGAGTCAAATGCTGTACCAGAGAGGAAAGTTGTCATACATTCTTGATGGCGACAATGTCAGGCATGGCCTCAATCGTGACCTTAGTTTTAAAGCAGAAGACCGTGTTGAGAACATAAGGAGAGTTGGTAAGCATTGTATTAATTGCTTACATCTTGTGATTTTTCCTTACAAGTATTACTTGTTATACCATCACGCGTGACAGTGGGGATGTCTACTCAGTTAATAATGGTTGATTAATAGTGATCTGCACTCATGGACCTTTGGATGGTTGAGTATGGAATTTTGTAATGTCTCCTTTGCGTTCAGGGGAGGTAGCGAAACTATTTGCAGATGCTGGATTTATTTGCATCGCCTGCCTGATCTCTCCGTACAAAAAGGATCGGGCTGCCTGTCGAGCAATGTTACCAAGTGGAGATTTCATTGAGGTTGGTGCTTCTCCAGTTTGTGATTGCTTTATTTAAACTGCAAAGTTTAGCAAGTCGGATTTTATTGTAGTTCTTCCTTTGCTGCTTAGTTTGGGATCCAATCTTCAAATGTTGCTCATGCTGCCAATTATGCCTGATCAGATGATGAAATATTGCTCATTTTGCTAAATATTCCTGACGAGGCTTGTCATAACAGGTGTTTATGGATGTTCCCCTCCGAGTTTGTGAGGACAGAGACCCAAAAGGCTTGTATAAGCTTGCTCGTGCTGGGAAGATCAAAGGTATTCTTAGGGAACTGCAATGCATCTGAGTTGTATTGCATGAATTAACTGTAAAGAGCTCTGATGTTCATCTATATCCTGCAGGTTTTACTGGCATTGATGACCCATACGAATCACCATTGGATGCTGAGGTAATTGTGCAAAGTAAAAAAGAATATTCTGGTCAACATAAATGCTCATATGCACAGTAAAAACATGCTTATCGACCTGCTTTTTTTTCTTTCATTTGGATGATCGATTTCAATGGAACCTTATCAATGATACCCAAAAAAGTTCAAGTAGATTGGAGTAAGATTTATGTCTTGAATAATTGGTTAATTTTTTAGTTTTGAAAATTTGATTTATTATTTTTAGCCAAGGTGGCTGGAAGCAGGTACTTGATACATGCAAAAAATCCAATTGGTGAATTTGAATTATATAATGATTAAGTTAATAATTTTTTTTAGAGAAAATACAATAATATTACATAAAGATACTTTGAAAATAAATATGCAATAGAAAATAAAGATTTCAAACCTTTTGTTTAAAGGATTCATGGTCTATTCATAGCTCACGAGTCTTTTTTTAAAGAGAAGGGGCTAAAATGCAATATTACATTGATAGTATTAAATAGGAAAAATATTATTGATATATGTATTAATGTTTATGAAAAATATCACTGATATACATATTAAAGAAGAAAAATATCTCTGACATATGTATTAATGTGGATTGAAATATGGTGGTTCTTAAAAGACTTTTACACACTATCTCTTACACACAATATTAATATTGATGGAAATATGGTTATTCAAAATATAATTGTACTCAAAAGAGACAAGTCTTTCTCTTGGCTAAACCCAAGAAAGTTGGGTCTGTCTTTTGGCTGATCTCAAGGGAGGTTGAGTTTTATGTGGGGGTTTTTTGAAGCTTTTAAATCTGGATTTATAAATAGCTCTCTTAAGTCTTTGTGATGTTTATATGTAAAGACTTGTAAAAGTATCCAATATAATGAGTTTATCAATTTTTTTTTTGTATGAGAAGTGAGGTTGAAAATCTCGGTTAATAAAC
>Ga0325410_1000725_pt1 | contig 34911 bp, 23 predicted proteins | sample PopdelMetagenome_16_FD_206182 | JGI IMG/M metagenome (GOLD analysis project Ga0325410, IMG submission 206182) | Populus deltoides microbial communities from Bellville, Georgia, United States - Xylem-PdIQD-R3 | ecosystem: Host-associated > Plants > Phyllosphere > Stem > Wood/Secondary xylem...
TTATTTTTTTAATTTTATCCTTTAATATTAATATTGTTTATCATGAGTTGCGGGTTAACTCGAGTTTCTTTATTCTTTTTTTTAGTTTAGTTTTATTCTCCAATTTTATCATTCAATATTTGGTTGATTTAAAACTAGACTTTATTTTTTTTGTTTTCTATGAGATTATCCCGGTTTCATAACCTGGGTTGTCGGTTTGACTAGATAATCTAGATTGACTTAGGTTTTTTAATTGATATTTTTTTTCAATTTTATCCTTCAATGTTTGATTGATTAAGAATTGAGCTTTATAATTTATTTCAAATTTCTTTCCATAGAGTTATCATTGTCACGTGACCTGAGTTGCAACTTTGACTAATTAACCTGATTTGACTCGAGTTGTTTGCTTTTTTATTTTTTTTATTTGATTTTGTTTTTCAATTTTATTTTTCAACATTAGTTTAATTGAGAATTGAGTTTCGTATTTGGTTTTGATTTGTTTTCTATAGGGTTATCTCGATCTCATAATTTAGGTTGTATATTTGACAGGTTGATTAACCTGAGTTGACCCGGGTCGATTAAATATGCTTTCGTCTTAATATTTTTTTTAAAAATGTCATCTTGAATTTTGTTTAAATTGACTGGATCACATCGAATCAACCCCCACATAGTTTAAATTTCTTTCTTTTAGAAAACACGTTAGTAACACCTAGATATTCTTTTAAGTTAAAAAAAATTAATTTGACTCGCAGACAATGATCTAGTAAAACAACTAAAACAGATGAGACCAATTTAATTATTTATATGAATAATAAATTGAGTTAATTTTTTTTATTTGATAACATATTAGTTTTCGTAACTCAGTTAATTAGTGCACAAGTCAGTGGCGAAAGGTCATGGGTTTGATTCCCGTTAAACACACTTTTTCTTAGTAAAACCAGAAACAATATACAAAGAAAAAAAATAATAAGGCTTTTTTTCCCCGAAAACTATATGTATATATAGTGTGTAAGTTCTTGTTGTTTAAGATCACCCATCTCCGATACTCAAGAAGTCGGGATTTGAGTTGTTGAACTAAAACATTTCTATTTTCAACTTTATTTTTACTTGAAAACACCTAAAAGTATCATAGTAATCTAAGTGAACACATTTTCAATCACTAACCCTTATTAGCTTATCAAAAAACTCAAAATTAAATCCAATATTAAAAACCTTCGCGAGTCTTGATCTACATTCTTAAACAAGATGAAAGTTTTAAACCACTTCTATGGAACTCCGCTCTACAAGATAAACCTATTGACACCAAGTTTGAATTTTTTCAATGCTAGAATGTGACTGACTAACTTCTTCTATATATTTTTTTCTCATTTTTCAACGATTTTATCTTTTATTTCTCAACACTCAAGAGCTGAAATATGACAAAAATAAAATTTAAAACCAGAATATAATATTAAAAAACTATAACGACCAAGTAATGCGTAAACTAAAACTATAATCAAATTAAAGTTTTTCATGACTTTTGGAAAGTTAGCTATTGTTTTTTAAAACGTTATTCTAATTTATAAAATTATTATTAATTCAGTTTGAGAATTTTCATACACACTCAGCGTAAGCGAGTTTATGCAAAGAAAAGTAAATTACAACACAAAATAATAACATAACTTAGAGGATGCAATTGAAAAGAAACAAAGTTTGATGATTAAAAGGTGATTAAAAAACAACGTTATTTCTTTAACGATGTCGTCCATAGTGATTTGTGTGTGGTGCCTTGAAATAGTGAAATAACATGTTGTTTTAGTTTTTTAGCTGTAATTTTTTTCTTCGCACGTAATCGAGGCCGAATCTCAAGGAATCAGGAAAAAAAGCAACTCGTCTGATCAAAGCAACTTTGTTCTTAACAACAGAGAGGAGCTTCACTGCATCTCCTCCACATTATCATTATAGAATCAGAAGAAGGGAAGCATCAATTTTATGCATTTTCCCCGAAGCAAGTTGAGGTGAATTTCTTATTGATGTATGGCCAAGTGGGCTTGTGATGTCACAGCATGTGTTCGCACATGGCCTTCATCTTCATCTCTAACTTCCTAGCAATATATATATATATACACATAACGTGCCTTCCATTGATGCTTCTAGAAATTGAATACGTACAGCTACAATATACCTGTACTGATTCTTCACAGCCACTCCATTCTTGACGTTTCGAGGATAGTTTTATGTTGATGTATAATTGGAATATATAAATTCCTCCGAAATGGATCGAGTTCGGGCTCGTGTAATTTCTATCTATCCATCCTTCTTGCACGCATAATTAGATTCTTGATGCCGAAAGGGTTAGGTCTCATGAAAGATGAATGTTTGGTTCAATTTCAACTATGTATAATTTTCCTATGCTAAAAAATTGTGCAAAGACTTTCTTCATCTCGATCAATTCATAAATGACTTTTCGACGAGTAGAAAAAGACTATACTATCCCCGTACAGGGCTAAATAATTTTAGATTAAAAAGCTAAATTAACCCGTACAAGGCCAATAAACATTGAAAACTTATATATATACACACACTAATGTCTGCATCAAATATGTATGGATCCATATTGAAAGTAACTAGCCGACACATGAGGAAAGTTCATGCAGCTAGATATGACCAAGTCACACGCGAAAGCAGTCCTCAAGTTTTACATGGAAAAGGGCACTTAGGCGCCGTTGAGAGAGTCAAGAAATGAGAAAAAGTTGTAGCCAAGGATTTGAAATTTGACATGTTCCACCGCACATGATGCTTCTCCACTTGAAAGATTTTGGGTCAATTATGATTCTTTTCCTTCTACAGCCTCTGAGGTAAAATCTGTTAGGTTCACCTGTTCGTCCATGGCAATGGCAGGGAAATTACCACGTAGCACACCAAGAGGCAAAAGCGAAGCACAACTTTTCCCCATTCCTTGCTGTGAAATCAAAAACCTCCACCTGTCGCCACCATGTTTTTCCACATCTAACATTAGCGTACAGCTGCGTGCCGCTCTGCAAGGCTTTTGGGCATGTCGCCAGCCACATCTTGGTGTTCTTTTTATGTTTATTTATTTATTTTTAATCCTGCTAGGGTTCACCTCCTTCTTTTTTTCCTCCTTTTGTTGATTACGCACAGAATGAAAGGCCAGTCCCACGGGTTTGTGGGATTATGCAAGGTTCCAATAGAACACGAAGATTCCTCATTTTGTCACTTTGTCGGCTGTACCTTTTGTTTATTTTCTATTTCCTTACGTTCACACTGCTGTTATTTCCGGGGATTAAATATTCCCCACCGCACATCAGCCTCTCCTTCCTCTGCTTAGTGCTTCGAAACTCGTCTCTGCCCTTTTATTGGTCCCCTACTCCCTTGCTTTTCTCCGTTTATATTTTATTACATGGAATCAGTAAAATATCGACACAGTCGGTTAGGTTATTATATTTGAGTTATTTGCATTTTAAAAAGAATAAAGAAAATAGGCGTTCCAGACTCGGTAATGATAGGTTGACACTTGACAGCATTCTTCAGCTGTTGTCATTGAATAGTGTTGACAACAAGAGCTGCGGTCTTTCCCTCTTGACATCATCGTCAGTCAGAAATCTCACTTTCCTATTTCAGGAGTGTTTAGTTGTTTCATTTAAAATATTTTTTTGTTTAAAAATATATTATTTTTATTTTTAAAAAATCAAAAATATTTTTTTTAAAATTTAAATGGGTTTCGATACAATTTCCTTTTATTGAAGGAGATACACAAGAGAGATAGAGTTTAAAATAACAAACTCATTTTTCAATCTATTTTTCTTTGATTTCTTATGAGTTGTTTATGTTTTTTTTTTCTTACTCAACAACATTTTTAAACAAGTGTTTGGTAATGAGATATAACATGTTTTTGTAAAAGCGTATTAAAATAAAAAAAATTTAGTTTTTATTTTGTTTTTTATATTAATATATAAAAATCACTGAAAAACACTTAAAATGTATCAATTTAATACCTAAAATAATTTTAAAAAATATTAAAAAAAAACATTGATCTAAAAAACAAACCACTTAATAAATTTGATTTATATTATTTTAATCTTTAATTTTTTTGATTTAAAGTATGGGTTTCAAGAAACTATAAGTGTTATGTAACCACCAATTAGTTTTACTCGAGATGCAATACTTCTTTTTAATACTCAATGTTTTTTATTTGTTCAATTTGGTTTCTACTATTTGAATACAAACATTAGCATTGATTTTTTTGCTTGTCATCTTCATCTAGTTATGTGATTATATCTTCATTCTTGACCAATTAATCCATTACTTTTGATTTTAAATTTTTTTATAATACTCATTTATTTATTTCAAATTCATCTTTCAATAACTACGATGAGATTTGTGATTTACATAAAAACAAGCAATTTATATATGTAATTCAAAAATTTTAGTGTGGAAACAATAAATTCATCCAATTTGATTTTATTTATTCTATATTAAAATATTAAAATTTAATTACAAAATACATAAATATAGTTTTAGTGATTTATAAAGTTCTTGAAAAAACCATTTAACAAAACCACGAGTAATCCTATATTAACCAACGCTAAAACAAGAGGGATTTCAACTCTAGCTCACGAGGAGAACAATGTTTTCATTATTTTACCTCTCACACTAAAAAAAATTCATTATTCAATATTTAAATAACTGTGAATTGAGTTTTTTGATTTTTTTAAGTTAGATGTTTCGAGATTAATGATTTAAATCATTAGTTTTAAAAGTTAATCAAGTTGATTTATATTCAAATGGTTTTCTTGTAATTTTTATGTAAGGATATGAGGAGCATTGGAATTTGGAAAAAAATATATCAGGATCTGAGAAATTTTTTGGCAGGTCCCCCATTTGCTTTCCATCGCGTAGAACATGCATCCTCATGATGCAAACATCTTTTCGAATTTTTTTAATCATGATCGGCCTTCAACTCAGTTCAATGACAACATGTTCTGAATCAATCTTTTCTCTTATGAATTAGACTAGTCATGTCAAATGTCAAAAACGCTGCATTTAATAGAATTTCAAGATAATTTATAACTAAAAAAATTAAGTGAAGGTTTTATTAATGTGTTTTTAATTATCATATTTTTTTATTTGAGAATAAAAAAAATATTTACACTTAATAAAATAAAAAATATATAAACTGATAAAATAAAAAAATTGTTAGTAATAATAAAATACTAAAGTAAAAAGCTAATTTTCCTAGTAAAATAAAAGATAGATGGTAAAAATATGTACATATTTTATGGAGATTGTTCTTTTTATTTTACATGTTTTTATTTATTTTATTTTAAAGGTTAATTCTAGTTGTTAAGAATAAAAATCTTTCAGTTTAATAAATGCATCATGCAATGCAAATACAATTTAATTATATAAAAAAATAAGAGAAAAATTTAAAAATAAAATAATTTTTCAATCATTCTCGAATAACCAGAAAATCAAAATCCTAGTTTTGAATTCTAAAACTATTCAACTTGTTTTCACCTCAAACCACCTAAAAACTCATAAATCATTTTTAACATAAAAACATCCTTTAGTCACTCTAAAGAACAAGAAATTAAATAAATAAATAAAATTGATAATCTCAATCTACTTTTTCAACATAGTTACAAGCAACACCAACTCTATTAATAAACTCCTCTTGCAGAGACAACCCTCATTAAAATTGGGGCTCCCATGATCTTAGAAATACCGAAGAAATTAATTAATCCGGGCCACCATAGCCGAACCAACTGGCAGGCGGCAGCTCATGTGTGAAGAAATTTAAGACGCAGCCCAATACATTTGTCTCATCAAGGATCTTTAAGGAGGAGAAGGGGTGCGGCAAGTGTATATTTCCAATCATTTCCATGGAGTTTTATTTATTTATTTCGCGATAACACACCGAAGAGTGCAATCTGAGTCTATCCGATTATAAAAAAAAAATAAAATTCACATCCTAGTTCCAACAGCTCCAGCAACCGTTGCCTAAAGTCAAACAAATGGCAGGTTCTTCATGCCTTGACTAGTATCTGGAGAGCGATGCAGAAAAGGACTTGGCGCTCCTTTCCCTTCGTGGCTTGGACCAGTCCAAATAAAAACGAAGCACTGTTACATCAAGACGACTGATTCTTCGATCCGTCCATGGAATCTTCGCCATAGAGGACAACACCTTTCCTGGCAATCCCGAACAAAAATAAGCTCCACATGACCTGGCTAGCTATAGCTGACTCACGCAATGAAGACTTCAATGGAAATCTGTAGACCATGCATTACGTGAAACTCATGGCCAGTGACTTTTCTTGCCATTATCCTTGTTTTGTTCCTGTGAGATAATCCTTCTTATTAGAAAATACTTTGAAAAACGGAAGGGAAAGATTCAGTATCATTGGAGAAACACACGGTGCATTCTTCCTTGCCTTTACCTCAATTTTCTTGATATCAGGATTCGCCTCTTTCAAGCCATCCATGACTCTCACGCATCATCTTACCCTCTTGTTGATATATTATATATTTTCCTGGGTACAATTAAACTCTTGTTGAGACTTAAATATATATATAAAATAACATTTCAAGTAGTAGTTGATCCCCAGTATTTTTATACTATTAATTAAATCTCCTGCTCTCTGTGAATCAAATCAGATCTGGAAAAGAGATATTTGATGTAGCAGTTGCAGGGACAGCATACAACTTCACTAATTCCGTGACTCTTTCTTTCCTATTATATATGTTTCTTTTTATATTATTTGTAATGAGAACATTTTATTTTCATGTAAACAGCAATCTAAATTCTCACGGATGATCTTCTAAATAACTTTATTTTTATTAATACACTCAATTATTATTTAAAAAACAAAACAACATACAACTTTGAAAAACAAGATTGCCACGATTGACCATCTTTAGAAAAGGGGCTCCTCGATCAACAGGCAAACATTGCTGCATTCAGTGAGAGCTCCCCGATACGCTTTAATGGGTTACCAAAAAAATAAAAAACTGCAAACAGAACAATACTTTAACATATGTGATAACCAGAAGCTGTTATTTTAGCTGTTTGATGCATCTGCTGGCATAAAAAGAAGAAGAAGAAGAAGAAGAAGCGATCCGTTGGTCCCTGAGAAAACTAAAATAAGAGAGTGGACCCAGTAGCTTACCAAGAAATGGGCCTATGGTTCGAGACAGTTGTGATGGGTTTTCCTTGATTGTTTTCTTTTGGACACCTAAAGTCTTTTTAAAAGGATTTCAATAGCCAATCGGCTACTGGTTGTTAAGAAGATCGATTCAGCTGCTACGAATTTATTGAAGTTTTCTGATATTATGAATACTGTATTGTTAAGATCGTTCCAAGGAAAAACTTAATCTCAGTATACATACGAACTACCATGATTATCCACGTAACTTTCTTAATGCTAGAGTTTTCGTCAAACCAAACCTTCAATTCGTGCAAGTTAACCTAGCTTTAAGTGAGTTTACATTAGATATTCACTCTAATTAGATATTCTTTAGTAAATTTGTGAGTTTCATCTTCTCTTTCAATATTGATTAGAAGGGACAAACCATATTTTTTATTATTATTAATATGGGTTTTTGGATTAATTTACATAAACATTGATTAATTTTACAGACCTTCAAGTTGTAAGTCTCTAGAATAATGTATAAAAATTAAATTTAAAACCTTACCTGGTTTCACTGTTAAAACGTTCCTCGTTATTCACTAAACAGTTGGCGTGCAATTGCAAGGCGGGATAGTTAATAGGAATTAATTGCTAGCCAATTCGGACAAGCCAAATTTATAAAGATAGGATGCAGCCAAACACATCCACTAAGACTTTAGAGTGAATGACACGTGTATAGAGGCCACTCCTTAAAGAACACGTGCTTATATACAGAATTTAAATAATAACCTTTATGTTCGAAAGACAAAATACGTTAGTTTTATTCTTAGAAATTAATGAGATTCACCATTGCCCGTCTATTGGGATACCTACTCGCAATGTGGTGAGTGCATCTCACGCAACTGAGAAAGAAAAAGGGTGAACCACCCACCCGAGCACTTGGTTTCTTATGGAATATCGGTATTTCATTAATTGTTTTTTTTTTTTTTCATGTTTATCGGTTACAAAGTCCAATTGCATTTTTTAAAAAAACATAAAATCGCAACAGCAACAGACAAGAAGTTGAACAACAAAATTTTGTAATATTAATTTAATAGTTAATACCAATATTCTATAAAAATATCTCAATTACGTTACAAACACTCCTAATTAACAACAAGATGAGCAGGAGGTCAAGGGGAAGGAAAATATCATGATCACTCTTTATATATTTTAATTCGATTCATTTCCTATTATTATTATTTTAGTCATGTAATTAGAGTAATTCATCTTATGATCTAATCAAGTTTGTAACTTAAATTATTATTTCTTTAATTTTTTTATATAAAAAAATTATAGATAAAATGTATTTGCAAACAAAGAGACGAACCAAAAGAGCAAGAGAGAAGGGATAAAATGGATAATTGCGAACAAATAGTAATTTAAAAATAAAAACTCCATTTAGTGGCATTAAATAGAAACAACATGAAATTAAAGACCGGCAAGCAGAAGTCAATACCCGAACCACCAGCCTTGCTTCCTGGTGAGGCCTCGTCTTCATGACAGTACTCATACAAAGAAAGGTCTTACCACAAAGCAAGGGTCACGTCGTGGTGCGCTCTTGACTCCCTCTATTTTCATCACACATATCATATACTACTGCTGGGTTTTTTTCTTCTTCTTACACCCCCGTGCATTCTCACATTTCACCCAATTATCTTCACTTCAGTCTTTTATTTACCAAATTACCTCTGCTGCTACTACTACTATTACAGTAATGGTAACTTATTTGCAATCCTACCCTTTGCATTCCTGCTAATTACCTAAAGTCTCCCCTCTCTTTAATGAAAAACCAACCCCAATAGAGAGGGATTTGCAAAACAGATCCCTTGGTCCCAGATGTCAAGTGCCGTAACTACCAGATTGCCCTTGGTGTAAGCCAGGGGTTTTTCTCTGGGAGAGGGATGGAGGAGGGCAGACTTGAGGTAATTTGCGCGGCAAAAACTCTAAACCTGTTTCGATGCAGCTGTAGGCTCGATATTGCAAGAGCCTACAGCATTGCCGTTGTCAAGGCAGCTGCTAGTGGTGGTGATGGTGGTGGTTGTGGTGGTGCTGCTAAGAGCAGCAGTGATTTGGTTCACTGTGTTGCACAGATGGCTGTTTATTGCAGTAACGCTGGAGAGGTTGAGCTTTGCAGATGGAATAGTGCTTGCAAGGACTTGGAGCCCCACAGTGAGTAGACAGCCTGAGTTGTTATGACCGTTTCCATCCTCGGAATTAGATGGCATTGAGTTGCCTTCACGGACAGCACTGCTGGATTCTACTGGAACTATGACAAAACCTAGTGGAAGTAGAGGAATGCAGGATGGATCCTCGCCACTCATTGCCAGCTGAATTGACTCCACATCAACGGTGGTGTAGACAACGAGGCTGCCGGATTGATCAGTGCAACACTCTTGTAGCATGAGCTCTACATGCTGTGATGAGTTGCTTGCAACCTATACATATATATATGTGTGCATTTATATCATGGATTTTTCATTATAGAGAATGCCAACAATGTTGTGCATAAATTGTTACAGAGCAGTAAGTATAGAGATTTAGTTCAACAGTATCTAATTACTTTTTATGTAATTGGTAATAAGAAATAGCAAGTTAAACAAAAAAAGAGAGAAATTAATAATGATGTAAAAGTACATAGTAACAAATTCATCACAGAGAAGGAAAGAAGAGTCTTACGTTGATGCGCAGAAGAGAAATGCAGTTTCCTGGATGAGAGCCATTGGCAATATGAGCAACCTCATGCAAGGCATTCCCATTGGAAAGAAGTTCCAGCTAGACAACACAAAACATAGGGACCCTTATAATATAAACAATTTATTTTAATTGCTTAGAGTTCATAATCGATTATAAAAGACTTGTTATAGTGTCCACTAGAACCTGAGATCTGCGATGTTCATCCCTCAAGAGGTCAAAGACTTGGTAGTGAGGATAGGGCAGCCAAGTTGTGGATACTGCAGAGAGAATAACCCCATTAGGCTGCCCAGGCTCAGTGATTTTCCTTGTGGTAATTCTAACAGTGTCATCATATGAATCCGATAAACCGGTCCATGATTGGCCACTAGAAGAGCTGATATTCAGGCTAAATATTCTGATCATTCTTTGAGCCAGTCTCATCATATTCTTCCGTGCTTCAGGAGAGGGTATTACTGTGAATATATACCAGGATTGGAAGCGTTAAAATTGATGGCAGTTAATCTGGTACAAGAACTAGTTGTAGCTATATAGAAAATGGATGCATGCATTTTAGGATCAAGCAGCTGATCTTCTAATATGGTTATCACATAATAATAGATGAATCAAATAATTTTTTTTTTCCTTTTTGGTATGGGTATCAAACATATATATATTACAGTCGAAAAAATAGCTAAGATTAAAAAAATTAATACAAGGTTAGTGGAGCTCGATACTTGAGTTGATATTGTATACTTATTTAATTGGAATTATAATGGAAAAAATAATGGAATTGTAATTAACCTCTTACCTCCTAGGTCAGAGATATTTCTAGCCATGAGGCTAGCAACCCTCTCGCATTGTCTCTGTAAGACTGTTAACCAGCGATGTGCTCCGAATGCCATCCCACTATAGACATACTGGCTAAATATCTGATGGACAGGCTTCTCCTCTATCTCTGCATGTTCTATCCATGTCACCTGTGTAAGGATCGAAATGTACAAGTCTCAAAAATCAGCATATAGTCAATTATGAAGGCATGAGTTGAAGGAAAGAAATTTACTTAGTTAATGGAGGTTCAAACTTATGAAAGTTTTCCATCCGATCGACTCTCCTCCAAGAAACAAATAAAAGCATGAAAACATAGAATTGAGGCTAGTGTATACCCTTGAGTACCCATTGGGCATGTCTTGAATAACACAACCGGACGGATGTCTCTTATACAGGGGAAAGGACGGCTGGATTTTGTCGTGGAGTCTATCAAGAGGGAAATCGACAATGGCCCAAGTGCCCTCCTCTACATTTTGATGGCAAAAGCGAAGAAAATACGTCTCCCGAGTTGGCACCAATGGGGAAAGAACTTGCAATTCAGCATACATCTGCTCGAATAACAAATAAAAAAAATTAATCGATCTAGAAAACAAAAAAAAACTATGTTATATATATCACAGAGTTTTCCGGTGCATAGTTTATAGAGTTCGATTTTAAACACTAGATAATGTGGGAGTTATTAAAAAATTGTAGCGTCAAATTAATACATGCGTACGTACCAGGTGAAGAGAACCACTTGCACCGGAAATGCCTGGTGTTATAACTTGAACAGTTTTTGCTCTAGCAACAATGGAGGGAAACAGCTCCATCCATTTATTCTGACATTTTATACAAAATCAAAATCAGCTTAAATTAGCTTTCCAAATTAATGAAAGCTAAAAAAGATATGGTAAGATGGTTAATGATTGAAAAACATTATGTTCTAAATATATAATATGTCTTACACATAAATTAAGAAAAGTGATTCAATAATTTTGTAAGGAGTTCAAAGAAATTCTTCTGAAATTTTGAGGGACTTACAGCATCCAGGAAAGCGTCAACCAAGGTTATGCTATTCATTATAACCACAGCACAATCACGAGTAGCTTCAGTCCTCGTCTCACTTGAATTCTGCTTGAGATTGGAAGGCCATGGAAACATTCTCCCGTGCTCTTCAAGATTAAGCACTTCCTTCCCATTTTCAATGTTTCTGATCCAAAGAGGCTCATTTGCATGACACATCTTCACAAGTTCATCCATGGACGACAATGCAAGTTCCATCGCAAGACCTTTTCCCTCCTCCATTAATACCACACCAGCCTCAGGAAATGAAGATGGTTCTTCCAGCACAGGCACAGGCATCGGCATCATATCGGTGCAAGTGCCCAAATACTCTGGAAACGGCCTTGAATACATGTTCATATCCAAATCCAAGGAAGGGGGAACGAATGAAGGAACCGGTACCATTGAGTGGATTTGCCGGCCGCCATACCGTGAAGTAATACAGCAAACACGCTCCAACTGCACAACATTTGAATATAAATAAGATTCATCGATCAATGTATTTGAGATGAAAGTGCACATCTAATTGACTGCTTCATTTACTTGCTACTGTTATTTTTGGTGCAACAATTGAAAATATATATATACCTCATCTCTAAGTCTTGCATTTTCAAGTCGAAGTTCCTCAAAAGGAATTGCTCCAAGCATGGCTTGGCCCCCACAATTGGGACAAATAAGATTGCGTAACTCCGCTTGTAGCCTGTAATTATCATTCTTCAAGCTCTCATTTTCTGCCCTGAGTATAAGATTATCCGACCGGTCTTGCTGTGCCTATTAAATTCGATGTAGGTAACAAAAAATGTACACAAACATTAACAGTACTTACACTCATAGAAACCTAGCTAGTGGACTTACTTTGTCAATGTAACCCTAAATGCCACCCATATCGCATTGAAAGCTGTGCACTCTTTGGGAAGCAGATGTGCAGGTAAGGGTTTAATACATGTCCCAGAGGGATATTAATGGTGACAGACTGTATATCTAGTAGATAATATATGTATGGGAGACTGCAAGCGATGAGGCAGTCACCCAAAGTTATAAATGCGATCCTTTTGCTACAATGCTCATGATGATGGCCAGGTAAAAACGTTATCAATGGACGACGCGCCCTGTTGGGAATCGCGTTCACCATGTGTAAAAAAAGAAAAAGAAAAGCCCAACGCCTTCATTAAGAGTTGGGACATTTTAGGGTTACCATGAAAGTGAAAGATCTGAGAGAGAGAGAGAGAGAGAGAGAGAGAGATGAAGAGGGAAAAAAAAAGAGAGGTAATATGTTTTACCTTCATTTGGGTACGGCGGTTTTGGAACCAAAACTTAACTTGGCGTGGTTTTAGACCAAGTTCTTGGCTAAGTCTCATTCTTTGTTTGTCATCTGGGTGTGGACATTCTTTAAACATGCTGCAAAACCATGTGGTAAAAACGGGCAACTAATTTTGAATAAGATAGCTAAAAAAGGTTAGAGATCATAGAGTGATTAATTAGTTTGCTTCCATTAGAAGTAATATTTTATGTATAATATGATTGCTTAAAACAGAATAACATGTGCTGATCAGTACTGCATATGTCTAAATAAGAATTATTTTGCATGAAGATAGAAAATCAAGAGAGCGTGCTCTTTTAGGTTTTGACGAAATGATTTTGTTGACAGAGAAAAAGTAAAGAGGGTTCTGCGTGGCAATTTTGATGTGTAAGAGGCATATATTCATAATTTTTTAAGAAAATTTAAAGAGATGTGCAAAAATAAATTAGTGACATACGCTTCCATTTCTTGGATCTGAGCTGCAGTGTGCCTATGGTAACGTTTCTTCTTTGGAGGTTGCGCGCTGCTTTCTTGCTCGTTCCCTGGCCTGTCTTCAAGTTGTTCACTGCCAGAACCACTTTCCATTTCCTCCTTCCCTCTCATGACTAACCCATTTTCTTCTTTCTAAATTAAACCAAAGAAACCACATTGTACAAAATTTTCTTATTATTATCCTTGGGATTTTAGAGAGAAAACAAAAAAATAAAAGAAACAAGGAGATCAAAGAGTACTCTAGAGATTACAGGGATGATGGGTGAGAAAGTGTGGAAGGGCATGCTTGACATGAAGCTGAAGTTAGGGTTTCCGATCGGCGATGAGTAGAGGTTATCAGAAGAGACTACATTCCCTCCCATGCTTGACATAACTTGGCAATCACCAAACATTTTTGCTTGGTTCTTTGAGATATATGTGAAGAGATGAAACCAAGTACTGTTTTTCTTTTCCAACTAGGTCTTGGTGTTGTTTGCTTCTTCACTGGAATAAAAAGAGATGAACTTGAATATCGTGCCTGCATTACATAAGAGGAGAAAACTGCATCAAAAATTAAAGATCAGCGTGATGGGAAAAAAAAATACAAATCCTTGTGCGAAAAACCTTAATCAAATCTAAACATGGAGTTCAAAACACGGAGAACCTCACAGCAAGGACAAAAGGAAAGGAAAGAAGCTGAGATGTAAGAGAAACAATTAAAATCTTCTAAAAGAAGAATAAGAAAAGGTTGTAACGATCTTCTTACACCACAACAACGAACTTATCCTATGACTTGAAGGATAAAAAAAAAAAAAGAAGGTAAAATTCAAAGTCCTGTAAAAAACCAACATGAGAGACTCATGAGAATATATGTGTATATATATATATATATATATATATATATATATATATTAAGAAGCTGCAAAAAAAAATTTCAAACAAAGTTAAACGGAAAAGAAAATATTTACATAGTAGTGAGAATTAATACCACCAACAATGATATGTCGGTTGTGATCTATAAAATTTTTGGAATTGAAGAGTTAATTTGAAAGAGAGAAAAAAAGAAGAGAAATCTCTCCTTTTTTATTCCGAAAGCCCCACTCTCTCTCTCTATATATCTCGTTCTTATTACTGCTAGCTAGTCTGCTACTGTTCTTTCTCTCTCCCCATAATCTCTCTTTCTTTGTCATAAATTGCGCCCCTTCACCGTGTATACTGTATAGGGTTAAAACTGGGATTTTAATTCTTAGGGTTTGACAGAAACCGATAAAACACCAATTACTGATGGGCTCTCATGCGTTCCCCAAGTCTAAGAACCCTAAGTCAAACCTTTCCTCTTTTACTCGCCAAATTTGTGAGTATGTCTTGTGATTGGTCCGTGTGTTACATTCGATCCTCGTTGTAGCGACGGGCGGTTCTGTACTTTTGTCTCATGGTAGTTTTTAGGGCTTCTTTTTTACTTATGGCTGGAAGACCGAAAGGGCTTGGATTGGGTTAAAAGAGTCGATGCACGGCTAGAGATGGCTAGAGACAGTGGAGGAAATGATAAAAGAATAAAAGCTTGTAGAAAAGTCAAAGAAGGGGTCAATAAATCATAGCCGTCAGTTTTGTGGGCCCATGAGAGATCCACATTTATGTGCCCAAATAATTGAGAAGTGCTTTTTATATATTAATATTAAAGAAAAAATTATTTCAACACGTTTTCAAACAAAAATTTTTAATATTATTTTGAATCATAATAATAATTATTTTTTAAAATATTTTTTATTTAAAAATAAATTAAAATAATATTTTTTATTTTTTAAAAATTTATTTTTAATACCAACATACTAAAATAATTTTAAAAATATAAAAAAAAATAATTTAAAACGAAACAAAAGTAACACCCCAGGAACGTACACTGCATTTAAACATGGTTTCTTGTGTTATGGAAGAGGACTAGGAGGGACCAGACCAGCCTTTATCTTTGGTCCAAGAATTAAACCCCATTTTCTTCAAAGCACTTCATACTTATGATTTTTTTTTCTTTTGTGGTATGATTTTCTTCCATGGATATATATATATATTTTTTTAATGAAATCAGGATTTTGGGTGTCTCCCGAACATGGTAAAAACTGTATTTTTAAAATATTTAAATTTTTTTATATATTTTAAATAATTTTAATGTGCTGATCTTAAAAATAATTTTTTAAAAAATAAAAAAATATTATTTTAATATATTTTAACACAAAAAATATTTTAAAAAATATCTATCACTACACTTTCAAACATGTTAAGATATAATGATTTTTTTTCCGTCTTAAATGGACCTTTTTGTCCGAAAATATGGATTTTGGGAGGATAATGTTTGGAATATCCTGATTCGGTGAATTGAAGTTGTCGAGGAAAATTAGATTCGGTTCGGGTGCAATTTTAATGAAGGGATCTTTTTAATTTGTTTCTAAAATCTCTTCGGTATCATATATTCATTCTTTTGTGAAGGTCTCGCCGTCTTAGCCTAATATGCCATTCAGGGGCGGTATATATCGTTATTGAGTAGCCGGTGGTTACTACTAAGCTTACCTTACTGTTTAATATTAAAAATAATTTTTTAAAATGTAATATTATTTTAATATATTTAAAAATAAAAAATATTTTAAAAATTAATTATTACTATACTATTAAATATCATTTTATTAATTTCAGAATCCCATAAAATTAATTAAAATATACATAAAATTAGTCTGCACAACAATATTTAAAAAACAATTACTGGCACGGTACAGGACATGCTTCAAATTTAAATGGGAATGCACGTGAGATCACTAGAGATTTTGTTACGGTACACTCTTTGATTTCCTGTGCACGTCGTTTGGCATATGGGAGTTGCGCGTCCTTAAAGGATATAGCGTAATGATAAAAAATTTAAATAAATATAATTTTTTATTTTTTACTTTTTATACTGATTTTTTTTGTAATTATAATTTTATCGAGGGGCAATATGGTAATTTAATAAATATAAAATATTATTAAAATAAAAATAGTCCAACAGATGGAAGGCAGTTGTGCCCTTCAAGCAGAATGTGTGACCTTCTTTGATAACCAAAAATATCCAATTATCATGTCATTCAAAGTATCAAGTGGAGGTGCATCCAATAGGGTGGCACATGCCAAAAATATCCAATTATCGTGTCATTCAAAGTATCAAGCGGAGGTGCATCTAATAGGGTGGCACATGTGGTGTTATTCTCGGTGGTTTGGCGGTGATGAAATTTTTTCCTCATTTTATCAAGATTCACACTAGTTTGGTAAAAAATAAAAGTTATCCTCCCATTTCTTTTCTTCAATTATAATATTTGTTCTTTTGATTGTTTTTTATTTCTTTTGAATCTTTTATTTGTATTATTATTTTTTTTAATTTCATTTATTATCATTTCGTTTTATTTGATTTTTATTTTAAATATATCATCATTCGATTGGTTTTTTTTTATATCGTCTTCTAAATTGATTTTTTTTTCAATTTCATCTCTCGTCATTTTATTTTTATATTAGATGTGATTCTCATTCTTTCAAATGTCTTTTTTTTCTTTGGATCATTTTTTGAAATTAATTTTCTTTTTTAATTTTATCCTTCAACATCGAGTTGGTTAAGAATTAAGTTTTATAATTGTTTTTGTGCAGTGATTATGGCCTTATGACCGAGGTCATGGGTATAAAATATTAATCCGGATTAACATTAGTCTTTTTTTTTACACTGATCTTATTTCTCAATTTCATCATTCAATATTAGGTTTATTGAAGATTAAGCTTTTTTTTTTTTTTGCTTTATATAAGGATAAACTAGCCTCACAGCCCGGGTGAAAAACTTGGATTGGCTCGGGGCTTTTACATCATTTTATTTAATTTTTTTATGCTATATTTTCTCATTATTATTTTTTTTGCTTTGGGATCCGTCTTTTAGATTGATTTTATTTTTTAATTTTATCATTAAACATTGAATTGGTCGAGAATTGGACTTCATAATTTTTTTTGATGTGATGATCTTAGTCTTAAGACCTAAGTCACGGATATGAAATGTTAACCCAAATTGCCATTGATTTGTTATATATATATATATTACATCGACTTTGTCATTCAACACTAGGTTTATTAGAAATTCAACTTCTTTTTTTATTATTTTTCTTTCCATGAGGATAATCCAACTTTACAACCCGTGTCATGGAGTTGCCATGCTAATTCAAATTGACTCGGGGCTTTTATATCATTTTATTTTAATATCAAATTTGATCTTCATTCTCTCTCTCTCTCTCTCTTTGCTTTTGATCCTTTTTTGAAATTGATTTTGTTTTTTTGAATTTCATCATTTAATATTAGATTGTTGAGATTTGAGCTTCGTATTTTTTTTTGATGTGGTGATTCTGGTCTTATAATCCAGGTCGAATGTATAAAATGTTAACCTGGATTGACATCATTATTTTTTTATCTTATTTTTATACCGAATATTTTTCAATTTCATCCTTCAACATTAAATTTATTGAAAATCGAGTTTCTTTATTTTTTTTATTTGTGTTCTACGAGAATGGTCTGACCTCACAACCTGAATTACGAGTTTACTATGTTAACTTGGATTTACTCGAGAATTTATTTTTTGTTATTTTTCAAAAAAAAAATTACTTTAACCTTTAATATTGGATTATCTTGAAATTCTGTTTTGAAATTTTTTTCTTTTAACAATCTTTTTTTTACTGCATGTCATTGTATATTTTTTTTTTTAGATTCGGTATATTTATTGTTGTTATTTGTTAATTAAATTAAATTTTTTAAAGGATCTATAAAAGTCTATAACTAAGTTGCAGAATTTTTTTTATGCTTTTAAAAAAGACTAATTGGACTTAAACATCATCTTCTTTAATTGGAAAAAAATTGACCCGGCAAAGCACGCTTCATGGAGCCAAAATCCAAACATAAACGACATCCTCAGACACTGAAGTCGGCAAAAATCTGAAAAACGCCAAAAATAAAAACAGATTTTTGATGTTCCTGAGACTACAGAACGCCTTACTTCAAAATCACACCGACGCACCGAGACACACCACACAAAATGGCACTCCTCTACACCACACACTCCTCCCTCCTGTTCCCCCCATCCTCTTCCAAAAAACCCAACAACCCACTCCCTCTTTCCAAAACCCCACCACTACCATCTCTCTCTTTCTTCCGTAAACCCCCTCAAACCCTCCGCTTCCTTACCCAAATTACTAAAAAACCCAAATTCCGGACCCTCCTCACACACATCTCCTCTTCCTCCTCTGACCCGACACCTGACTCAGATCCTGAACCAAACCCACCTCCGGTAGGTATCACTGACGAGTGGGGTGAGAAGGCAGAACCCGAACTCGAACCTGAATACCCGAAAGCTGCGGACTTGGATCCTCCGAGAAATGATGACGAGTGGGGTGGGGAATTTGTTGCCGTGGAAAATGGCAACGCAGCGGCACCGAGTTCCAGCAGTGCTGTGGTCGTGGAGAAGGATGAGAGGGCTGAGGAGTTGAAGAGGAGTTTGGTAGATACGGTCTATGGTACTGATTTTGGGTTTCGGGCCAGCCTGGAAATCCGGGCTGAGGCTTTGGAGTTGGTTAATCAGCTGGAGGTTGTAAATCCAACTCCGGCACCTGTGGATGCTACTGGGGTGCTTGATGGCAAATGGGTTTTGGTGTAAGTTTGTTGGTTTTTGAACTCGATCACTCTTTTGAGTTTCTGATCGTATCACGTGAATTTATTTTTGTCTTTTTCTAAATGGTTAAAATAAAATTGGAATTTCTAGATTGATAAGAGACAACTTTGAGATTTTGGGATCTATGTTTTTATGTATTTACTTTCGAGATTGAGGATTTAGTAGCTAAATTGTCAAGCTTTCATTTGAAAAATGAAATTGAATATCAAGACTTATTGATTGTTGTTTAAATGCTCAAATTCAATTTTGGCGTTTTCATTAGGGGCACCATGAATTCACCATTGGAAGTTTGATTGAAGTTATAGAATAGGTTTTTCGATGGAAGCAACTTAGTTGGTAGTTGGGATTATCATATTACGGGAAACTGGTTTCTTAAACTGTTGTGATGCTTGAAAATGAAGTGAACAAATAGTCATTTGTATTTCATATTTAATGTTTCTGTTGACAAAATTACATGGACTCGGTTTGTTTGCTGCAAAATTAACCACAATAAGACCAGCTTGACCATTTGCAATGGAATCAATAGGAAGCATTGTCTTATGTTGGAAGTTCACCACATTAAATGTGTTCATTTTGGCCTAAAACTATCAACATAAGACTGATTTCTTTCCCACCCTTTATGTTGGCACATACCAAATGAAATGTATGAGGATTACAATTCGGTGGAACTGCGGTTATGCTTCCAGAGAGTTTCTGAAAAATGCAGATTTTTGCTGGTGATTTAAGTTGCATGATGGAAAACATTGTAACAATCATCTTGGTGAATTGACAAAAATTAGATCATTTTTTTGCCATTTACATTGTCTTTAAATATGAATTATTTTTATTTAATTTGGATTTATTATTGACAGGTATACTGCATTTTCAGAGCTGTTGCCACTTCTGGCAGCACGTGCTACACCTTTCTTGAAAGTGAAAAGCATATCTCAAACAATTGATGCTAGCAGTCTATCTATAGTGAACTCAACCACATTGTCAGGCCCTTTTGCTACTTTCTCCTTTAGCGCTTCTGCTACTTTTGAGTTTCGGACTCCTTCAAGAATACAGGTACCTCTTAAAACTGTTGAAACAATGTTTTCTTTTTTATGTAAAAAAAATTGGAAAGAAAACTAGAAAAATATAGTAATATAGCATCTTCTTAAGAAAGCAGAAAAAATGATTGCATTGGAAAGATATTGTTTTAGTTTAAGCTTTGTGGCCCCTCCTGTGAGGAGTTGGTTTCTCAAAATTTCCCCTTCAAACTTTCTGGCATAAGGATTTGACTAAACCTTTCTAGTCTCCTCTAGCGCTTCTGCTACTTTTGAGTTTCGGACTCCTTCAAGAATACAGGTACCTCTTAAAACTGTTGAAACAATGTTGGCTTTTTTATGTAAAAAAAATTGGAAAGAAAACTAGAAAAATATAGTAATATAGCATCTTCTTAAGAAAGCAGAAAAAAATGATTGCATTGGAAAGATATTGTTTTAGTTTAAGCTTTGTGGCCCCTCCTGCGAGGAGTTGGTTTCTCAAATTTCCCCTTAGAACTTCTGGCATTAGGATTTGACTAAACCTTACTAGTCTCCTCTACTTTCAATATGCTCAGGTGGAGTTTAAGGAAGGCGTGCTGCAACCTCCACAGATAAATTCCAGCGTAGAACTCCCAGAAAATGTTGATCTTTTCGGGCAAAAGATCAATCTGTCTCCCATCCAGCAATCTCTTGGTCCTCTGCAGGAGGCAGCAACAAATATTGGAAGAACCATTTCTGGCCAGCCACCGCTTAAGGTACCCATTCCAGGCAACCGAGCAAGCACCTGGCTTCTCATTACCTACCTTGATGAGGATCTCCAAATCTCAAGAGGGGATGGTGGTCTTTTCGTTCTTGCTAAAGAAGGAAGCCCTCTTCTAGAACTGTAGCCAGGTGCATTCTGCAACCCGCAACGTGCTATCTATGATTTGGATGTACAGTGTCTTCTCTTCTATACTTGACCTTGTAGAAAAGGGAATGGTTTAAATGGTGAATAAGATGCCTAGATCCAGCAGAGGAAAAGAGAGAAACTTTGAAACCCTTCCATTCCGATATAATTATAAGATTACACATTTTTTAAATGGGTTTTTCTACATGTAAAATTATAATTCCAAAGGAGGAAATTAAAATGCAGGTGCTTGGTAACATCCTCAAGTTTTAAGAGATTAAGATTGATGAAGATGCAAATGGGCAGGCAGAACTCAAATGCATTGGTTGCCTATCTGTTCAATGTGTGTCTAGGACTATGGTTTTGATAAATGAAATCAAGATGTCAATTAACGCTGTAAAACACAAATTGCATCACACATTCATATAACTGAGTCAAGTTGGAGGAGAGTCCACCGTAAGGCATTTGGAGGGGAGTCCAACCTAAGGCGTCTTTATAAAAGTTCTGCTAGCAAAACTTTATATACTTTGCTAAAACTCGCTCTTGGTTTTCTTGGTGGCAAAAAACACAGATGAATGGAACTATTTCTAAACTATGCAACAAATATTTCAACTGTAGTTTTGATACCCTTCGAAGTCTCCTCAACCATGTATCTAGACCTCACTCTGTATTCTTTGAGCAAATTGTACTGCACAAAGCTGTGAGGTAGGAGGCTAGCAAAGCCACAGAAGGGGGAAGCAACTAACGTGTAATATACATCCGTTGAAAACAAGAAGATTTTCACACCGAAAATACAGTATGGACAAACATACTGGAAAAATAGCAAATATTATTTCGTAGCATGGTTTATCTGTCATTTTATCTATTACTGATTTCAGTTTCTTTCTTTATCAGATCACGCACAGGGGAAAATTCTATTTTTTGTAGGTTGGTGAGATGGAATGTTCTTCGTAGTTCATACTACTGCATCATTGCGTTGTTCACGAGTACTGTAGATTTAAGATGAAATAAGATGTATTCGGGATCACGGATTTATTGATACAGGGGTATTTAGATACATGATAGAGGTTATTTTTTAAAGTATTTTTTGTTTGAAAATATATTAAAATAATTTTTTATTTTATTTTTTAAAATTTATTTTTAATATCAACATATTAAAACAATAAAAAAAAACTAAAAAAATAATTTAGAACAAAAAAATTCAACTTTTAATAAAAAACAGGTTCAATCTCAATACCATAAGTGATTCTTCAAAATGCTTTTAAATTGAAGCGTGTTTGTGTGTATGTGTGTATATAAGATTGTTTTTTTTTTTCTTTTTTTTTTGGGTGATTTTAATATAAATATCAAAACTATAAAAAATATATATATCAAATTAATATTTTTTTAATTTAAATATATTCTTATAAAAGTATATGTTTTAGCCTATCCTTAGAAATAATAATATAATGGAGGATTGCAATTGTCATGACTTGTTACATTACATAAAATAAAAAAGCGCTTCCTAACGAACAATTATATAATGAAACATAATCATGTATGGATTTAATTGCAAAAACCTTTTTTAACATGAGGACTAAACTGTAATTTTAATAAAAATCAATTAGTAAATAAAAAATAAAATGTAGATATAAAATGACTTTTTAAAAAAATACAAGGATTAAAATAAAACTTTGTCAAAACTTCCATTACATTCTAAAAGTTCTGTAACTAAAAAAATTAATGTAATGAATCTTACGTTACATCCCTTTTTTTATTATTATATTACATTACATTATATCATATCAAATATTTGATAAAAATAGATTATGATGTTGAAAGCATGCACCAGAAAATTGTTCAGGTTTAGAAAATTATAACTCGTTATTAATTAATAATTATTTAAACATTATAAGAGAATTAGATTTTATATATATATATATATATATATATATATTGTTTTATGATAAATATGTGTCGTGGTTTGGTTAGTTAGCGTTGTAACATGCTAGAGATTGCAAGTTCAAGCGCTAGGGAGCGTAACTATTTTTTGAATAATGACAGATGACCAATTATAGTTTTCAATCATAAAAAATATAGACATATTATTCTTGATATTTTTTGATAACTTATTTTATATATATCAGCGGAAACAATAATTCTAATTAAAAATGTTATATTGGATAAGATAAATAAGATATGCGTTAATAAAAAAATTTATATTTTGAAAAAAAAAATCAAAACAACTATATTTTTCGGCTTCAATAACAATGCCAAAGAATTTCCTGAAAGAATTTCCTGAGATCCAGAATTTTTTATATATATAATTAAAAAAAAATTGAGTCTCCTCGTAGCGTAGCGCTAACATACAAACTAGTATTAACCAAATGATGACATCGAACAAATTTCTTATAGTTTTCAAGTCCGCACAACATTGTGGGTTAGATTGAAATTTTATTGAATGTGTCCGAAAGTACCTAGGTCGTGTAGAACTATTTGATATTTTTATTGAACTCAATCCAACGATTTAATCTTGAAGTCTCATAATTTGACTATTTGCCTAGCTTGAGTTTAAATTTAAATCGTGTGAGAGTTTTTTTTACATGGCTAAGTCAACTTGGCTAATTCAAAGGCATCTCATCTTGATCAACCAATAACAAAAATATGAGGATGAAATTGAAAAAAAAAATTAACAGGAATAAAACATCTCAAGACGACTCCTTGCTTGGTTCATACAAAAGTTGTCTTGGCATGACCTAATTAACTTGACCGGTTTAAAAATAACTTGATCGAATGATAAAAAAAGTTAGAAAAAATTGAGGAAAAAACCGACACCGAAAAACCTATTGACCTGACTCATTACTTTACCCGGGTTAAAAATTAAATTGTGTGAGAGTTTTCTCGATATGACTCAATCAACTTAGCATGTTTAAAGACATTCCAATCGACTAGTAAAAAAAATATGAGGATAAAATTGAAAAACAAATAATGAAATTTATACAAAACAAACCTCTTGACCCGTTTTCTTACCTAATCCAGGTTTAAAATTAAATCTTGTGGGGTGTTGTTTTTCCTGACCAAGTCAACTTGACCAATCTAAAGGTAACCAGTTAACCGACAAAAAAAGTTTAAAGATAAAATTGAGAAGAAAAATAAAATTACGAAGGGAAAGAAACTCCTAACTTGACTTCTTATTTAATCCAGATTTAAAATTAAATTATGTGAAAATTATTTTAATATAATTCATATGACTTCACCTGTTCAAAAACAACAACACGACCAACAATAATATATATATATATATATAAATAAAAGAATGAGATTAAAAAATTTCATGGATATTATAAAATTTCTCCATATAAAGAGTGAAGCTACATAGTGATTTCTAAGCTTTTTTAGCATAGAAGTAATTCGACCGTCATCCATTGTTTTTTTGGCATAGAAGTAATTCGACCGTCATCTGTCCTTTTAAAATCCACCGATTAATATTATGCTCAAAAGTCAAAACCAAATAATTTAGGACTGCACCTACATCACCGTCGTGAGTGCATGCCCCTCACATTCCTTCTGCATATCCTCCCTCCTTGGATGCTTTATCCTTCACCATATCCAAACCAATTTCTTTTCTTGTTTTTTTTTTATAAAATATTTTACTGGGAAATTTTTTTTATAATTTTTATGTTTGTTTTCAGAATATGTTTTTATTTTTTATTTTTTTCTATCATAAAATATTTTATAAAAAAACTAGTTAATAAAAAATATTTTACAATCAAGTTTTAAATTTAATTTATTTGTTGAAAAATATTTTCAACTCATTAAATTTCATAAAATATTTTATGAATAATAATATGGTTACAATATCATTCAACTATGTCAAATATAATTTTTCACCACCACCATTTTTTATTTCACATTTACTCTATTATTGATATCATTATTTTACCATCACTATCATCTCACAACTACTTTATTATCGTATATTTTATTATTATCGCTATCATCTCATCACCATCACCATTTCACCATCACCTCATCATCGTCTTCTCCATCACTATCATCATCATCTCACAATCATCACCATCTCATGACCATCTTCTCCTCTTCCTTCTTCATCACCATCTCTTTTTTCATCATCATCGACATCATCTCACCACCACCTTCTTCACCATAACCACGACTACCTCATTAACACTACTGTTATCTTATCATCACCTTTTTTATCACCATCAATCGTTTCATCACCGTTTTCTTTGTCACCACCACTATATCATCACCCTCTCCTCCATTACCACTAAAAAGTATTTTACAGAAAAATATTTTACATGATTTAATGAGAAAACATTTTATAAAAAGCATTTCACATATAAATTTTTTTTTATTTATAAAGTATGCTACTCAAAATAAAGAACCTTGGTTCAACTTATTTTTTATTTTTATTTTTTTGTGCTGCTTCAATGGGCAAATGCTTGATGGGTCAAAATGCCAAATGGCAAAACATGATTTGTTTTCGTTCCCACTTGTATGCAAACACCCCACTTGGCTGGATTGGAAGAAGCATTGTTTCTCTCTCTCTCTCTCTTTTTTTAAAAAAAGGGGGGTTGGTTGACAAAGTCATTGAGAAGGTGACTCTATAGCAAGCAAGACGTGCACCAATCACGGAACTGGCGCCTCTTTTGCCGCTCTGGATTTCTTCTTTCCAAAATCAAATAAATAGTTCATGGAATATTTGAATTGTATTTGTAACCCACCATTTATTAAATCCATTCTTTGTCTTTGGTGTTGGTGTTGACTCTGCATCAACTGAAACAAAAATTACGAAAAAGTCTTTTAACATTGTACTACGTGTTCATCTTTTTAAGCATCACCGAAGTTTCTTAATCCTGGCTTCTTCCTTCGGATGTCTGTTTTTGTTTCTCCTTTTCTCTTCAATATTGGATCCGATAATTGGGTTGGGGTTTGATCACTTGTAAATAGGAGAGATCCAAGCGAGAAAGAACGATTATCAAGGCAAATCTTGGATCTCCCAAATCTCTTTTTATTGGGCACGGAAAAAGAAGTCATCCATTCCCAGGATTTGTTGAGAAACAGAGACATCTATAACTGATGATATATGCCACTGGGAGGATAGAAGTGAATCAATGTTGAAAATGAAAGAAAGAAAGGTATGGTTCAAATACTTGTGTCAAGAGCAGAGATGAATGTTATTTTATTCAAACACAGAATTTGTCATCCTGCAATTCTTGTTCATACCTTAGTAGCGAAATATTTTTGCTTTTTGTTCGTTTAAATATTATCTAGTCTTATGTATCAGGACTGTTATTTGATCATATTTGCAAAGACTTAAAGATAGAAACGGTAAAGAAAGTGAGTTGAAAAAAGGGAGTTTTTTCTTCTTCTTGTTAACAATATGAGCAACAAGCAACCAGCTGTGAAGCTAGATGATGAGCAAATTTCTGAGCTACGGGAAATATTTCGTTCTTTTGATCGAAACAATGATGGAAGCTTAACGCAGCTTGAGTTAGGCTCACTCTTGCGGTCCTTAGGACTAAAACCTAGTCCTGACCAGCTTGAAACCTTAATTCATAAGGCAGATACAAACAGCAACGGTTTAATTGAGTTCTCAGAGTTTGTGGCTCTGGTGGCACCAGAACTGCTTCCGGAGAAGTCACCGTATAGCGAGGAGCAGCTAAAGCATCTGTTCAAGATGTTTGATAGAGACGGTAATGGGTTTATTACAGCAGCCGAGTTGGCACATTCGATGGCAAAACTTGGGCATGCTCTTACAGCAGAGGAATTGACAGGGATGATCAAGGAGGCAGACACTGACGGGGATGGAAGAATAAGTTTCCAGGAGTTTTCCCAGGCAATCACATCAGCTGCTTTTGATAATTCTTGGGTTTGAAGCCACTGGAGTTGCTTCTGGTATGTTCTGTTCTGTTTGGTTCATATCGCTCTTAAATGCTAGTAGCTCTTGGCAAAAAAGTCTTCTGGTTTGTATGGAACGGCTTGGAATGTTGTATTGTTGGTTAGAGGTTGAATAATGTGATTCTGCTTGAAATGTCCCTTACCTTTTTTTTTACTCAGTAAATTTGAGCCAGGCACCCTGGAAATTAATCTAATTCAACAAACCAACAGAATGAATTGGGATTTGTTAATTTACATTCTGGAACAATGTATCATCTCAGTGGGTACAGAGTGCATCCTGACACCCTTTTTCTTTTCTTTTCTTCTCCATTATAAATGTGATTGTTGACACTTTACCATGCAAAAAGGTAGCGCCATCTCTTTGAAGGTGCTGCTTTACAACTGCATTACATTCAGCAACTTGTGTTCTCATAAAATCTGAAACATATATGTAAGACTTAGCTGAATTATTTTTAACAATTTGATTGATGAAAATCCTACCTAACACAAGAAGATTTGTAGGTGTTTTGTGCTTTACATAGAAGCATTCAACTTGCATAGAAAAAAAAATGTTGAAGATGAGTAAGATGTCGATTTATGTATTGTCTGATGACAGGTTAAACAACGTTCCAAAACAGTTTTAAGCAGGTTTATCTTCTTTCCAGCACCCACAGCGCAATACGGATCATGAAGGGCCGGATGATTCTGCCACGAGTTCGTTCAGAAAAAGTATCGGTGTTTCAGGCGAGTCAGAATAATGTATGTTTAATCTTAGGTCTCTCTTCTCGTCCCTTTGAGACATGCTTGAGATTTTAGGTTTGAGATCTTCCCTTTCATATGAATGTTGTGATTGTTGGCTCTTCAGGCATTCACAGGTGCATAATGATCAACGGGGTCGCAGAAACCTTTTTTTTCCCCCAATCTTTTTTGAGAAATAGATATCCATTTTGAACATGAATAACTCGCAGGTGTCTTGAGTTACTTATGTGTATATTGGATTGTGTTTGAAGAGTTCCAGAACTTGCCCGCAACACAAACACCAAGTTTTGAGTCTCAAAAAAAAAAATTATACATAGATAGTACATGATGCTATTTGACATGGTCAGATTCAGAGAGATTGCGCTACTCATTACCTTCGAAGTGACTTGTTCAAATGCTGAAGAGATAATTGAGGACAAAATTGTATGCGTCAGCATCTCAAACACTAAATGTGATGGCTGCAAGTAAACAATAACCTTGGCTGATAACCAAGCAAAGAACCCTGTAGATGGTAGGTTTGAATTTTCTTTTGATATTAGAGCAGAAAAGTCAAAACCAACAAAAACATGTGATGTGTTTTTAGAAGAAGACAAATGTAATTAAAAAGAGTGTGGACAGAGCCTGTCTTCGATCATATTGGAAAAACGGAATCAGTCTCAACGTATGTAAGCTGCCTAAATATACAGACACACACGCAGACAAACGCCCGACGAAAAGACCAAGGTGGTGGAGGGAAGGAAGCTTAAAAAATGCCCACGGATAGCCCAGAAAGTATATTAAGTGGAGATCAATATGCTGATTAAAGATAACAAAAACCCAACTGCCCTGTCTGCTAACTCTATGCCAGTGTTTGCAGTTGTTTATGCCTGTAAAAACAAGAAATATTAATTCAAAATCCGAGAGAGAGAGGGAGAGAGAATCCCTCTTTAGACAAGCAGGGTGTACCTAAAAAACCAAGATAAAGGTGGCACAATACTACATACAAAACCATATACAATGGAGCTTATTCAAGGAAATGAAAGCAATAAGTACATCTAAGAGAACGAATAGAATCAGCAAACTCGAAATATTTTATTGTGCTTGGTACAACGATCAAGGTCTAAGTCTGCTAAACACGAGTGAAGAGAACAACTGGCGATGTCATAAAACTATGGAGCTTAAGAGCCAGCAGAACATTCTTCGAGAGCTCAGAAACTCATGCCCTTACAGTCATTAAAACTAATCAACCCAGATGAAATTCAAGCAAGATTTCAATTAATCAAGTGGGAATTCACCAACTTAAAAATGAAGGCAATCAATCAATTGTTTACCACTGTTTGCACTCCACCATATTAGATCCCAGTTTTCTATAACACGATCAGAGAGTAATGCAATACCATTTGAACACACTTGTAAGATAGCAGTAAGATTTAGTATGGTCTCGGACCTGTTCTCTTTTTTTGAACGAGGAGAGGGTTCTGCAGTGCAGGAGCCGGTTGCTTTCTTTCCAAAGCCGGAGCAATACAGATAAAAGTGGACGGATGGTTATTCGCTGCGTGTTTGGGCTACCACACCGGCCTTGTCATTTTTTCTCTACAAAGCGTTCGCATTAAACAAAAAAAAAACCACGACAGTATTTAAGGTTCCTTTAGGGAAAAATGATTAAGGTTTGGTTCACCAAAGCATTCCCTTTTGGTTTTCTTTGATCTTCTAACAAGCTATGCTAATGATTAAGCTAGTGGTGATTAGAGTGAAGGACCGGATCACCGGTGGTTTGTGATCCAGTGGGGCATTAAAGCGATGGGACTTCGCTGAACCAGCATGATAGGTCCATATAAACCTGACCTTGGTATGGAGGCCTACTGCTGCTGGGTCCTGGCTAGTAGAGCGACCTCAGGGAGCAAAGACTAGTTTGAAGTAGCACGATGTGGTGCTGGCTGCAGAGAGCTGCAGCTAGTTCAGGACAAGCCACTATTCGGTAAGTCGGGATAATGCCAGGCCTGAAGAGCAGCTGGCCACGGTCCTGGCTTCACAGAGCAGGATTTGTTTGAGACATGCACAATGTGGTCCGGGCTGCGAAAAGGACGTGACGTGACGTTGTAAATTTGGAATTGAATTGTTTTGAAAATTAATACTAGGAGAAATGGTGGTTGATTATTCAGTTTCAGAGACGTTTTATTGGTGATAGGTTCAGAGACTTGTTAGTATTATTATGTGCGTCCTTTCACAGGTCATGGGTATCATAGATCATTGTTTGTGCAGCATTACAATTGGCCTAAATATATAAATCAATAAACATTCATCAGAATCAAAAATAAAAACATCCGGTTTTTATATCATTATTTCTTGAATGAACAAAAATGTCAATGAGGCCAAGCTAATGCAAATTCTAAGAGAGAAAAAAGAGGCTCCGAATCATCAACCAGAAAATGGGGCGATTTATAAACCGAACGAGGAAAAGAAACATGGGACCAAAGGTTTCAGACTTTCAGCTATCAGTTTCCGCATGACTGCGTTGTGTCCCCTCAAATCACACCTCAACAAAACTTCTTGTACAGTTACATCTCAGAATCAAGTCAGGCTCCACAACAAACACGAGATAGAAAAATACCTGCGACTGTTAGTTTTGCAGAATATACTGCATTATGTCCTTCCGGAAAACCCCCTGATATCCACTTCCCCCGCCAATGTTGTAGTTTGGTCTTGACATTTCAGGGCACTGGATGCTCAAGTGCCTGTACTGTGTAAAAGTTCCAGCAGGTCTCGATGGCCGCATCATCATTGCAATAGATGGAAATGGTTTTGACCACATATTTCTTGCTGAGGTGAAAAGATGCCTATCAGATTCCTGGTGCCTGGATGTCTGGCCAATGCTCGGAGATTTCAGGTGGGAAGTGTTGTTGGTTGCCTGCTTTGTAACATTTGTAATTGAGCTAGCACCATTTGTGGGTTTCACAGGTGGGGGACCACGAATCTGAGCAGAAGGTTTCATTCGGTCCAACCACCTCAGGATCCTGTTACCAAGATGCCGACCAACCTCTATGTCTCTCTGTTGTATATTCAGGTGAACTTTCAGAGCAACATCAAAAACAGCACGTGTTCGCCTATGAAGTTGGGAAAAAGAAGGGAGCATATGAAGTTATTTCAAGGCCTGGAAAAAGTTTCAACCAAGAGGCATAAAGAAATACAACATACTGGCAGCATAATGATATGCAACAAATAACAATGATAGTAGCACCAACGAGAAATAGATGCACAGTACATAATAGCAAGCAAACCAAGCTGGTAAGGAAATGGAAAGCTGAGCGGCATTACAGCCATGCTGAATGAACCTTCCGAGCCTTTTAGGCATCCAAATATGTCTCAGTTACATTGACTTCATGCATCCATATCTTTAATAGTCGTCCAAACAGTTGTCTGGCACCAAATAGTATATAGTGTGTTGATTTTTTTCAGTCATCAAAATCTACGGTATGATATTAAAAGGAACCCCGGCAAACCTTTATATCAAAACTATTGCTTAAAATATCAAAATTTTGTAGTGGTTCTGGAATAACTTTGTGTAGTCAGGCATGTCCGGATTCAAACTAGAAAGAAATCCACTTAGCACGATTTCACTCTTCACAACCTTGAAACAGATACCCATTGTGGAAAAAACCATTTGCAAGGGAACATGAAACCAGTTTTGGCATGCACACTGTACAGTGCGCACACATGCAAGGAAACAACTCTAGCACAAGGGAAGTCATGAAAGAGATACTGCCAATGGACGTTGTCCAGCTAATATACAAGAGGCTACAAATCAGAGTTACAGAAAGAATGATTAAAATGGAACTCAATGCATCAGATGCAAGCTCCTGATCAACGTTTTAAGCAAATCCATTTGGCATCCCAATCGACAACATGAAGTGGATATACTGCTAGTGCATGAGTGTCGACATTCAAAACCTCATCTCAAACTATCCCAATTTACTCAAGGAAATATAAATTAAATGGTTAAGGACTTGTAATGTGATGGGAAAATTGGATTAAGTCTACACGAAGCAAGCACTCTCTATCAAACAAAACATGGACAAGCAGAATCATTAAACAATAGACACAACTATTTCAATAACGTGTGAATGTCCATTTATAAAATCCCACAAATGAAGATAAGAATAAATAAACGTTCAGCTAAAAAAATCCCAAATTTATCAAAGAAAAAGCAACCCACTTACTAATTTTCTATCGAAATGAATCGATCAAATAACTGATTAAACCCCTATTGCAAGCAGTGCCATCACAAAAAAATCAGATACATCAAAAGAGCTAATCCATCAAAGATCGTATCAACAAAATAATAACAACACATACCTTTGAACAAACTGACGGATCCTAGGGTACTTAGGGCTGATAAGCCTACGTTGAATCCTTACAGCCAGTCTATAAGTCCGTTTCAGACCCAAAAAATACGCAGTTCCCAATGTGATCTCCCATAGCACCATCTTGTGTTTAATTCTGTCTCTCCAGAAAATTCTAGTCTCTCTTTTGTTTACGTATACTGCCTATGAAATGTTTGTTTTGTGGTCACTGAGAATCAAACCATTGGCGGTCTTATATTTCTTTTACATATTAGTGGAAAAACGATGGGTTTCGTTTTGGGCAAGTTAAGAAAAAGAAGAAGGGATGGGATTCGCTGTTGAGACGCCAGAATTTTCGATTGCAGTGACGTTAGTGTTTTTTCTTTTCTTTTTTTATCTATTTTAGCAGCGGTACCGATGGAGCAGAAGTTTATCTCAACCGTTGATAGGTTATTAAAATCTGGACCATAGATGATTGGGTCTGAGATATAGCCAGCTCCTAATAAAAGATGTAGATAATTGGGCCAAGCCCACAGTTTCACTCAGATTCGGTATCATTCCACCCTCGGGATTCTTCGCCCAGGCTAAGTGGGGTCTGGAAAACTTAACAGAAAAAACTAAAAGAAAAGGAGAAGTTACGTTGCTCTAGGAATAATTTACTATTTATTATAATACTGATTTGACTAAATTATCCATGGATCAAAAACTTTGTAATTAGAAATTTGAGGTAAGATTTTTTTACCATGATATAATTTTTTTCACAAATTATATAAAGTTAGATTAATTATTTTGTTTTTTATTGCACAATAAAATTATCAATTTAACCCTTAAATAAAAAAAAATATAATGTTCATTACTTAAGGGTGCTTTGGTCTTTTTAAATTTCTTAAAACAGTGTAATTTTTATATGCCCTTAATGAAAAAAACAACATAACTCTCTCACAAACACTTTTTTATATCATTTTACAATAGTTTTGTTGTAAATTTAAAAATTACTCAAGGATATTATTATAAATGACATATATTAAATATAATTTAAAAAACCATATTGCTCACGCGTCAGTGTGTGGACGATTCTCGTGTCATTCATGTTGCGCGTGCGGAGCCGTTTAACCACCAATCGCTACTTTCAGGACGGCGTTTGAAAGGTCTTGGCACACCTTACACGATGGACCAAACATGCCTGTAATTTGAGCTAACAACCATTTCTCTCTTTTTCTTCCTCCTCTCCCTCTTCCTAAAATTCAATGTCAACCCTTCAAGAAGTCAAACCAACCTCTTCAATTTCTTTTTTCTTCGCATTTGGTGCCTGTCCTTTTTATCACAATTTTTTAATTTTTAATAATCTATTAAAATAAAAATATTTTTCAATTTCACCCCAACAATTTTTTAGTATTCAAAATTTCATTCTTATTTCTTTATTACTATTTTTTTGCTTTGGATCATTTTTTAGATTTTGTTTTCTTACAATTTCATTCTCTTTGGTTTTTTTTTTTCCTGTCAAATTCTATCCTTGTTTTTTTTATTGCTATCTTTTTTACTTTGGCAAGTTTTTTAGATTGATTTCTTTTTACGATTTCATTCTTCAAAGTTAAATTGATTATGAGTTAAGCCTATTGATTGAACCTGGGTCCGGGATTTCACGGGTGCAAGTTCTAAAGAATAAATCGAGTTTGGGTTTGCTTATTTTTTTTCTTTTTTTAAGCCCATGTTTTCGTATTTTTTATCTCTTTTTAGAGTTTTGTGTTTTTTTATAATTTGCTTTCAATGGGGTTAGTCTCGGGTTCATAATCAAAGTCGCTAATTTCAAAACTTAACGCAAGTTGATTTTTTTTGTTTTTTTTTAAATTGATTTATTTCAATTTCATTCTTCAACATTTGATTTATTATAATCGATCTTTATACCTTTTTTTCCTCTTCTTTTCATTGGGTTATCCCAATGTTGTGCTCATGGTCGTAGGGTTAAAGGGTTAACCCAAGTTGACTCGTATTTTTTATGTTGCTTTTAAAAAAAAACATTTGTCCTTTAACACTGTATTGTTTGATAATTAAGTTTCATGATTTTATTTTATTTGCTTCTAAACATGGTTGCTATGGTATCAGGATTCGGTCAAAGATTTTGCATCTTGACTCCGGCGAGCTTGGATAAAGTTTTTTTTTTATCTTTTTTTACTTATATTTTTTCTTGATTTTTGTCATATAACATTTTATTTGCTAGAGAGTGAGCTTCAACTTTTTTCCCTTTCATTTCGTTTTATATAGAATTATCATGTTCTCATTTGATTTACCAGGAATTGGTCTTCAAACATTTTTTCATGCTTTTTTTTTATAAGATTATCCTAATATTATGTCTGTAATAATGAGATTTATGAATCAACCTGATTTAATTGGGATTCCTTTTTTGCTATGAATCTTTTTTTTAGTTTCTCCTTTTAGTATTGGATTTTTTAATACTCCATATGGGTCCAGGTCGGGTTTTTTTAATCTTTTTATTATTATTATTATTTTGTCATTTTTTTGTTGTTGTTATTGTGTTTTTTTATTTATATTATTTAAACTACCAATTAGATCAATAACTCGAGTTTTAATTTTAATTTCTTAATAATTTTTTTACATAAAAAAATTGATCAGGTCAAGGTGATGAATTTAATAATTACCTGGAAAAGTTCACTGAGCTTAACTATTCAGTAATTATAATTACATTACAAATTACAATCACATTACAAGAAAAACTAAAACATTTGGGAAATCATTGTTCATGTTTGATTTTGCAACAATGGGTTCATGTTTGATCTTGCCAAAAAAGAAATCAAATTTGTTGTTAGCAAGAAATTACAAATGGAGGGACCTAAATTGAAATTGTCGGGCAAAATTATGGGTTCT
>Ga0325410_1000727_pt1 | contig 34883 bp, 12 predicted proteins | sample PopdelMetagenome_16_FD_206182 | JGI IMG/M metagenome (GOLD analysis project Ga0325410, IMG submission 206182) | Populus deltoides microbial communities from Bellville, Georgia, United States - Xylem-PdIQD-R3 | ecosystem: Host-associated > Plants > Phyllosphere > Stem > Wood/Secondary xylem...
ATGTACGTAAAACCAGTGACGAAACAACGATTCTAGGAATATGAACACAATATGATATTATTTGAATACATTTTAAAAAATATTTATAGAATAACAAGAGACTTCGAGGGTACACAGTGCATGTTTTATATGAAATAAGCTATAGAATTTCAAGGGTAGCAGAATGAAAAACTTGCTAAAGTCCCGTAAAAACACTCCATTCTATCTCAAAAAAATTGTAGGTAACATTATTCTGGATAGAAATGAAGTGGAGAATAAGCAGCAAATCCATGATGGGATAATCTTATCTTATGGGGAGGAGCCTCAGAAATGAAAAGCGGAAAACTCATGGCCTGATAAAACAAGGAGAAATTTATTAACGTTTTTCGGCCTTTTGTTTTTGGAATCTCAATACGCCGACAAAGTAATGATGGGATGTGAACACTTATAACACCCAATTGAATCAGATGCCGCGTGCAGCTCATGGACCCTACTACACCGTTTTGGGCCATCTTTGGCTTTGTTCTTCTACCCTTCCAGCTCCCCTAGACCCTCCTAGTCTCGGCTACCTAAGTTTCCCCACATGTTTACTCTCTCCCACTTTTTTCAAGGTTAGTGATTTTACCGGCGCTGGAAAGTCAAAAAGATTGTAAACAAAATAAAATAGCTATAGCCCCAGCGTGCTCTACGGAAAGAACCCTTGTCGCTTTGCTAACTCATGCCAGCATGAACTATTTTTTGGCGGTAGAATGTTCCACTCTGGTAATTTTACCCATCCATCCTATATGACGAAGAGAGAGCGGGCGGCATGTACATAAACAACAATAATATTACTATCTGGGAGCTTCCCATGTCTAGAAATTGGGTGATTTTACCCCCATTATTAACCCACCTTAAAGTTTTTAGGTCTAAATACTTGGGAGAAGACAATCACTGTATAGATCTTTGATAGGACAAATCTGCCAACATTTGAAGTAGCGATCATCTCACAAGTTAATTGCAACATTGGTTGGAGAAAGAAAGGGAAAGAAAAAGGGTTTTAGTGCGCATCCATATTGGATTATACCGTGGGGGGGAAATGCTAAGTGACCAAAACAAATTCAAGACCTTAATATATAAACTACTTTTCAACGGTCTATTAACCTCTATTTTCTTTTATAAAAAAAAATTGCAATTCATTCCCTTAAATATTCTTCTGTGTTCAAACTGAAGTTCAGAATCATTACTTGGCAAGATATGATCTATAAGTTTATTGGTCAATTTTCTGGTAATCTCTATTCCAATTATGTTTATATAACTGGCTCCATGAACTTCCTAGCATATCTCCAGGGTGCCACAAAAATGAGCCGGCAACCTTGTAACATCAAAACTTAAAATGTTTATTTCTTCAAAATGTCATGGAGACTCAAAATGTTTCCATGACTGTTATAGTTTCAACTGACGGGGCTATTATCCGCGAGCTTTAACTTTGAGTTTTTATTTTATTTGAAATTGAAAACAGATTTCTCAAGATGTTTTTTGAAAATATAATAAAATAATTTTTTTATTTTTTAAGATTTATTTCACATGGAAAAAATCTAAAAATTTAAAAGTACACCGCAAAGACAAATATTTCCTCAGATGATGAAATTAGTCAAGATTATAATAAGCAGTCGAATTAACTAAGAACTACAATTAAAAGAGGATTAAGCCAGAAGTTTCTTTCTTCCCCTGGAAAAAAAAATCTCACAGGACCCTTATAAACCTTTTCTGTAAGTAACTTGGTTTAGCAACTGTAACTCATCTACTCCATCGTCTCGCATAAAAAAATGGTTTCAGCAATCGTACATGAAAATGTATAACAAGCCCATGGAAGGAACAAGGTAACTGCTAGAAACTACTTCTTTGTATAGCATTGCACAAGCATGAACAAGAAAACTCAGAATCTTTCAAACATAAGGCGTAATTGCTGAAAATCCAACCATCCCACAACTAGAATTATGTTTTAAGTCGACAAGACACCCATTGAATTACAGGTAAGGAGACAAGTCTAACTGTAGAAGTATGTAGGGTAAATGTAAATCAGATCTCAAAAATAGCAATAACCCATAAGGCATATATACATATCTACCAAACAAGAAGCATCTACTAAACTACTTGTAATGGAGTAAGAAAAAAGGTATGCACTTGTTATTTAGGTTTGAAAGAGAAAAGGAGGAGTAAGAAATGGAAAGGAAACAAGAAAGAAAACACTTACCATCTTCTCCAAGTATTGCAGAAGCAAAAAGAGCAAAGACGAGCATAAACAAAGTGAACCATTTGCTTCTTGTTGAGCTTTGAAACATCTTCTTGGCTAAGTATTCTCTCTCTCAATCCCACTTTCAGTGTGTATCAGTGTGTTTGCGCGTTTGCTCTGTTTTGCAGAAGGACAGAGGCAGAGAGGGTGTCTTTATATATATCCAAGATTCCAGCTTTATCGTCTTTACTCTTTGCTCTCTCTCTCTCTCTCTCTCTATAATTTATTTTTATTGCCTTTAGCTCGAGTATCGATTATTTGACAAAAAGGGCCCTTTCATACTTGAAGACTGTTAATTTTAACAACAGTCCGTGTTTTAAGAATCGTGGTCCGCCGTAAGACTGTACTTGGACAGTGTTTAATGCCTCGTGACTTTATTTATTGGTAAGTAAAATAAAAAGAAATTCGATGTCCGTTTCCTATTGGACCCCCCCTTCCCTCTTCGAGGATTAGCAATTGTTTTATTTGCTCTTTGTTTTTGGAAAAATATTAGGAAGAAATTGTACAGATTAATATATTCTTAGCGACCACTAAGTAAAGTATGTGTGATCTTTTTTTTTACAATTTATTGGACTTGGACCGATACCTTTGAGAACTCATTAAATTATTTAGAATGCAACAATTTAATATAAATGATACTTTATTATAAAGAAATTAATGTGTAGAGGATGTTTTCTCACGACAACAATCTTATCATTAAATTTGATCGAGGCACATGCACACTCATATGCATTCCCTTAGTCTAGGGGCACTGCTTTTAAAAGTTGGTGCAAAATGCAAATTTATTGAAAGGCATCCCTAAAAATCTATTATTTGCAAATAGATATTGAATGCCATTACCTCAAAATATCCCACGCCCTTAAAAATTATTTATTTATTTATTTATTATTATTATTATTATTTCTGTTGATCCCTAGCATTTGGCAGAGGATGATAACCCAAAGGAAAAAAAAAAAAAAAACCGAGGGGAGATAGAAGACAATGCTTATATTTCTACTTCAATAGCAAATGTTCCTCCTTGCGACTTCCTCAAATCACAACAAATACATCAACCCACACTAATAATCCAGCATATGTCATGTGACTGCGGTAAGGTAATTTTTTAAAAAATAAATCATAATAATATTTTATTATTATTATTAACATTAACAAATCAAAACAATCAAAAACATTTAAAAAATAATTTAAATAAAAAAACAACTAAATTATAATCAATCTTCATTTTAACCGCACTTCAAAATAAGAATCAAGAATAAAAGAAAAATTGTCGATTTTATGCTGTCTAAATGGGTGAATATATTAGACACTGGACAAGTTATTATATCTATGCTACTACCAACAGACATGAAGGTGAGCAATATTTTGTTTCCAAACCTAATCCACAAAAAGTGATTTACTTATGTTTCTCTTGCTATTTCCATATAAAATTTTCAAAAACAAATTTTTGACTTTTTGGATCAAATTTTAATTTTATGTGTTTCGGATTTTTTTGTGTCTGTTTTAATTAAGAAGACTTTGAATTTCAAAATTAAATGTTAAATTTAATATTTACAATTTGAATTTCAGACACTATTCTTACAACTCCATACCTATAGTTCCAAACTTATAATTATGTATTAAAAATTTAATGATCTTTTAATATGCAAAAAGCAAAATAAAACTTGCAAAGTAATCAAATAATCTAAATACAAAAAATAACTTAACATCTTAGGATTAAGGAACTTACATTCATTGGATGATTCTTCAATTGATTACAAACAAACACTGGAATTCATTGAAAAAAAAACATATATATATATATATATATATATATTAGTATCTCTAGTTTTTTGGTGATGGAGACTATAAGAGGACTATTACAAGCCTATTGATTATTGTTTACAAACTATCATCAACCTACAAGCTATTTACCTACAAGTTATATGCCTATTGATTGTTGCCTATGAGATTACAAGTCTACTAATAAACAAGTTTTGAAGATCATGAGAACTTGATTCAATTGCGTAGCAACTATTGTTGTTGATTTAGTAAGTTGTTGTTGTTTCTTCCTTTAGCTTTGGTTTACATTGATAACTTCATGTTAACCACCCCCTTTCCCCATTACTCCTCACCTTCAGGATGCACAATTGAAACTGTCAATCTCTATTATCTCATGTGTTTTAGTTAGTTTATTTTACAAGTTTGGATCATATTTTTTCCATAGTCTATCTTTTCTTTTTTCTAATCCAAACTTCATAACTTTTATATATAATATTCACCTGGTTCAACCATCACCAAGTCTTGTATTTATTTAGGCCCAAACATATTTTAATATGGAAACACTTATTAAGTCTAGTCCACTATTTTATCTTTCTTTACCTTTTGACTTAAATTACTTCTTTTACTAATTTATTGTGTCACACTTATTCTCTCTTAAACAACTCATTAATGACTTATTTTTCTTCTCAAAATATAAATTAATGGGAAGTGGAATCAATTCATTATTGGTTAATCTTCCCAATATAATTTCAAAATTCAAGCTATACCCACTAGTTTTACATGATAATTTAAATTTTAAAAACCTTTCCTCTTTTACTCTACTAAAAGTCTCTTATTCCCCACTCCTTTTGTCTCCAGCTATTTACATAGTCTATGGGTGGAAGGAAGTACTTACATCTAATCTCATTCATAAAGCATGTTATATGCTTGGCTAGAGACAAGAGGTGAACCTAGGATCCCGATCTGAGACAATGAATGTTGGAATCCCATGAAGTCGTATAACCTCATTCACATAATTTTACTACTAGAAATAAAACAGATTTAGTTAAACAATCTACAATAACTCATATTACATCATTTCTTTTTTCCTCTCTAGGTAGGCCTGACACGAAATACATGGTGATCATCTCCCACTTCCATTCAGGAATTAGCAAGGGTTGCAATGGCCCTACTGACTTCTGGTGCTCCACTTTAACTTGTTGGAAAATACCACACTTCACCATATAATTAGCTACTTTCTTTTTATGTTGGGGGAATGTTGGTCCCCTAATAGTATTGTTTCTTATCCTAGTACATTTTAGTACTACCAAGATGTATTGTGAATTTAGACTCAGGTGCCTCTTGCAAGATCTTCTTGTTAATAATCTTATTATTAGGCACATATATACGTCATCTCAATATTAACAGTGCATCATTTGCAATCCGAAAAGGGGTTTCAATTTTGATATTTACTTTATTTCTCATCTTTGACACTTCATCATCTCTTTATTATGCTTATAATATTTATTCTCGATACATCGGTTGTACTTTTAATTATGCTACTAATATTTCTTCTAAACTCATACTCAATAGGTTCCCCAATCTTCACAACTCTGTTAGTCTTCGTTCATCCCATACTGGTGGTTTACTTAGAGCCACTTTGTTTTTGTGACTATGAACGTTGGCTACCATATTCACCTTTTCAGGATGGTATTTTATAGTATAATTATAGTCTTTGATAAGTTTTATCCATATTCTCTATCACATATTTAATTCTTTTTACGACATCAGGTATTTCAAACTTTTATGGTATGTGAAGATTTGGACTTGGAATCCATAAAGATAGTGTCTCCATGCTCACAAGGCAAATATCATAACTGCTAGTTCTAAATCATGTACTAGGTAACTGACCTCGTGAGTCTTTAATTGTCTCAATTCATAAGCAATTATCTTTTCGTGATGCATTAAAACACACTCAAGCCCCTTCCTTCAGACATCACTATAAACCATAAAGCCTTCGATTCCTGATGGAAGTGTTAGCATAGAAGCAGTGGTAAGTCTCCTTTTTAGTTCTTAGAAGCTTCCTTCACACTCCTTCGACCATTCTTATTTTATATCCTTTCTAGTTAAGTGTGTCAAAAGGGTTCAATGAAAACCTTTTAATGAATCTTTTATAATACCAAAAAAGTTTTAGGAAGCTATAAATTTTAGTTATTGTAGTTGGCCTTTCCCACTTTAGAACCGCTTCAACTTTCTAAGGATCCACAAAGATGCCTTTAAAAGGAATGACATGTCCCAGAAAGGTTAAGTTTTCCATCCAGAAATCATATTTTTTCAATTTAAGATATAGTTGGTGGCTCCTCAAAGTCTGCAGTACTTGTCTTAACTATCATTCATGCTCTTTAAAGGAATTATAATAAACTAAAATTTCATCTATAAATACCACGATAAATTTATCTAGGCAAAGCTGGAAAACTCGGTTCATCAAATCCATGAAAAGTGTTGGATTATTTTTCAACCCAAATGGTAACACTAAAAATTTATAGTGTCTATATCGAGTTTCAAAAGCAGTCTTTGGTACATCCTGCTTTTTAATCTTCATATGGTAATACTTTGATCTTAAATCGATCTTCAAAAACATCATGGCTCCTTTTAATTGGTCAAATAAGTCATCTATTTATGATAGCAGATACTTATTTTTCATTGTTACTTTATTTAACTGATGATAATCCATACAAAGCCTGTGGGTGCCATCCTTCTTTTTCACAAAAAATACAGGTGCTCCCCAAGACGATCCACTAGGTCGTATAAACCCCTTATCTAGTAATTCTTGCAGCTAAATTTTCAATTTATTCAATTTTACCAAAGCCATTATGTATAGTGGTTGTGTTATTAGGGGAACTTCTGGGAAGGTATTGATAGAAACTTTGACCTCCTGTTCGGGGATAGCTAAGGTAGTTTTTCTGGTAATACATCCGAAAATTCCTTTACAATCAAAATATCAACTAACTCTATTTTAGTTTTGTCAAAATTTAACATATAAGCAAGGTATCATGTACATCCCTTCCTCAACAACTTCCTAGTAGTCATAGCTGAAATCATACTGGTTAGAATAATAGTTCTTTTTCCTTTAAAAGTTATTCTTCTACCCTTTAACCCTTGAATAGTTATAATTTTTGCAAAGCAATCTATATGGGCTTTGTGTTTACTTAGTCAATCCATACATAGAATTACATCAACATTATTAAATTCTAAAGGTATCAAATCTACCTCTAACTCATACTTATTGAGGCTAAGTTTTACACCCACATTACACAATATTTGTTTCTACAACATCACCTAAAGGTGTTCCAATTGTAAACCCCTTTTCTACCTTTTTGTTTCTTTTCCCATATTGGCTACAACTCTACTAGCTATAAATAAGTGAGTGGCACCCGGATCAAATAAAGCATGTATCTTTAAATTATTCATTTATAGCATACATGTCACTCCATCAGATGTTACTCTGATGTCTTCCTATATCATATGTGTCCTCAGCTGTCGTCGATTAGGATTCGCCCCTGACTGTGTTGATTTTGTTGGCCTGTTCACTGTGATAAACTGTTGGTAACTCTAACTTGGTTACTTCACATTTTGTATTTGTCTAGAGACTTTATGAGGGCACTCTCTTTTGAAGTGTTTTTTTTCACCACTGTAATGACATCCTTACCCTAGATACTGACAAGTTCTCTATTTACGACCCTCTTTCTAGCATATAAACATCAATCATGTGAAATTGAATAATTATCAGGGTGTCTATGTTCACAACATGTACAAAAAAGATAAATAACATTTTTTTATCACTCAACCCCCTTGAAGGGTTAGCCCTCAAGCGTGTCTCTCCTCACATCATTCCTATATATTGGTACATAGGATTCCTTTGGTACAAGATAGTAAGCCAGTTAAAGAGAAAACCAGACTAATACGCCTAGATATGTTAAAGGAAAGGCAGAGATATAGAAATAGTAGGATACAAGATTTCTAAATGTGGTCCACTACCCTCAATAGGTGGCTAATATGGTTGTATTTCCCAAAAAGGATGGCAAGATTAGAGCGTGTGTAGATTATAGAGACTTGAACAAAGCAAGCTTGAAGGGTGACTTTCCTCTACCTCATATATTGATAATGTTATGAATAATGCCACATATTCGTTTATGGATGGGTTCTCTTGTTATAATCAAATTAGAATGGCAAAAAAAGATAAAGAAAAAACCATCTTTGTCATGTCATGGGGAACCTTTTGTTATAAAATGATGCCATTCAGTTTAAGGAATGTCAGTGCCATGTATCAAAGAGCAATTGTCACTTTGTTCCACTATATGATTCACCAAGAAGTAGAAGTCTATGTAGATGATATACTTGCCAAATTAAAGAAAGAAGAAAATTACGAGCATGTATTGAGAAAATTGTTTAAGAGGCAGCAAAAATACAAATTAAGATAGAATTCTGCAAAATGCTTGTTCGGGGTAAGAGTTGGAAAGCTATTGGGTTTTACAGTAAGCAGCCGAGGAATATAAGTTGATCTAGATAAAGCAAAAGCTATCTATAATATAACGACACTTAAAATAGAGAAAGAAGTAAGAAGTTTCCTTGGGTGTTTGATCTATATAGCTCGATTCATATTTGAACTGACGGTAACATACAAACCAATTTTCTATTTACTCAGAAAGAAATATCTGGGGGTATGGAACAATGATTGATAGAAAGCCTTTGACAAGATAAAAAGGTATTTTGCAAAAGTCATCATTAATAGTGCCTCCTACATTAGAAAGACCCTTGATCATATATTTGATAGTGATAGAAATGAATATGGGATGCATGTTGGGTTAGTGCGATGAGTAAGAGAAGAAAGAACAAGTTATCTACTTCTTAAGTAAAAAGTTCAATGACTGTAAATCCTGGTATACAACAATCAAAAGGCTATGTTATGTCTTGGTGTGAAGAGCAAAAAGGCTTAAGCAATATATGTTATACTACATGACCTAGTTGATCTAAAATTGGATCCACTCAAGTACATTTGTGAAAAGCCTTACTTGTGAAGTAGGATAGCAAAGTAGCAAGTGTTGACATAATATGACATTGTTTTTATGACAAGAAAGGTTGTAAAAGGAGTGCAATTACTGACCATTTGGCAGATCATGCTGTGGAAGATTATGAGCCATTGAATTTTGACCTTCCTGATGATGATGTACTAATAGTTGAGGATAACAATAAGATGAATGATAAGTGGACCTTGTACTTTGATAGAGTAGTGAATGTATCAAGAAATAGGGTTGGAGTAGTGATAATTTCCCCATAAAAGAAGTAATATCCTATTTCGGTAAGGTTGGAGTTTGAATGTACTAATAATATGACCAAGTATGAAGCTTGTATCATTAGTCTGGAAGCTTCTTTATAGCTTAAAGTTAGGAAGCTTAAGGTCTGTAGGATACCCTGCTAATCATCTTCCAAGTAAAAGGGAAGTGGCAAACCAAGGATGAGAAATTGAAGCCATATAAGAATTATCTCTTGAGATTAGCTAATAAATTTGAAGAAATAAAATTCACTCATATGAGCAAAGATAAGAATCAGTTTGCTGATGCCTTGACCACCCTAACTTCGATGACAAATCGTTATTGGAGGTAGGATCTAACCAACAAACATCAAAGTCAGAAATCTCCAAGTTCATTGTTGCATAATTAAAGAATCACAAGACATGAAACTATAGTACAATAACATCAAGAGGTTTATCCAACATCGAAAATACCCTCAGGAGGCTTCCGAGACGGATGAAAAGACATTGAGAAGAATGGCCATTGATTCTTATTTGGATGGCGAAATCCTATATAAAAGGTCATTTAACGAGACTCTACTAAGGTGTCTGAAAGAGAAAGAGGTTGAGCAAGCATTAAAAAAAATCCACGAGGGAATTTGTGCCACTCATGCCAATAGATATACATTGACAAGGAAAATACAAAGATCTGGATACTTATGGTTGACCATCAAAAGGGATCGTGTAGACTATGTAAAATAATACCATAAATGTTAGATATATGGTGACAAGATAAATCCACCTCTGACACTGCTATTCAATATGACCTCACCTTGGCCTTTTGATATGTGGGGGTTAGATGTCACAAAGCCAATCAATCTAAAGGCTAGCAATGGGTATAAGTTCATTTTGATGGCCATCGACCACTTCACTAAATGGATAGAGGCCAACTCTTATATATATGACACGAAAAGTAGTCAAGAGGTTCATTGAGAAAAGTCTGATTTGTCTTTATTTACTAGCAATATTGGTAACCGATAACACTCAGATTTTCAATAGGAAGCTGATTACTAAGCTCTAAACTAAGTGGAAGATTAAACACCTCAATTCTTCTCCTTACAAACCGAAAATCAATAGAGCTGTTGAGGCAGCTAACAAGAATATAAAAAAGATAATTCAAAAGACGGTGGTCACCTACAAGGATTAGAATAAGATGTTTCTGTATGCACTTCACGCATACCGCATCACAATTAGAACTTCTACAGGTGCAACCTCTTATTCATTGGTATACAGGATGAAATCAGAGATTCCATCATTAAAGGTCTTAAAGGGTGCAGAATTGGATGAATCGGAACGGGAAAAGTCAAGATTTGAGTAGTTAAATTTGATCAATGAAAAGAGACTGGCAACTATTTGTCACCACTAGTTATACCAAAGTAGAATGACTAAGGTATACAACAAGAAGGTCAAGCCAAGAGTGTTTAAAGAAGAAGACCTAATATTGAAAAAGATCTCGCTAGTATCAGGAGAAGATTAGAGTAATTAAGCACCGTACTACGAAGGACCATACGTGGTGAAGAAGATTTTTTTTAGGAGCTTTAATTTTAACCAATATAGATGTGGATGATCTGTCTAGACTTGTAAACTCTGACATTGTAAAGAAATATTATGCCTGATGTACTTTTTTTATCAATCAATAAAAAATGAAGTTTGGCAAAAAATTATTTGATGTATCTTTCTTTTCTTCAAAAACTCTGCATGATCTCATATTTTCACGAAAGTTTTTGGAAAAATCAAAGTTTTAGTACAAAAACAAAAATCAAATTAGTTTTTGTTTTAATACACGAGTTCTAGGAATTTAAGTCACCTCTTAAAAAGTAACCCAATAATTAAGAACCTGAAAAATAAATCAAATACTATAAGATAATTTTTAAAATAATGAAAACGAGAAACCTTTCTCATGTTCAAAATGATATTTGTTACTTGTTAAATAGTTATTAAGCTCACGTATATGGCAACAAAAGCTTTCGAATTTGATACTGGTTTATTTTCCAAAGTTACAAATATGAGTCTTCTATTATTCCTGGCTAGGACGATTTCCGTGAATTCTGTTGGCTGCCCCACTCAGCTTTTTTTCCCCACTCCTTTGATCGGCAAGTGTTGAAGTGTTCACCAACATTTTCTGCTCTATGTCTTCTCTCCAATTCCCTGTCAGATGCTGTCATCATGACATTCTCCCACTTCATGTTTAGATATCTCCTTCAACCAAGATTTTTCTCTCTCAGCAATTGATGCAGTTTCCAAGTTTGCAAAACCTTCTGCATCTAGTTAAGTGTCTGGTCAAACATCGTACTCCAAAAGCTTTTTTGGCTAATTTCGTGGTTCATCTCTATGTTGTTGATTGCCTGGTTCAATTTGTCCTTTGGTTGCTCTTCCAGGATGTCTATTTCTGTCATTTAATGGTTGGATTTCTTGCTTTCTGCAACAAATTATCCAGCTTGATGCGTGGCTCTTTTGGGACTTTACTTGTGCTGTTCTGTGCTGTCTCCAACTGGTTCTCTTAGAATTCTTTACAGTATTGTTTGGATACCTCCTTGCTGGTTTCTTTTCAACCCCTTCCTTTCTAGTCATAATGCTATCTTGAGGTATTGTTGTATTTGTAATAGAGGGCTGCCATGCTTTTCAATATCATCTTGGTGTGTTCTGATTTTCTAGCTAGAGCGTTTGGAGTGTTGCTTTTGGGTTTCTCCTGGCACCTACTATCTAGTTGCCAGGAGTGCTGATTGATGCTGCTGTTTGTTCTATTTCTAATTAGCTTTAATATTTGTCTTAGTATATATAATTCTTATTGCCATCTTTGCTGAGTTGTGAGCCTATAGTTCTTTGTGCCTTTATAACTATTATTGCGATGTCGCGGTCGCATAAATTAATTACTCTAACTTCAAACACAACACACAAGATAGTATAGAGCAAACAAGGGGTCGATTCCACGAGGAAGATTCAAGTCAGATTTTTATACTAGATGATATGCAATTTGGGGGGGTTTGGACGTTATTTAGGCTAAAGCAAAAAAAACCAGAAAACTATCAAACAAAATTTAATAAAATCAGAAAATTATCAAGAGAACAAACATTGGTTGCAAGCATACATCCATCTACAGAAATCAGAACTGATCATGGAAACGAAACATCAATTTATATTCTTAATATTTATTTCTTCTTAACATTGGTTAGTTAACGGATCTGCCGTATAACTAACCCTAACATCAAACAACCACAGTGTCCACACTAGTAATTTAATTCAATGGCAGCCTTAAGAACTAAATAAGTTGATTAATCAAAAAAACATAATTGTCTGCAGTCTATGTTTGATTTGATTGAATGTTCTCCCTAAGATTAATAACGTAGATCCACCACAATTATTAAACTCAGTTGCTTCACAAGTTCATAGACCACAACTCCGGTTTTGATATCAAACTTAGCAATAAATTGTCTATAATAATAACTTAGAGTCCGCTCTAGCAATTAAAATAAACAATCATAGGAAAAATAAGCATAGGAGAACAAACATATTCATCATATAAACTGAAAAGAAAATATAAAATAAATCTCACAGTTCTTGAAATTCGAAAATTTCCGTATCCTTGCAACTAAGAAAAAGTGTTTAGCCTTTCTTGTTTGTTGAACAACTAATCAAAAAAAAGGATGAATGCATAATTTTGAGTTTCTTAGAGGACAGGGGGTGTTATTCTCCTTTTGGTTGGCTGCCCTCCTTCTCTTCTCTCATTCTTTTTATATCCTAGGAAATCTTAATCTCTATTTTACAAAATAGTCCTCCCTTAAATAAATTGTTTACATTTAAGTACTTTAATAACTATTTTCCTAAAAAAAAAAAGAAATAGCCTTGCATGAAATCTTCAAGCTTTGACTTAGAGGAGCTAAATTGCTGAAATAAAAACTTGGATATCGGTTTAAATGCTTTGGAACGTAATTTGGACTCATTTCTTCATGAAACCTATTTGCAGGCAGAATTCAGTTGCCATCTTTGAAAAATCATATCTCCCTCATATGACATCTTGTTTGGCTGAAATTTGGAGCGTTTATAGGCTGTTGAGTCAGGAATCCAAAAACATTGAGTTTGCATCAATTGAACTTTTGTAGCTCCAGATATTCAAGTTGAAATGGTTGAAGGTCAACACTGGCTGATTGCGAGATTTGATTTTAAAAGCTGCGATTTTCATGCTTTTTCTTATTTTATTTTCTTGCCTTAGATGTCCAAAAAGGTATGGATGTTAGCTTTTTAATGCCACTAGAATCACTTCATTTCAACATCTAGAGCTCACGCTCTGCACAAAACAAAAGTCAAATCTGCCAATTATCTTCAATTTATTTATTTTTGCATTTTTCATCCAAAAATGCCTTCAAAACATAAAATAAAAAATATCAAAGTATTTTATATATAAAATATAAACAAAACACTAATATAGATGAAACTATTAAATAATATAGTTGCATCAATTATTTTTTTATGTGCTACTAATTTTCTTCAACTTCCACCTTTTTGTTTCGTACCCTCGTCTATTTTGGGTCCTCTATTTCTGCAGGAATTCTTCTGGGTTCTTTTCCCCCACTTTGTGTCTTCTCTCCTCCAAGTGCTTTCTGGGTGTTTTAACACTGCGATCTCTTTCTTTTTAAAAAATGCGTGTTATTCTTCTTCATATGTTTTGTCTCTTTTTCTTTCCTTTCATTCTCTCAGCCACCATTAACGACCATATGTATTAATTTTTGGCGAATTGAAACCATGGTCCAAATTCATCTCAGCATGCCTGCATTTTATTCTCTGTGTCCCTGATTGTGGCTTGGGGGATTGTTGCTGGGTGGTAATAGCCAGTCGATTAGCTTGCATGCATACATTTTCTTTAAAGAAATTAAATAATTACGTAGGACGTTAAGATTCATGGTTCGAGAGTATATAGTGGTGGAGAGTGAAAGATAACATCTGGTCCTGGTTTATAAACTTCCTTTGCACTGTCATGTAGACTTCATGATTGTATACTGCACCATGGTTTATTGTTTCGAGATGAGAGCATTATCTATTGTAGATCATATGTTTCAAATCTCAATGACCACTTATGGCTTTGGATTATTTCGGTGTCTTGCAGATCTTCAAGTTACAACAGAGGATTCAGGCTGGCAAAGCCAAGGCATAAACATGTCATCTTAGTTGTGTTCACTTTGTCGATTCTTTTAGAGGATTTACTGCTAGATATCTTTTACACTCTTGTACTATTCTCTCTAGTCTTTATCATATATTGAAGCTTTGTGCTAGAAATATTGGTCTTTTTAAAACAACGTTCATGATTTATTGAAAGCAACGTCACTTTAAGTTAATACCAGGAACAGTAATGCTACTGATACCATAGGTTTTTCCTTTTACTTTACTGGCGCATAAGTGGGCATGCCAAGAGCATGATGATGAGTAAAAATGTAAGTTTCTATAGCATTGTTCTTGAATGAATTCTTGAGTCTTATTTACGTGGCTATTTTGCTGTCAGATAAGGATATCGATGTGACCACCATTTCAATTGTAAAAATAGTTGATAAGTTGTCACCTTGACCTTCGGATATCTGACAGCTGAGTGTTGCAGGTTGTTCTGACCATTTAGTCATGGATTTGCTACAATTAGGTTACATAGATAGTTTTATGGGGATATTTATGAATTGATGAGACATAGAGGTTTAGACTTTAGAGTGATCGGCTTGACAAAAAAAAAAAAAAAAAAAACCTCATTAACTTTTAAGATTATAATTTGTCAGGAGATTTGGAGATTTTGTACGTTTATTTTTGTACGGGTTAGCTTGTTGTAACCGGTCAAGATCTAAAATACCTTTAAACTAGGCACATAAAATATTATATGGGTTAATTTTTTTTTATTTTTTTTATTTTTGGATTTCCTAATTTATTTAAGTTTTTATTATATATTTTTTAAAATTTTTTAGTTGGTTTAGGTTTATTTAGGTAGCGTTTAAATACTATTTCGGGACAGAAAAAATAAAGGTATTAAAAATAGAGGAGATGAGGAAAGAATTGTGTTTGATAATAATATACATGAAGAATAAGTGTCTCTATATATTTTTTGGTTGATGGGGGAAAAGTCAAGATACAATATGAAAAGTCTATTTTACCTTTAATGTACATATTAAAAATAATAATTAGATAATATTTATTTTATATTGAGTATTGAAATTAATAATAATATAATAACTCTAGTTGTAAGAACCAAATCAGCCTGCAAAGTTGACTTGAGACCGAGCCGATCTAGTGCCTGGATTGGTCTGGGTTTAGGAGAAAATAGAGAAAAAATTAACCCAACTTGCTAAGTTAAAAACCCAGGTCATTGACCCGTGATCCAATCAATCCATAGTAAACCACAAGAAAAAAATCATTGATTTTTTTAAAAAAATTTAAAATAATGTCATTTTGATCCTTTAATTTTTTTTTCCTGTTAATCTAGGTCAAAGATTGACTAGAGTTGACCTTTTCACTCTATGACCCGGACCTTACCCTGGATGGTTTTAAAACTATGATAATAACCACTTTTATTCTTATATGTTTTAGTTGGGTAATTTTAAAATTAAGAGTTTTTTACAAGGATATTTTAAATATAAAAAATGATAAATTTTATCTTGGAGATATGTCCCTTGTGTACCTCCTGTTTTGGAAGTACAAAAATTCACTCCAAATTTGTCCAATGGACAAATTTTTTATATATGTTTGTCTGTCTCTTCAACTAAATATGCTTTTTTTATTGTCTTCGTCTCTTCTATCCTAAGAAAGTAATCAAATACTACCTTAAATAATTATAAACATCTTAGAAAGACAGATTACTTGAAAAGAAAATATTTGGTAATAAAATTTCAAATTAAGGATTTTCTATGGTAACCTGATTTGGAAGAATTATATATTATTTGTGCTTGTTGCCTTTCTTGTATTGTTTCTGATTATGTTAGCTGGTATTAAAGCCCAATAATTAAAGGTGGTTAGTTATTGTGTGATGTTAAATAATTATGGCTAGAAGATGACGCAAAACATGACTTGCTCATATAAGAGGGGACATAAACATTCCCCCTCGAGAAAAAAAGTTAGAAACTAGTAATAGAAGACATGCAGAGGCGATTCACATAATTGACTCATTAATTGGCGGACATGAGGAACTTAGGAGATAATGAGGAGAGTGATCACAAATCCATGGTCAGCTCTGAAAACCTATTTCAAAGGCGAGAGCATAGAAGGCAACCTCATAATTAGGAGGAGTATCGTGAATATTTAGGTTTATGGATAAATCTCTCCAAGTTTATAAAAACATTGTACAAGTAGAGGAGTTTGACAATTGGTTGAATAAAATAGATAGGGTTATCGAGTATAGGAGGTCCTAGAGCAAATGAGGGTGAAGCTAATACTATTAGATGAACGTGATGAACTTCTGCTTAGTATAAGCAATTGAAGAGTTCTTAAGAAAGATAGGGCAAACAAAAGATTGGTGATTGAGATAAGATGATGAAGAAGCAATTTCTTTCTTTTGGGTGCACACAAACATTGTTCCATGACTTCATAAACTAAGACTAGGTGGAAGAACTACTCACGAATATATTGACAATTTCTACCAACTAATAGCTACCACACTTTTCTAGCATTTTTGTATATTTTCTTTCTTTTCAAGGAGGCAACAAGGAAAGGAAAACAAAAACTAAGCGTGTGTGTGTGTGTGTGTGAGAGAGAGAGAGAGAGAGAGAGAGAGATAGATAGAGAGAGAGAGAGAGAGAGAGAGAGAACGAAAAAAGAAAAGGAAGAAAATGAGTTAGAGTGAAAAAATTAGGATGAAAAAAATCAAGATAAAGAACTACTTCTAAAAATAAAAGTGAAAAAATGAAAAACAAATAAAACGTGAGAATAAAATATCCACCTTTTCTTTTCCATAACCTATCTTCGCATTACTTCATCCTAACCACGTATTAGAATTACATCATATTCCAACCCAAAACCTTAAAAAATAAGGGTGTCACAACCTAATTTTAGGTTTCCTTAAAATTATCTTTTCTTTTATACAAAAATAAAATAAAATATAGAAAAACAAGCAACTTGATTGGTAAGAACAAGTTAAAGATGGATCTACATGCATAAATGAGAGATGAAATGACCGAACTGAATCGTTGACAATATTGAAAACTCAATTGCACTGTTTAAAGATCTAAATTTGAAAGACAACATAAATTCAAGGTTAATTTAAGTGAATATTGGATGAATTTATATAAAAATTAAGTCTGAGGACTTAATTAGATTTTTATTATCCTGATTTAATTTATCATGAAAGGCTTTCAATTTTGTGCTTGGGTTAGATGGGGAGGCCATTCGACCAAGATTGTGTTTTTTCTTAGAATTTAGCTTATGTTTCATTTGGCCATGATGAGTTTTTGGTGTGGGATGGTTTTAGCCAACTTTGTTGTGAGCATAATGATGAGTTTGATCCAATCTCTTTGATGGTTCATTCGACCAAATCACGTCAGCCCATGTATGAGTCTGATTTTGGCAGCAAAGTAAATTGTTAGGAGCTTGTATTAGGTCTGATTTGGGTTATATTAATGAATATGAGTTTGGGCCACATGAAGTGCAAAGTTAGCTTGGACTAATTAAGATGTTGAGATCTTTTTTTTTTATAAGGATCAGCAAAATATTCTCCTAAAATTAAAAAGGAAATCCATTCATTGTTGTCCTATTATTTAGGAGAATATTTAGCAACAAAGGAGAAAGTTTCTTAGTCATGCCAGGAAACTAAAAGGGCTATCATATTTGAATCCTAGACTTAGAAGGATTATTTAATGTTAAAGATTCGATTCTCCTAATTAAAGAAGAAAAGTGATGAGCGACTACAGGGAGAGTTAATTTCTAAGATTATTTTTCATGTTCTAAAGGGGAATTTTAGTCCTACAAGCACATAAGACTTCAATAATTATATTCCTATTCAAATCAAATTTTCTAGCATCTAAAGGACTTTAAAAGTTGGTTAAGCAATCCTAGAGTATCTAGGAATGTGGACCTCGGACAAAGGTTATTTAAACTAGGAAATTAAGATATTTTATCTTGTTTTTCTTTCTATTATATGTGGTATCAACAAGCTACTATCCAAACTTGTTTTCATTATTACTTCTATGTTTGAACTTAATGCAGACTTTGAATTTCAGTTAAGATCTCAGGTTTGTTTGGATCGAGGTTTGGGCTAAGTAAAGGTTTTGAGTCAGTTTTTGTAAGTGGGTCAATTCATCCCACAAAGGTAAATCTACTAGGGTTAATTTCTTAGAACTATTTAAACACATGTAAAGCTTAAATTTCAGTGCCTTTGATGAATACTTCTGAACTTTTTAGTTTTAACATGCAAGAGAGATCCTTGCATTCTTTGGTTCTTTAATAAACTGAATCTAACATATCAAGGATTAACTGGCTTTGTGGCGTCTTTCGACTTCATTCCAATAGTATTGATGCCTTGGGAGAAGTTTCCATTATGTCACACTCCTATTATAATTTTTTTGGCTTTTCGAGATCAGATATCAATCTTGATTATGAGTTTCCAAAACATGTTATATATTTCTAAAATTTTCATTTTCCAAGTGCCTATTAAGTTATTTTAGTGTTTGCGTCGATCTTTTCTTCTTCATTGTGTTTGCAGCATATTGGTAAAAAAATAAAATTAATATTTTGTTTTGTTACTTTCTCTAAACATATAGTAGCATAAAAGTAAAAAAAAAAAAAACATTATTCAAAGCTTGTTGCAATTTTGCCGCAGAAACACAACTCATAGAAGCAGACCACCTCAGAATTAATTGAAATTTCATATACTACTTATTGGGTTTGAAATCAATATCTATATTAAAGTTGGGTAGATATTGTTTTCTTGAGGATTCAATTCAGGGTTTAATTTTACTGAAAATTGATCATACACGGTTTTTGAAATCTAGGCATAAGAAAATGACCTATAAACTGAGATCTATAGTTTTTGGGTATCACAATACTACATATTCAATTTTAGGTCATTCCAATTTTGGTGATTTAAAATTACATAATAGGTCAAATTTGCGTCAAATGCCAAAGCATGTTTGTCTATTATTTGTTTTAGCCAAATTAGTTTTTTTATTATTATTATTAAAAGGCTATTTTTAAATCCAAATTGTAGCAACAACGGAGAAGTCTGAATCTGTCCTGCAGCCCAGACACTGTTTAATGTTCAGCCCATATTTCGAGTTCTAAAAGTCTAAATGACCTCAATCTTTTTTTTCTAGAAAGCTGAGACAATTTCCTAGAACTTTCATGTTTAAGTCTGTTTAAATTATGACGTTATCAATTACGTGTTTGGCAAACAAGAAGATAAGGATTGTCACCAAGTCAAGATGTGGCCACCCACTCAACAATTAGTCAACAAATCAATAGTTCCGAATTTTGGCCTATAAAATGAGGCATTTGTCATGTATTTAGGCATCTTGGTTTTCAGATCAAGATCATGCTCTTGCTCTCTCTTTATATTTTTTAATGCTTAAGTTTTGCTTATATTAATCTCTTGTTGCTTTTCATTTCCTTTCCTTGTTTATTTATGTTTCTCTCTTTCATTATGCTACACTAATGGTGTAAGAATAAGTATAATATAAACTCAACATGGACCTTAATGTTTGATACTAACATGTTTTATATTTGTTATCTTGTTTACTTTTAATACTTTGCTTGTTAAATGGTTAATTTAGATTTATGTTGTATAACCCTTGATACAACAAATACTTGGCACTTTCATAGCCCAACCATATGGTATAACCGACACCTGTGCTATGAAAGGAACTTGATTTGTTGTTAACATAAGTTATATTCATGAATGCCTGACAACATTTACAAGTATTAGCATTATTCGAATAAGATAACTAATATAATCATGTTAACAATTTATAATCTGATTGGAACCTCCTTTGTGTGTGGTTTCCAGTTGAGTAATAAAAAGAGTTTATACTATACTTGTTTGAAATACCATTAGTGGATCCTCTAACTTTGACAATTATTTTATCCTTGTTTAATCCTTACATCAATATCACATCTCAAAGCTCTCTTTAACTTGTTATTGTTGTTGTTGTTGTTCTTTATAATTTATATAGTTAATCTCCCTGTGGTTCGACCCCGGTCTTGGCGGGTTATTTATTACTTCGACACTCCTGCACTTGGGAGAAGACATCAATCTTTTGGTCGTGTCAAAGAACAAGAAGGTATAGCCATTTGGATTAGGGGCCTTATCATCTAGGATGGAAAATAAGGCTTCATTGATCTCATCAGTTGTGATACATGATTCCAAAAAGGAGGTAATGTAAGGTGGAATCCTGTTAGAGAAAAAACAGGAAACGTTCTCTAAAGTGATAGTCGAGCATATGGAAAATAACCCTTAGAAGTAACAAATTGCCAATTGACCCAGACCCTCTTGATCCTGAACCTGATATCCTATCTCATCGATCAACCAATAGATTCTATTTCTAACTTGTCTATGAATGAGTGATCTATGAAAGAACTTGGTGTTTCTGTCTTTCAAGTATACTGAATTTGAGATCTCTGCTTATAAAAAGCTTTTTCATCCTTACTTAACTAAAAGAACTCCTTAGTAAGCTCTCTCTGTACCTGCTGATACTCGTTAGACTGAGGAGAATAATCAAAAAGAGTTTATGTTGCAGCCCATTTATTCTTTGCCCTAATTACAAGACTAGAGATGTGACTGGTGTGTAGGTGATCCAAAGCCTTTAACTTAGGCTTCAACAATCCAAGTCTCTTAGTAAGCCTGTATATAGGGTTACCATCCATAAGAATCTACCAACCATCTACCACTAAACCTAAGAAATCATCCTTGTCAGCTCATAGATTTAAGAACTTAAAAGATGCTTTTAGCCTGGAAAGAACACCATTGGAGTAAACAACCATAACACTGTGATCTTAAAAGTCTCTAGGTAATAATTCAGAACAAGTAATTAGTCAAGTAGAGAACCATTATGAGCTACCAAAGATCCAATCTAGCTTCTCAAGAATATTACTCATGTTATGCTGACCATTGGGCCAAGTGTATCTCAGGTTTGAATAAGGAACTCTAACCAGTTTCGCTGCTTATACACAACTGCCAAAAATCATCCATATGACCATGCTAAGTAGGATCGCCCCCACACTTATCAATAAAACTTAACATAACACTAAATTCTCATAAAGTAAGCCACAATATAGACTAAGATATAGTAGCTCGGCACCTCAAGTAATCCCAAAGGTCTTGACACTTTAGAGGTGTCTTGAGGTCATACACAAAAGTGACAACAAAGAAGTATCCATCAATAAAGCTAGATACCTCACAAGTTATCGACCGTTGAGAAGAATGCAAATAACATTATCACTTGGTTAATAAGGTGTCGAGGTATAATCTGAAAAACCCTTGGTTGATGCTAAAGTGTTAACGTCACTATTGCTATTAAATGTAACATGTTTGTTCTCTAAACATATTTTGATATTAGTGAATATGTGTAAATCCCAAGAAAATCAAGGCTGGATTAAATTAAAAAAAATAAACTAAACTAAAAAGAAGTGGGGGCAAAATAAATGCACTTAAAGAAAATGGGGCCTGAATGCAAATAAGAATAATTATAGAGCATAAATACTACTCTTCTTACCAAAAACAAATCTACAACTATCGTGAAGAAAGAAGAGAGGAAGTTTTGGTATCTATTTTTACAGATCAAGAGAGAAACATCAAATTTCAAGAACCCATCCAAGATTAAGGGTTATAGGTAAAATAAACACTGGTGGGCAAGAGATTAACAAGAAGAATTGGATAAGAAGGGAAGAGGGAAGGGCCGACTATCATTAAAAAGTAAAGGAGGGATCAAGACCTTGATTTGTACCGGGTAAGATATTCTAAACATAGTCTTATAAGTTGTTTTAAAGTCGATTATGAATTGATGCCTGGATGTTAAATTATAGATTTGAGTTCTATAACTCCAGATATAGTTAAAAATATAAGGAGAAGTCAGACAGTAACAGTTCAAAAACGAGATAGTAACCGTTGGATAGTAATAGTCTAAATGTTTGTTAATGAGCAATTTTGACTATCTTAGAGGCAGAACTAGGTTCTCTTTAATCATAGAACGTGTAGCCTCATGTCTTAGCTTTCCAACGAGACTAATCTCGCTTGAATCGGAGTTCTATAACTCCCAGTATAGTTAAAAATCTAAGGAGAGGTTAGACAATAACAGTTCAAAAACGAGACAGTAATAGTTTGACAATAACAATACAAGTATTTGTTGATAAGCAATTTTGACTATCTTAGAGGCGGAACTAGGTTCTCTTTAATCATAGGACTTGTAGCCTCATGTATTAGCTTTCCAACAAGACTAATCTCGCTTGAATCAGAGTTCTATAACTCCAAATATAGTTAAAAATCTAAAGAGATGTCAAACAGTAATGGTTCAAAAACAAGACAGTAACAGTCCAAGTGTTTGTTGATAAGAAATTTTGATTGTCTTAGAGGCAGAACTAGGTTCTTCTTAATTCATAGGACTTGTAGCCTCATGTCTTAGCTTTCCAACGAGACTAATCTCGCTTGAATCGAAGTTCTATAACTCCAGATATAGTTATAACTCCAGATATAGTTAAAAATATGAGAAGAGGTCAGACAGTAACAGTTCAAAAACAAGACAGTAACAGTTGGACAGTAACAGTCCAAATATAAAGAAAGGAATGATAACTGGGGTTGGACAAAGAACGATAATATTAATGGGTGAAATGAGAAAAACATAAAATATTAAGAAATGACTGAAAGAAAGACTTATTGGTTGTTGATATGGTTATTATAAAACATATCCTTGAGTGAGGAAAATTTATGAGATAAACATGTGATTTGCAAGAGAGACTACAGGCGTGGTGCAACAGCAGCAGCGGAGGAGCACAAGTAGAGCTTCTATTGCAGGTAGGTGAATCGTACCTATACCTTCTAGTTAAATTCTATGATTTAATATATATTACCAATGTGAAATGTGAATTACTGAATGTATGTGTATTCAAGGGGAAAGGTTATTGTGTGAATTGTTAAGTGATGAAACTATCACTAACAAAGGAAATATGAAAAGTGTGATTTGAGGCGTAAACTAGCATACATTTAGTGTATGTTAGGATCCCGGGTAAGGAGATCGCCTCGTTTGGACTAACATACATTTAGTGTATGGTAGGATCCCGAGTAAGGGGATCACCATGTTTTGGCTAGTATACATTTAATGTATGTTAGGATCCCAAGTAAAGGGATCACTACGTATTGGCTAGTATACATTTAGTGCATGTTAGGATCCCGAGTAAGGGGATCACCTTGCATCGACTCCTACGAGGTGATGCTGATGATACCAGTGAAATTGGTATCGGTAATGTGTTAAACAAAAATAATCATGTTTGATCTTATAAAGTCTGAAATGGAGGTTAATAGTGGTAGAGGGCACAATTACGAATAGTTGAATAAGGAAGAGATTCAAATGAAAACCAGAAGATAGAAATGAACAAAATATGAATGCATGTTACCCTGTTAATATTGTTAGATATTCGTGTTGTTATATTTATGTGATATTCACCTTTCAATAATATGTATTTCGTTTCAGGATCATCGCATGCATGACAGAAGTAGATCCTAGCTGATGTTTCCTTTTTATAATTTAGATTCTAGGGGGTATACCTTTTTATTTTGTAAACATGAAAATGTTTGTCTAACTTAATTTGAATAATTAATGTTTAAATTTGATTTAATGAACTTAACTTTGTAGTTCATATAACCATATTTCATGTCTATGTATTTATATATATATATTTTTTATCCATCCATAATGATATTTTGTTATATAATGTATATCATAAATATTGTGGTTGATAGGTGCGAGAATATTTGTGGAAATTGAAACCCAGGATGATTGGGTCGGGATTTAAGTTATGAGATGTGAGTTATTAGAAGTGTAAACAGGTTACATGTCGATAACTTGGGACCTTCCGGTATAGGGGGGACTCCGTCGAAATTTTGATAGATTTTAATACGAAAACCATGAATATATATATATATATATATATTTACTCTGTTTTTCGGGGGACATGAGATTATTGTTTTTATCCCGGAATGGGGGATGTTACAATAAGTGTTGGTCCTTCATTAGAGGTAACATGTCATGATTCAAATCAGCTTTTGACCGCTCATATTCATTCAACCTATCCCTCTCATCATTAATAGGTTCAGCTGCTTCAGTAATGATCTGCAGTTTTAATCGGTCAATTGGTTCCTCTAATATCTCAACCTACTGACCGGTTCCAATGACAGGAGCTCCCCAAGCCTTTGTTATGTTCAACTGGTCGTTTGGTTCCTGGCAAGTCTCAACCGATCGATCGATTCCACCTGATATGTATGTTTGGCTTAACAATTTTACTGCAGCATCAACAATTAAAAAGGTTGTAACCCTTTCAACAATAATAATTGGTGAGCTACAAGCTTGTAGAGCATCCCTCATATTGTTTTTTTATCTTGAGCATGTCTTTCGCTGATAAGTTTGGGGCCTTAACTGATGCCTTGCATGAATGACTAAAAACTTTACAAATCTTATAAGCTCCTGGCTTCCATTAATAATCAATCGTAATTATGCTAAGCTTTGTAGATAACGTACATCGTAGCTGAAAAACATGGACTATGGATAATAAAGCATCAAATTCAACATATACTTTAGCATAGTCAAGTCGGGTGCCACTAAGTGTTTGTTCATCACAAGCCAATGATCTCCCCACCATATTCACAGGCACACCTATGCTTGTCTCATTCCAAAGTGGAAAAGGTGAACCCTAGAGGTGAACCCATACAGCACCTTCAAAATTTTGTTCATGTTAGGAACAAACAAAATTTGGGTGCCACAGTTGGAGGATAAAGAATCTTCTTATGAACATCTATGATCCCTTCTCCATAGTTAAGTTAGCATTATCCTCACTCTTGAAATGAAAAATTAAGAAACCTTATTATGTTGTCATTACACTCTCAAGGCTATAATTTTTCCATACTAAAATAGCAATAGGATTGGTGGTATGGTAGGGCATCTTATAACCCGAGAAAAAACCCACTAGATATCAGTTCCATTTTGACGCACTTTCATCAATGACATTATATATAATGTCCAAGATTATGTCAATCTCTTACTGTGGAAAAAAGGTTATCTTGGCACGGGTTGCAAAGTTGAAGATCTTCATTTTATCAGCTTATGAAATGTTAAGGGCATGGTTGTGGGTGGTGGTGCTCTTGTGAGCCAAGGTGGCAACATGCGTGGGGGTAATTTGGGTTTTTTGAGTGATTGTTTAAAGAGAGTCTTGGTGTTTGGAGGTTGGGGGTGGTTTTGGGGCTGGTGGTGGTGGTATTTGATGTGTTGAGGGTGGTATTAGAGGGGTTTTTTTTTCATTAGATTGTTTTTTGAATTTTTTGAATCGATCGACCGGTTCATGGGTTATTGGTAGTCTTGTCTAGGCAGTAAGTTCAAAAAGGAAATACTTTCAATACAATCAAAACTAGAAAAAATCCAATGGTCTAATTCAAGGTAGTCAGTATAGCATAACAATTAGATTAGTTGTAATCTATAAAGGAACAATCTAACCTGAAAAGTGAAAACTATCAGCAGCCAGTTCGAGAAGAAAACCAATTTTCAAACTTGTTCGAATTTGATCTCCATCACTTAGAACCAAAAGGACATCCATGAAAACCTTAATTTTCTCAGAAATATTGTGAGGGCAAAACAAGCTGGCAACTATAACTACCCTAAACTCTGTTTTTTCAGAAATATTGAGATGACAATATCTTTCAAACTATAGCTAATAAACGATATCCATCTAGTCAGTTTTTGGTGTAGGGTGTGGTGATCAACGTATCTAACAATGAGTGAAATCTAATGGTTGCTGGAGGAGTTATTGTTCAAGCAAGTCCATCTCTCTCTAATATCCTTCTCATACCTTCTCTCTCTAGAAAACACAAAACAATATTCAAATGAATTTATCAATTAATCAAATTTATTATTCATGTTATACCCTAATCTTCTCCCCATTATTGTATATATTATATCAAAATAAATATCTCAAAAAAACTCATAAAATCCAAAAAAAAATTCAAAAATTAATAGGACCAAGCTTTTCAAAATTTTATTGGGCAAAAAGAGTTTTTCAAGGGCATAGTTGAAACAAAATTGGATGTAATTGAAGGAATTAAAGAACCAAAGACCAAAATTATCAAATTAGCAAGATTTGGGAGGTCTATTCAATTAATTAATTTTAAAAACCTAGAGACCATTCTAAGGAAAAAAACAAATTAAAGGCTCATTTTAAGCCTTACCAATGACCCAATTATGATGATTTAATTGTTTAATCATGATCAAAGGCTTGTTGAAAAAACCAAAAGTTGTAAGGGAATTAACTTTAAAAAAAGGCTAACCTTCAAAGACCATTATGGAAATCTGACAAATCCAGGTGACATCATTTTGATGTCAAGTATATATTTATCACTTTCTTTGTCTTTCTCTTCTTCTTCTAAGCTAGAATCTATAAAGACCAAAGACCTTTTTTTTTTATCATTGTTAAACCATAGCCCTTTTCTACCTCTAATCAAATTAAGCTCTAACCACTTAACCCTTCAAATCTTCTCAACTATTACTTTTACTTGTCATTTCATCCAATTTGGACATTGTTTCTAGTGATTTCATTATTGCCCCTTCACAACTTTGGCATTGATCATGCCTTAGCTCTCTCTATGTGAACATGTAATCACACTCATTTCATTTACTTTCTCACTTTTTGTTTAGTTATCGTTCAATGATTTTTTTCGTTAAACATGATAAGAATGCATTTTTTTTTTTGCTCTCTCCCACCACAACCTGATTGTATTATTTTATTGTTATCCTCAATGGTTAATTCTATGCTTGAGAATTGGATGGCTTCAATGATTTTTGTAAGTTGATTATGCAACTCTATAAATACGTTTAGAGAAAAAAATAAAAAAAAAAGGTCGAGAGAAAAATAGAGAGTCTGGACAGGGATATTGAGAGAGATAAAAAAAAAGATAGAAAACATTATGCTTCAGGTGATTGTTATCTCTATGACGGTAGGGTAGACAATGAGGAATAAAAGAATGTGTAGGTTTTAGTGTGTTGGTTTCTGCCCTTAGTCCTAGAGTAGAGAAAGAGAATACTTATTTATTAAAGGGTTAGTAGTTATTTGTTGATAGTGTGTTCATTTCTTGCTCTCCTAACTTAGGCAACCCTTACTCTTTTTTTTAATTCTAATATCATTATTCATGTCATTGTATGTATGCTTTCTTCTGAACCTTGATAAATATTGTTGTTTGTTACTTGTAATGTCCCATGACATCATTTTGGTATCACTGTATGGAATGAGTGATTTAAAGCCACAATCTTTATATATTTGTTTTAATCTAGTGTCATCAGTAATCATGTTTTTCTGTGTAGTTAACTTTTTTTTTTTTATCTTAATGTAATGATATGATAATTTGTAACCTAAAAGGAATATTTGAAGGTTGAGATAGAACAACATATGCTTCATTTCTATAATATTGATTGATTAATAGATGAGGTTGTTGACTTTTATTTCATGGAGAATTTATAATTTGAACATAAATCATGTGATGTTGTATTCTTGATAACTTTTATATTTGTTGTGTTTTATTATTGTGGATGTATTTGTGCTATGACGAGTGGGTTTAACTTGTTTCTTTCAAGATAACCTTAAGTTATCCAAGTAACATCTTTTTAAACTTGTTTCCTTTCAAGATAACCTTAAGTCATCCAAGTTAGGTCTTTTAAAAGACCTATGTGTTCCAAAGGAGTTTAATGTTGCTCTAAATCTTCTACCATAAATACATTATGTTAAAAGGTTTTAAATTTTCAATTTTAGTTGAAATCGTAGTATAGTTTCATCTTGCACTTTAATGCTCTTAATCATCTTTGTGCTACTTCAAGGTCTAACCTTTGTTTTTAAACCAAGCATTTTTAAAATAAAATCTTTCCAGTATGATTTGCTCTTAATTTTTTTCAATAAAAAATCAAAACACTTGTTTACGCATAATATGCCTTGAAACAAGTTTATAAGACCCATTAAGTTTCGACCCATATTAAAAAAAAAAACTCATTTCTATTTTACTCAAAATATCACTTCAAATGATTAGGCTATTCACCCTAAGTGTCCAAGGTAAATGGACTCCATGTAGGCCATTACTTTGGATATTAAAGAGGAGTAGTCTCTCTTTGTTTTTTTTTAAAGAAAAAAAAAATTTACTTAAATTGTTTTGTTATTCATTTCTAGAGTTTAAGGTACATGAACTCTACACGAGCCAAGATCTTAAACATTAGGAGGGGTAACATTTTCCATTTTCATAGAAATAAATATCTATGCTCACCAAAATGAGAGTACTGGTCTTTAAAAGACTTATATATTTAAACAAAACAAAAAGAATGAAATAAGGATGATGTGGTACACTCATTAAGATAAGGGTGACCAAAATAAAAGGTTTTTTTTAAAAAAAAAATGGTAAGTGTTAAAATGACACACCTAAATGGCAAATGAATCCAAAAAAAGGTTATTGTCAAAATTAAAATCTAATAAGGAACTTTCATGTCACTAGATCCTCTTGAAAGAACCAGAGCATAACACTTTCATTCAATAAAAAAAAATATGAGTGAATATGGGTACTATAAGATAGATGAACTTTTTCAAGGTATTTATCCATAAGTTTAGGATTTGAGTTGGGTTTAATGAGCCAAAAATAAATCCATTGGTTATTCATTAGCATGGCTTGATACTATTAGTCACAAGTCGTGATTAAAAGTCACTAGTTATAGACATGTTAATCCATCAATTTATATCAAAAGTTAATAACTAAGAGTGCAAAAGATGAACCAAGCCTTAAATGGTTAAGCTTGAGCCCACATATTCATCCAGAGTTTAATTTATAGTAATAGACCCAATATCACCTATATAGATAGACCACTAGTAGATTAGGCATAATAAACTGTTAGGAATGTAAGATAAGATCAACGATACAGTTTACTTTAGGTAAAATGATTAAGGTAATAATAAATTTCTTTTAGCTTAATCAGTCTTTTACCTTATAACTCGACAGACTATTAAGGGTTTTTTAGTGACTATAATAGTAGTTGATGACTTCTTTTAGATAAGTTTAGACTTTATCCCTCCTTTCAAGTGTAACTTAACACCCTCGATTGACACCAACGTGTAACGATTAGTGAGCAATCATTAATGGACATTGACATAATCAAATTATGTAACTTAATGTCCTTAATTGGTCCAAAAAAAGCAATCATCGATGAAAGTTCATTTACACCAGGAAACCATTAATGGACACTAAAGGCTTTATGTATTTAAAAGCTTTTTTTTTTTTTATCTTTAGAAACTGAAATACAAAAGAAATGTGTTACTCCTTATCAACATTCAAAATAACAACTTGATTAAGTTTGTTTATCTTGAGCATTGTAGGTGAACATCTAAAAAATAAAATTTTCTTTGCAAGTTAAACAAATATGATTTAAGAAGGAAATGTTTATGAAAAGTTTAGGATGTAGAAAAAATCTATAAAAGTTAAGCAAACAAGATTTTAAAAGGAAGTGTTTGTGAAAAGCTTGGAATGTCGACCCCTTTAAAGACCTTTTTAATATGGCCCAAACCAAGGTTGTCAAAAATGCTTTTTTAAAATACATGGAAAATACAATGTTAACTCAGATCATAAAATCATAAGGAACTTAAAATTAATAGCAAAAACTCAAAAATCAATGAATAATATAAAACTATCAACACAAATTGTTGGGTTAAGAATAAAAAGAGGTTTGCTAATCTATTTTCTGAACATAAAAATATGCTTAATTGATTGGTTTTCTTGGTTCTAACTCCTAGGAAATAATAAGATGTTCTAATATGAACATAGAATGACTAGAAACAAATATTCAATTCTTATCTAACCAAACAATGTAAGAAGAAGTTTAAAATAAAAATTTAAAGGAAACGATTTAGTTCCTATCTAACCAATCATGATTCTATAACAAAATTAGCAATACAAACTTATTATCTAAATGCATTTAGTATCATAGAAATACAAAATCAAAGGAAAAAAGAGAGGCAATAGATGATATATACTTGACTTCGTGTTTCCTAGCAAGATGGGTGTACATATTAGCATTCATTTTGGTTATGACTATAGGTTTCTTCATTTCAGAAAGAGTGAAAGTCGCTACATCTAACCGTAACAAAAAAATACTAATTAAATAATACAATAAGCACCATTGCCATTTAAAAGAACAATGAAACACTAAATTTCTTCAATTTAAGTAATAAAAATTATGATTCAAAAAAATTTAATATATAAAAAATGAGATCAAATCAAAATAATATCTGATAAGTCTTTGTGGATAAAGAAGAAGAAGAAGAAGAAGAATAGAGAGAGAAAATCCTTTGCAGCTATTTTTCTATGGGACTGAAAAAGAAAAGCAAAAGGAATTATAAGAAAATGAGATATTAGAGATCGATTAGAACGATATGTACCTTTAGAGAAAACTAGGGTTTGACCATTAAGTTGTTCCAGGCTTCCAGCATCTTGGCGACACGAGTGAGACTGCGAGACAATATCCTGATGTCCACTTTCAAGTTTACTAGGGTTTTGTTTGGTTTAATTGGGGAAGAAAGAGAGTTAATTAGGGTAGCATTTATATTTCACAGAAAATCATGATTTTACTTATTTTACTAGTTTTACATGATTTCAGTCCATTTTTATTACTTTTAAATTTTTTATATGATTTTGTATGATAAGTATATGCTGACTCTTAAAATTATATGATTTTACAAGTCAACTCGTGATTTTGACAACCTTGGTCCTAACCTTTAATAGGCTTTGTAAACAAGTTGGAAAGCCCAATATAAATGCATGTATAAATGAGCCTTGATTTTTTTCTTAGAAAACAAGAGGTAGAGCCAAAACATATAATACAATTTGAACAAATTCAAATTCATTGACAAGCAAAACAACAAATTATAGTTGACAATGATTGTGTTAAAATGGCAAAAAATATATCAAAAGTAAGATGCAAGATTGTAAGGGTTTCAACCACAACGTAAGATAACAATATAAATTGGATAAATTGAAAATAGACTTGGGGAGTAGAGTGGTCATTTCAGAAGATCTATATTGATTGGGCTTTGGACTTAATTGACTCTAGAAAAAACTAACCTATAAGCTATAATGCAGCTTCCATATAGATACAGAACACAACAGATATAAACACATATCAAAAGACCTTTATAATCTTATCACAAGTCCAAACAATATGAAAAAGAAAGTACTATGGATATTATAAGATAACAACAAGAAAGGTGAAATCACCAAGTATTGCATGCTCAAACTAGATATTTAGCAATTCCTAGTAGTCAGAGGTTTAAAATTTCTAAAGTTTAATTTTTTAACTAATAAAATGTCCCAACATGGTTCATGAATGTGAACAGCAATACAAAGTTACTTAAACACAAACATCTTTGTTAAAAAAATTTCACAATATTTTTAGCATTACAAACATTCACATACCAAAATCAATCACATTAAAAGATATCCCCTGCATGAACATAAACAAGCATAAGACAAAACCTTTACACTTAAGCAAAATCATTTATCACATATACCATAACAAATTAAAATCACATTAAAAAATGGAATAAAAACACCGCTTTCATGAACATAAATGAAAAAGACGGAAAATAACAAAACTAAAAATGATTAAAAAAAAAGTATAGAAATATGGATACACTTCACATTTTATAGAGAAGGAAAAGAGTTTAGACCTTAGACACTTTGTAACACACAAGCCCTAGTACTACTCTAAGATAATCCTTACCATGAAAGAGGTAAAGACAAATTGATAGCTAGATGAGGTAGCACAAAGTATAGGCATGATTGTAGGTGCAAAATGAATAAATCGCTAAAAAAATAGGTAGATTACAAGCTATAAGGTTTATCTTGCCTAAGTAAACATAAATGACCCTAAAATCAATAGGATTAACACCTAAATTAGGTTCAATGGTGCCAAAATTAACAAAAGTGATGAGAGTTTTATTGGTCTTATAGAGAGAGGATGATCAACTAAAGTGGGTTAGGGTTTTGTAATGTGAACCTCATGATCACATAATTACGCAACCCACAATCAAGATTTGTTATCTAATCTCGGAAAGTAAAAAAAATAGATATGATGTAATATAATGGAACATATCCCAAGGCATCAACATTATTGGAATGAAGTTGAATGACACTATAAAACCAATTAATCTTCGATAAGTCAGATTCAGTTCGTTCAAAAATCAAAGAATGCAAGAATCGCTCTCACATGCTAAACTAAAAAGTTTAGAAGTATTATTCATTATAAGTTACCGAAATTTAGGCTTACAAGAGTTCAAGTACTTCTGAAAAATTAATCCTAATAAATCTACCTATGTGGTTTAAATTGACTCACTTACAAAATTGATCTAAAACCTATATTAGTAAGCTCAAAACAAGCCTTAGGATATAATTATAACTAAAATAATAAAAATAAAACCATTAAGTTAATTCCCTATATTGTTACGAGAAAAGAAGAAGAAAAGAAAACAATACAAGTCTAATATAAGACTTATTTATAGCCTACAATGCTACCAAATGATCTTAGAAACCAAATGTCATTAAATAGTACTAGCCCTTCTTTCCTTGTACAACTAGGATGAATAAGGAATCCTTATAAGAAAAGGATTTTAGAACATTCATGAATTATTGCCATACATGAAAATTATATTGAAGACCATTTAAAGATCCTTCTATAACTAGGAAATTCTCAAAACAAATCACCACATCCTTGTAGGAAAAGGATTCTTTTTAAATAAGAAGTCCACAAGTTAAAAGGAAGTAAATAACAAAATTTGTATAGCTTGTTCTAACTTATAACGCAAGTCCTTCCCAATCTCCAATTCACCTAAACTCTTACCCCAATATAGAAAAATACATATGGAAACTTCTGGATATATTTCAGCTCGATCTAACAGTTTGATTTGAAGTTATGCTCAATAGCGTAAAACTAGACAGTATGAAATTTTACTCTAAAATCATAATCTGACCTTATTTGGATCATGTCATTCCCTCTCTTCAAGATGATTCATCCTTGAATCACTAACAAGTTTAATATGCAATTTTTTAGTCTCTTGTTGAAGCCTTTAGAGTTCTTTTCTTGCATGTATTTGCCTCCAACAACATTGTATGAAAGTAGTAGCCGATAATAATTTCAAAAAAGCATGCCTTGTTATCCATTCGCGTATATATTCTTGAACGATAATCATTGTTGCCCTCTTCTATTTTTCATCATTTTAGCGTTGAACTGAAGCTCTCTATTCTTCACATTCTTTATTAATTTCATTATAAATCTTTGCAAGTCGTTCACTCTCGCGCTCTTTATCTAACCTCATAAAATCATTATGATCATAAATATTTGAAACTTGTAACCTTTGTTTTTTTTCCTTTCTCATATTAAATCTCCTCCAATCAACCCCATTAATTTGTTACTTCATTGAATTCATATAATCTTTCAGCTCCTTCATCACCCTAAGCAGCAACTCAAGTTGTTTGGTGAAAGCTTGTATCTGAAAGGTGTTATCAGCTTTCAGTGTCGTGGAGTTATTATTTTCAAACATCTTTGAATCTACAAAAATCTATTGGTAGCAAGAAAAATATATCCTCACACCTCTCGTGTTTCACACAATCAAGGCTTTTCACTCTAATAAACTTACAACGCCTTTTACCTCACAAATTGCTTTCTTTCGGTTCTTTCAAAACTAAAACTCCAACCAATCCAAGAAAGAGGTTTCACATTGCAATCCAATTATGAATATAGACTTAAGAATCAATAAATATACTAAAAACAAGGAAAGCAAAACAAAACTATGATTACAATTTTGCATGTAGTAATGCAAATTCATACGAATTGTGGACGAAATGAAGACATGAAATGAAATAGAAGCAAAAATTAATGAAGACACTTATTTGACTCCTAAATAACCCAAATATAATATAAACAAATTGATTTGGTCAAAACACAGAGTAGAAAAACACGTTTTAAAACTTGACACAAATCTAACTTGTTACATAATTTTAATGCATCAGAATTAAAACTAACACCTAACGATATCAAAATGACCTGAAATTCAATATGTAGTATCCTGATATATAACAAAATACAGATCTTAATTTATAGGTCATTCTCTTATTCCTAGGTATCGAAAACCATGTATGATCAATTTACCGTAGAATTAAACCTCGAATTGAAACCTTAAGAAAATGATATCAAAATAAGACCAAATTTATTATGTAAATAGTATATAAAATTTCAATAATTCTAGGTGGATTGCTTAGGGTTTTCTATGAGTTATGTTTGTACGGCAGAATTGCAACAAGATTATATATATATATAT
>Ga0325410_1000729_pt1 | contig 34853 bp, 19 predicted proteins | sample PopdelMetagenome_16_FD_206182 | JGI IMG/M metagenome (GOLD analysis project Ga0325410, IMG submission 206182) | Populus deltoides microbial communities from Bellville, Georgia, United States - Xylem-PdIQD-R3 | ecosystem: Host-associated > Plants > Phyllosphere > Stem > Wood/Secondary xylem...
ATATATTATATATATATATATATATATATATATATATATATATATATATATATATATATATATGGTAATGGCACCCAATCATCCAACAGTGAGAGTACCATCAATCATTCATAAACATGTATGTATGTATGTATGTATATATGTATGTATGGTATAGGGAAGCATCATTCAATAAACTATCACGGGAGTGGACACTTAACCTAAGTGGGTGCCACCTAATCAAATTTAAGACAGCCATCACAGAACAAGGCACGGAGGGCTGCCATTAGTGAATTCAAGGTCCTTTTTGGGGGCCAAGATCACAGGACACATTCAACAAGTAGATACCTAAAGGAAGAATCGAAGTGCTTTGTCGCTAGTCAGTATCGGCAGAATAGTAATGAAAGTGCTCTGATACTGACAAGATAAATCAATCAGATCTGCTTGTCGTGTGTCTTCCCACAGCTCTTATGATTCTTTACTAGCTAAGCTGGTGAAGTGCGAAGGAGAAGTGATGAACAATTCTGAACTCGGGTAGTTATTGAATAATAGTTACACGCATGAGTAGAGATATTATGGGCATATGTCTTATATAAAGGTTCGGCCGAAAGTTGGGGACAATGTGTTTTACTTTGAATCCTAGAGTTAAGAGTTATGTGAATAGCTCATTATTTAAACACAACAATGAACTTGTTTAAGTTCATAGTCTCGTTTATTAAAAAATAATAATAATTTTTTATATTTTTTTAAAATATAAATCAAGTTCTCATGACTTTAAGAAATCAGTTATTAAATTCAATGCGCATGTAAAACAAAAGGAGTATTTTTTGTTATTTTTTAATATGCTATAATATGCAAATATAATTTATTTTTGAGATATTTGGCCATTTGCACACAAATAAAAACACATTTTTGTATTTTTATTTTAATAAGAGAATTTTCATTTTTGTGTAATTTTCTGAAATTTTTTTTAAAAAATAGAAGATATATTTAATATTGAGTCAATATCTTATAATATAGGTCTACAACACAAATATTAAATAACATGGTTGGAAAAAACATGAGGGATCCAAAAAGAATTTTAAAAAGATCCTTTAATTTTTTTCATATTTTTTTGGAAATTATTCAGGGTTCGTGTGGTAAAAAGATAAAAAAAAAAAAACACTACTGGAAAATCAGTTGAGCGTGTTTGTCAAACACGCTCTTAACAACAAAAGAGAGACTTAGAATATTACTTAAGGTCGTATTTGGCAAACACGTCTTAAGAAAAAAAATACACATTTTCTTTTTTAAAAACTGGACTTGCCAAATACCGCTTTATTTAAAGGACGAGCTCAACTCATCCTTATGGGCCAGCCTTCCTAGACAAAAGATCTAAACCCACAAACAAGGTCTAGAAACAAAATAAGAAACATTACAGGTCAAATATGTTTTTTGTTTGAATTTGATGAAGAATGTCAACTCATTTCTGGGTTATTTTTCAAATTCACTTTTTTAAAAAATATTTATTTGCTTAATTGATGTAAATTAAAAAAATATATTAAAACAGTTAGATAAATCACCGTAATAATTCATAGTATCACGATTTTTTCAATTTTATCCTTAAATATTTTTTTATTGAAGCTTTCTATCTCTAAATTAATGACCAATTTCTTAAAACTTTAAGGAAGGAAAAAAAAACAAAGTGTAAAATAATGAGAAATCCCATGAACAATCTCAAATTCGCTAGAAAAAACTCTATTTAGTTCACCTAATTTTTCTTTTCTTCCTCTATGATCCTTTAGTTTTTATTATTTTTATTTTGGTTTAAAAGTTTATTTTCTTAGCATTTTAGTCCTTGAGTTTGAGAGATGAGAGAAAAAGATCACTTGAAAAAGGTAAAGGAGAGAGAAAGTCATCATTCCACCCCAATTTGACAATAAAAATTGTTGATCTTAGTGTCAATGAGTTCCATTAGACAATAAGAGTTTATTTTTTATGTCTTAAATAAATATTCCAATATTGGATTGGTGTTTGATTTTTTGAGTGTCTATTTTTTTATCATATAAATAAATAAAAAATAGTTTCAGAAAAAAAAATTATTAAACTCAGTGGAGTCCATGACTTGGTCACGGTTTGACAAGTAAACTCGGGTAAATCCAGTATATTGTAGTATTAGTGTTTTAAAAATATGTCATCTTGATTATTTTTTAAAAGCCAAATCATGTTTTTACAGCCCGTCCGAGTTGTTTTAAGACCTGCCAAGTCATTAGGTTATGTTGGGACAATTAAAAAATTGAATCATCGATATCATACCTATAAAGAGAAGAAATGAAAGATCATTGAAGAACCATCGCCACTCCATCTTGGACATCACCTACAACAACAAAAAAGTTTGCTGAGATGATTCAAACTCCTTTGCAAAAGGATGCAAGACGACATCAAAATAAGCCACATGGTTTGCTAGAGCAATACTCTAAAAAAGCAAACCAGATAAAACACAATAAAGTGAGTATATATTTATATTCAATCAATTGATTCTATTTAATGCAAGAAAAAAAAGTTATTTCAAGAAAATATATTTAACAAAGAACAAAAAATAAAGACCTCAGATAACTCAGCCAAATAAATAAACAAAGGATGCAGAAAGCATATATATAAGAAAAACACAGAGGTCAACCTCCAATAAAATAAATATCAAATGATAAGAATGAAAAAATATTAGTTTAAAAGAATGGTAAAGAAAAAACTAAAGCAACCCTTAGTGAGCATCCTTAAATTGGGTTGATTTTCCAAACAACAGCAGGTGAAATTCCAAAATGAGTTTAACCAAAAAGCTCAAATCCACATCAATCAAATTCAAATTAATTTAATATTGAATGATAAAATATAGTGTAAAAAAGATACTAAACTAAAAAATTTGGCAAAGCAAAAAAAAAAAAAATACAATCAAAAGAATGATGATAAAATCCTATAGGAAAAAAATAATCAAGGGTGAAATTGCAAAAAAAAAACATTATAAAAATTATCTCGGATGACATAAATAACAATTTAAAAAATGAGGACCAAATTAGACAAATTTAGAAAATCAAACGAAGATGAAATTGAAACAAATTTTTATTTTTATAAGTTATTTCAAATAAAACAAATATCAACCAAAAATCAAGAACTAAATAAAAAATAAAGAGAAGTAAAAAAAATAAATAAGGATGAAATTGGAACAAATTTTTTATTTGCATAAGTTATTTGAAATAAAACAAATATCAAACAAAAGATCAAGGACTAAATAAAAAACAAAAGGAAGGTAAGAGGTTGATTTGAAAAATTACAGAGAAGCGTTAAGAGAGAGAGAGAGAAAAAATGGCTGCCTAAATCAAACTAGAACCCTATTTTCTACTCACACCATTGTTATATGGAAAAGATACTAAGACAAATCTAAAGACATCTCATAATGATATTTTTGGCTGTCAAAATTAGTCAGCATGTATCATTCAAAGATGGCTGACATGTGCCCAACATGCATCAATGATTTTTTAATTTTTTTTTAATTTATTAAAAGATAAAACTAACCATCATTTTATCCATAACAAAAAAAAAACCAATAATACAATAAAAAAAATACTCTTAGAACCAGTACATAAAAAATTAAACCTTAAGGGTAAGAAGGTGTTTTGACTATGCAAATAAAAACTATAAGACCAAAACACCCCTCTTACCTAGTCAAAGTATTCTTTATATAAGGGCAAATTGGTTATTTTATTGTACACTTTATAATTAAAAATACAAATTTACTTTCAATAACACCAAACAATGTATTAATTTTAAGAATATTTATAATAATTTACCATGCAATTTAAAAAATAAATATTTATCATACCCTCGGTCACTTTAAAATGTCAAAATATTCTTATTATAAAGATAACCATTACCCTAACCATTGACCTGAAGCTTTTTTTTTTTAAGAGCAAGAAAGTAAATTTTCTATTTTCATCCATAATAAAAAATGTGCAGGAGAATAACGAAACTGCCCTTTCAATTCTTTTTAAATGGCATAGGAAAAAAAGTTTTTTTTAATGGAGAATTATGAAAGTGAAGATGAGAAAAGATAATGGAAAAAAGAAAAAGAAAAAGAAAAAGAGAGAGAGTACGAGTAAGTTTTATTAAAAATATTAAATAGTAAAAAGAAAATGAATTTCCTTTTCCGCAAGGTGGCTTTGTATGAAATGTCATCGTCATCTTCTCTCTTTCATAACTTTCTATCTTCCTTTATGTAAAGACAAAAACCATGGATCAATCTACGCCCTTCATTCTCACACATCATCACACTACATTTCTTGTTTGACATTGCAATCCTGTATCTTATTATGTTTTTAATTTTTAATTATTTTTTATATTTTAAAATTATTTTATACTAATATTAAAAGTAAATTAAAAAAATTATTATAATATATTTCTAAATTAAAAAATACTTCTAAATAATGTTTTTTCAGAATACGTGGTAATGCGGTTAAATAATTATTTTATCATTTTTCAATTTTAATTTTATTTTAAGTTAAATTGTTTTTAATTATTTTGATAAGTTAATATTAAAAATAAATAATAATAAAAATATTATTTTAAAAACTGACTCTGCATCTGTACCTGTACCTTTATTGTTGTGCCTATCATCATCTCTCTCTCTCTCTTCGAAAATAACAAGCAATCCATCTTCCATTTCTTTTTCTTCTTATCATCTCCCATTTACCTAGATCCATGCAGCAGCTCCAGCCCTTTGTCTCTCTTTCTAATTTGCTTTAATTTTTTTATTTTCTCTTCTCTTTGTTTCCTCAGAAATCGAACGATAAGAGAAAGATGAGTTCCCTTCGTCCAGATCTGACCTCCAGAATTCACCCTGAGCCTGAACCAACAACTACTACTTCCTCTCCTTCAATCGACCATTTCGACCGCCTTCCTGACTCTCTTCTCTTACTCGTTTTCAACAAAATCGGCGATGTCAAAGCTCTCGGTCGCTGCTGTGTTGTTTGTCTCCGCTTCCACTCTCTTGTCCCTCAAGTCGACAACGTTGTTGTCCGTGTCGACTGTGTCATCTCCGATGATGACACCTCCTCCTCCTCCTCCTCCACAAAGTCACACTCTCCCTCCTCTTCTTCTGGATTCTCCTCCATCTTTCGATTAGTCTTCGGTGGCATTGTCAAACCCTTCCAAGCTCTGGGTCAGCTGCTTGGGCCCAAGGTTAATTCGCGAAATGGGTTTCTCAATTCTTCGCTCTCTGTCGGCACCACCACGACCACCGACGATGATACGGAACCGGATCAAGGTGGTGTCACCCATCATTCTCCAACTCAGGTTCTTAAGAATTTTAATGAGATTCGGTTTCTGCGAATCGAGTTACCCAGTGGGGAATTGGGGATTGATGATGGGGTTCTTTTAAAATGGAGGGCTGATTTCGGATCTACACTTGATAATTGTGTTATCCTTGGTGCTGCTTCTGTCTTTACCAATAATAAGAATTCTTATGTTATGCAAGAAAATGATGCTATATGCAACAGTACTACTGCTATTAATAATAATAATGGTGTTGATGATAATGGAAGCATACCAGAGTCGTTTTACACCAATGGGGGGTTGAAGTTGAGAGTGGTGTGGACTATTAGCTCTTTAATTGCTGCATCTGCTAGGCATTATTTGCTCCAACCAATTATTGCTGAGCATAAGACTCTTGATAGTTTGGTATTGACCGACGCTGACGGGCAGGGAGTCTTGCGTATGAACAGGGAGCAACTGGAGGAGTTGAGGGTGAAGCCATTATCGGCTTCTTCTGCTTCGAAGAGGACTCTTGTGCCTGCATTGAATATGCGGCTTTGGTATGCTCCTCACTTGGAATTGCCTGATGGGGTTGTGTTGAAAGGGGCTACTTTGGTTGCTATTAGGCCTAGTGACCAGGCTGCTACTAAAAAGGATGTGTCTGATATCTCATGCCTGTCCACTGCATTTGAGGAGCCTTATGGTACCGCAGCTAAGATGCTGGTGAAGAGGAGGACTTACTGCTTGGAGATGAACTCATTCTGATTACAGTAATGGGATTGAGGTGGATATTTGCATCTCTGCACATTTGTAGTATTCCTGTATTATTTTGCACGAATATTTTAATGCCTAATTGCACAATGCAGATGGTTTTTATTTTTTATTTACAAATATTTGCTTGTTATGTTGTCGATTAATTTTGTCTTTGTTGCGTGCATAACTTTTAGCCATGCGAATGCCTTCTTCTCTCGTCTTTGTGATGCATGCCAGTTGCTCCTTGTTTACTTAACTTGTATTGGACAGAAAAACATAATAGTTGTAAGGGGGAGACTTGTCCTTGAATACAAGATTGGGATCTTGTTGTCACTGCTGTGACCATTATTGTGGTGCCATACCATTTTAGGAATCTCATTGTGTCTTGATTGCGAACCTGCACATCATAATGTGCTTGCTTCAAATGACTTTGTATACTTATTTTTAAATTGGAATGCAGATGTATTTCACTTTCAACAGCTGGTTATGATTTGATCTTGTTTGTGGTGTGTCATTTATTACTCAGAATTTACTCTATAAATTAGTAAAATACTTGATTACCTTTTGGTCTAAAAATTTTGTAATGTGCTTTCAGGGAAAGCACAATGGTTTAAGGCAAAGTGGATGTGAATGTTCTGCAGAGTGAAGGATCAGAAAACAGTTTTTCTTTATGCTTTGGCATAACTGGATGCAGTGTCTCATGAAACTGAATCTTTCTTTGGACTGCCACTGGAATCCCCATCTTCAGTTGATGATGCCTTGCAGTCTTTTCAGCCTTTTGTGCATGACTGACAACCACCAGTAGCTTGTTTTAATTTCAAGCATATGCTTGTAAGGTGCACACATGCAACTAGATGAATGCAGTAAGAGCTTTGAGTTTGTAGCGATTTACTTTAATTTAGAATTATGTATGTGAATATTGTAGGTATGAGTATGTTGCACTTATATTACACTTCTGTCGTACAGTGAGCAATGTACTCCTGGTTAACCTTAAAATGTTCTCTTTTGCAGCTGACTAAATGTTAGCAAACATATACAGTTGTTTTGCTTGTAAATGACTTGAACTTATTTCTTGAACCTGTGTAAATCTGTTTAGCTGCTTGCATCTTTGAGTATTATGACAAACTTGTTTTCCAATTTTGTGATGATTGCTATGGTTGGAACATGAGGATAATATCTAGATATTGCATGAGAAGGGTAGTAAAGTAGGGATTTAGTGTGTAATGTCATTGGTTTAGGCAATGATGGTGTAAAGTGCTCCCATTAGCTTTGTTTGTTGTTTCTGGATTTGTTCTTCATTGATGGTTGACCTTGTGAAAAGCTTCATCAAGCAAATTCCTTGGATTTAGGGATGTCTGTTGCTGCTTGCTATATTGTTATCTGGGTTTCTAAAAGAAATATGTTCTGTATTTGTTGGGTTTGGCCTTCTACATGCAACTATCTTGCTTTAGATTTTGTTTCTGGCAAGCTCTTGTTTGCAGCCCCCTAGGTTATAAGAAAACATGTTTGTTTCTCAATAATCATTGGGTCAAATTACGTGCTAATGCTGGTGGGATCATAAACTAGGTGGGTAATGTTGATTTTAGGTTAATGTTGGTTCTAGTTGATGTGTCAAACAGTCTGTTAGCCCAAAAGAGGAAGCATTAGCATAGTCTGTTTCAGTTAGGCTACTTTCTGTATCTTTTCATGTCTAGTTATGTGTTGGCCATCAATGTTATTCATGCCTAAATTCTTTTTTCCTTAGAATCAGATGGAAATGACAGTTGACACTGTATTGAACATATTGACCTGGTGAGTATGGAAATCTGTTGTTTTTTGTGAGCAGACAGGAAAAGTTGGGACCAAATTCCAGAGGGAAACTTAGCGGTATGGATGATTTTGCACGCACTACTTTACTTCCCTATCGTGATTATATTAAGATAAAACATGTTACAAGTAGGTTATATGAACCTAGCTTGTTCATGGTTTTTCTTGTTAGTTTTCCTTTGCAAGCTACCAAATTATTCGGTGTGCTAGCATGCTACATGGCGAAGTGACTGCATAGTGTAGTTTAGACAGGCAGGCAGCAGAATGGACGCCAATTAGAAAGAAACAATCAAGGCATTTACTGCTCTTCCCGTGCATATACATATATAGGTGTTGCTTTAATAATAACAATAATAAAACAGAAGGCCAGCCACTTTTGTCTCTATGAATTGGTTGGGTGTGGTTGGGTGTGGTTGTAGTTGTTTTTTAAAGTGGTTTTTGCTTGAAAATACATAAAAATAATGCATCAAATCCATGCAGCTACTCATAAGAACCTCTCTGGATTTTAGTGGTTATCATCGTAATCGCATGTAAATGAACAGTGAGGGAAGAAGGAATTGCTTGCATAGAAATCTACTGTTGAGGAAGCTGCCAGATTTGGCTTCTTCTACCGATGATGAACAAAGTCTAGAAATTTCGTGGCCCTGACAACACTAGTAAATGAATCTCCATGCGCTTTGTTACACGCACGAGATGAGAGATGGATGTCTCTTTTTTAGTTCTAATCTCAGCTATCATGCGTGTGTGTTTGTGTGTCAGCGGCACCACCGTTGAGAGCAGGTGCCCTCATGCATGCACAAACCTTTTTAAAATTACGAGACTATTTTTATCTTCCTCGGAAGAATTGATTAGCGAGTTCCGCCTCTGCCTTTCATCTGTTTATCACATGATATATCTGACGATCCACGTGAAGGAAGCCTGGACTTCACGTAGCTACAGGGAGCGGAGCTCCCCTTTGGACTTCTATGCTACAATTTTGTTAATGATGATGTCGAAGTTATGCGAACCATTTGTGATCAGAGGGGGATTATATGAGAAAACAATAATATGGGAAAACAAGCCCCGCATGTTTATCAAACAAAACAGACAATTGCAATTGTGGAGTGTTGATTTGATTTCTTTTTTATTGAATGGGATATTTATACAAATAAAAGGCTAAATTGAAAAGTTAATGACAAATACAAATCAAGATACTTGATTTTATGTTATAGGGAGTTATTTATGTTTTTTATATAAGGAAATTAATAATTTAGATTCTATCCAAATAAAATAATTTACTAGTATAATCCTTTTTTTCTTATTAATCTATTTTTCTCTACCCAAAAATATAGTTTTTTTTAGTAATGAAGTATAAAAATAAAGGTTATTATAATAAATATCCAATAGATTCTAAAGGATCCAAATCAATGAAAGAAATACATTTTTTTAATTAAAACCTCGTTAGTAAAATAGTTATGATTCTTTCCTTGGTAATTTGTTTATCAGAATGTTTAATTTTTGAAGCAAAAAGTTATGAGAATTATAAAAGTAAAATTTAATAAATTTTTTTTAATGATTTTACTACTTTGTTGTGGATATATTAAAAAATATAAGAATAATACACTAGAAATATTTTTATAATTTTATATAGAAAAGAAGAAAATCAAAAGTTAATAAAGAATAAACAAAAATCATGAAGGGATGTGAAAAAAGCGCTCAATGGTTTTTTTTTAATATAATCTTGTTCTTAAAAATAATTTTTTTAAGATATATTTAAGTTATATATTTCTATGATATTTCTATATTGTGCATTTGATAATTTTATAAAAAAACATTATGATGTCACAAAACAACTAAATATAAACTCAACAACATTTAATAAAATAATATTTTTAAGTTATTTATTTGAATGAAGGTTAATTTTTTTTTTTTAAAGGCTAGACAGCTAGGCCTAAGTAACTTAGCACCTAGTTCTTTTAATTTCTTCCCCCCCACCTCTTTGTAAAAAAATAAAATAGATGATGTGTCATCTACTACTATAGAGGATATCATTTGTTTGCTTAGTTTTTGACCGCTAGAGAGGTGATACAAAAATTGAGATGGGTTTTTTTTTACTCAAAATGTTTGACCTATTTTCACCTAATAAGCATCCTTATGATGTCAATAAATCAATCTCCTAACCCAAAACATCACAAAACCAATTAATAAACACAAAACCAAATTGATGGAAAATCATCTTGACCTCGATCTAGTTTTTAGGTAAGATGAAAGGGAAAAGAACCTCAATGGAACTCCTTTCATTTAATAGAACAATTGACATCGAGAATAAATTTTTTCACGGTCAAAATATCGGCAACTGACGACTTTCTCTCATAATTTTTCAGTGATTTTCTCTCTCAACCCCCAAACTCAAGGACAAAAAAAATAAACAAAATAAGCTTTTAGATCAAAATAAAAATTGTAAAAACTTCGAGATTGACCATGTATTTTCTCCATCTTCTAGATTGTGGTACTCTCTCTTTTAATTTTTCCAATTCTTCCTTTCTACTATAATCAAAATACCCTCATCTTCATCGTCATTAGTTTTGGAGTCATTATTGATGTATGCATGATTATACATACTCGGATCATCTCTTCCTATAATTTTAGATATCAATGTCCAGTTAATTGCACTCTCAGCTATCCTAGATGGACCGACAAATTATAAGGCTTGTGTACCCATTTGAATAAACACGGGGACTAGAACCCAAATTTTCTCCTACTCCATAGTACATGAGGATTTTACTTGTTTAGGTCAACTATTCAAGTACACTTCAATGTATCTCAATCCATTTTAGATGGAGAGCTAATTATAGTCTTCAAACTAACATAACAAGAAATTAGCATGGCAACATACTGAATAGAACATTCATCGTCAAACATCCTTTAAGTAATATCAACTTTAAAATCATTATAATTCCACCCAATTTCTCCATACATCACTCATTTAATTTTGGATAGTGGTATATTTATACTAGCACTCAAAATCACATTGCTTTCTCCGTTTTAAGCGATCATATATGTAACAATAATATTGCCATAATAACATAGCAATAGCATATTTTAGAAGACATGTTTTGTACAACAACAAAATCCATTTAAATTAATTATCATAAATCTTCATTAGTTCAATCAAAATTAATAGCACCTTTTCCATCTATTTATATCTAATTACCTCAATTAAACAAAATTCTCAATTATTTCAATTAACCCAAAACTTCAATGTAAAACTCTAATTGATCTTATTAAACCAAATTAAAGTTATTTATAGCATTAATTTATTTAATTGATACCTAATTGCATCCTTCCATGTCTAGTTGCTTCAATTGGAAAAAATTCTCAATCATAGCAATTACTTCTAAAATTCAATGTAAAATCCTAATTAAATTCTCATTAGTTCAATCAAAATTAATAGCATCTCTTCCATCGATTCATATCTAATTGCTTCAATTGAACAAAATTCTCAATTATCTTAATTAACCCCAAACTTCAATGTAAAACCCTAATTCATCTTATTGAAGTTATTTATAGAATTAATTACTTTAATTGATACTTAACTCTTGCTTCAATTGGAAAAAATTCTCAATCATTTCAATTAATTCTAAAATTCAATGTAAAATCCTATTTGTCTAATTTATACCTAATTGATGTTATTTATATCATCAATTACTTCAATTGATACCCTATTGCATTGATTCATACCTAATTGTTTCTGTTGCTACCTATTTTTTGATAAATTTTTTTAAAAATAAAAATAATAATAAAAAATAATAATAAGGGTTTATGTATGGCGATAATATAAAGCATCAGAGTTAATATTAAGAAAGCAATATGTCAAGGAGATAATTATTAAATCATATATAATTACTGCAATATAAAATAACATATATATATGATTTAATTCGTGCTGGTTATGAAAAAAATCACTGCAATATAAAATACCATATATATAGAATTTGTTAGTGCTGGTTATAGAAGATAATCTCTGCAATAATTATTACAATATTTTTTTTTAAATAACACATGTAGAGATTTTCTGTATAAATGAACTTCCAGCTATATATATATATATATAAAACAAATATTCACTAGAGGGTAATTTCTTAGAAAAAAAAACCAAACACAAGGAAAAAATACCAAACACAAAAAAACCCTAAACCCGTTTCCTTCCTTAGCCGCAGCCCCTCCTCTCTTAGAAAATAAAAAAAAGCCGCTGCCCGTTCCCCACCTTCTTCTCCTCTCACAGCCTCCAACAGCCGTCCGCAGCTCTTCCCTATCTTCCTCTTCGGGTCGCTCCCTCCCTTTGGAAAGAAAAAAAAAAACAGAACCACCTTCCTTGCTTTTGATTTTTGCTCCCGAGAACCAGCCAACCGCCTACCCTTTGGGCAAACCAGTAACCTCTAGCGACATCCATCTGTTTCGGCCTCTCCCACAAACCCATGGTTCCCCATTTCCTCTATTTCTCTCCCAAACCAGCAGCCGTCCCCATCTCCTTCCACAGCCGTTCCCACTTTCTTCCCCATCAAGCCCCATCTTCTTCTTAATCGCCAGACCCATAGTCGCCTACCATCCCCTCTTTTCCTCCGATCAGCCTCACAACCTGTCACGACTGGAACCAAAGAAGAGGAGGGCTAGCGCAGAGGAAGAGGGATTTAATTCAAATCAAGCATAAAACGACAGCGTTGGAAGGAAGCGGTAAAGAATTTAAAGCATTAGTTAAACGGTTGCGTTTCATGCAGCCCGGTTATCTTAAATGAAATAATCAAGCCACGTGTAATGGCTAGGGGTAATGAATTAAGGGAACAATTAGGTTTATGATAAATACCCAAGGATGTAACAGAAACATGGCAACTTTTGATATAACAGAATTCAGTATCTTTTCCTAAATTCTCTCCCTTTCAATCAGTGTGTAGGAAACAAGTCCATGCTGAACGTATGACCTGTTCTTCCTCACTCTTTCAAACTTCTTCTCCCCTCCTATGGTATTTTGATCATCCTCTAGAAAACTGACTTGCAGCAAAGTGGTATCAAAGCTTTATCTTTGGATCTCCTCAAAATGCCTCCAGAGACCAGTTCCCAAGATGTAAGAAGGTGTGACGGTTCTTTGGAAGCTGCTAACCAAAGAATCGATGGAATAGAAATCAAACTGAACACCCAGTCGGATGATCTTGGCCAACTCAAGGCTATGATGAAAGAAATAGCTACTCAGCAGATTGCGATAAAACACACCTTACAAACTCTCATTGGAGAGACCAGCTCCTCCCAAAGGCCCCATGCTCCTCAGCCGCCTACAACAACCTGCAGTCAGGGGTGGGTTGGAGAAGATTCACAAGGGTCTTACAGGTTTCACAAACCCAAGAGGCATTTCCCAACATTTGAAGGCGAAGATGTGCATAAGTGGTTGTATAAATGCAATCAATATTTTGACCTTGAAGAGATAGCAGAACCAGACAAATTGAAACTAGCCTCCTACTACTTGGATGGGTTGGCACTGTATTGGCACCAAAACTTCATCAGAAACTTGGAAGGACAGGACACGACTTGAGCAGATTATGTTGAAGCCCTGTGCTGCTGATTTGGAGGACAAAAGGACCCCTTGGAGGAGTTAACTGAACACAAACAAGCTGGGAATCTTGAAGACTATATCAAGGAGTTTGACATGCTCTGGAATAGAGCTCAGGTATCTGAAAAGCAAGCCTTAGTATTTTTCTTGGGAGGATTAGAGACTGAGATTAAGAACTTAGTAAAAATGTTTGAACGGAAATCTCTCAAACAAGCATATAACCTAGCTAGGCTCCATGATAACACACTCACGTATAGAAGAAACACTCCCAATTACACTAAACTTCCAGCTCAAACAACCACTTACCAACACAACCAAAGGCCAGCTTACCCCACTCCCTCCAACAGTTCAACTTCCAACTCCACCTTCACTACGTTTAAATCTCCCCAACCTGCCTTACTACCTACCCCTAACAGACTACCATTCAACAACGCAACTGTCAACTCCAACCCCAGACCCTCCAGACCTATTAGGACCAGGGAGATGGATGAGCGTAGAGCCAAGGGATTATGCTTCTGGTGTGACGAAAAATTTGTACCAGGACATAGATGCAAAAACCGAAAGCTATACTCACTATGCATCATCGAAGACGAAGAAGAAAACTCTGAAGAGGAGGAAACCATGGAGACCATGAATGTAGAAGCCCTTACCCCTCATCTATCATTATATGCATTGCAGGGCACCACAGGGTGCTACACCATCAAGGTATGGGGCAAACTAGACAAATGCCCTATATTCATTTTGATTGACTCAGGCAGCACTCATAACTTCCTTAATGCCACCCTCGCCAGTAAACAGAATTGTCTCCTGACACCCATCAAACCGATGCTAGTAGAAGCAGCAAATGGGGGTACCATGTCTTGTACTAAACTCTGCAAGAACCTGCAGTGGAAAATGCAAGGCGTCCAGTTCCAGGCTGATGTTTTTGTAATGCCTTTACAAAGCTATGATATGGTCTTAGGCATACAGTGGTTGAAGTTACTGGGAAATGTGTTAGCCAATTACGAAGACAAATGGATGAATTTTTGGTGGCAAGGAAATGAAGTGACACTACAAGGGGACAATCCTATACTTACCCAGTCCATTCGACTGGAAGAGTTAAATGGACTGCTTGCACGAAAAACACTGCTGGCAGAGGTGAATATTTGCAGTCTAAGAGTGCTAGAGGTGGAGGGCAAAACACTCAGCTCTCAGGAAGGGTACTTTCCTGCCCAACATGCAGAGGAGTTTCCCATTCAGGCACTATTGGATACTTATTCCCATATTTTCAGAGAACCAGTGGAACTACCTCCTGCCAGAGGACATGATCACAGGATACCTCTGAAGGATGAAAACCTGACAGTCAACCTAAGGCCATACAGATACTTAGGGTTTCAAAAGGATACCTTGGAAAAACTAGTGGCTGAAATGCTAGACGCTGGAATTGTTCAACCAAGCCACAGTCCTTTTGCTTCTCCAGTAGTGCTAGTCAAGAAAAAAGACCATACATGGTGATTTTGTGTGGACTTTCGCGCTCTCAACAAGCTGACTGTAAAAGATAAGTATCCCATCCTTATTATTGATGAATTATTAGAAGAATTGGAAGGAGCAACCATTTTCTCTAAAATTGACTTAAGGGCAGGCTATCATCAGATTCGAATGGACCCTAAAGATGTGTATAAAACGGCATTTCGCACTCACAATGGCCATTTCGAATTCCTTGTCATGCCCTTTGGGCTCTCTAATGCCCCAGCAACCTTCCAGAGTTTAATGAATGACAACTTTAGGCAACATTTGAGGAAGTTCATTTTAGTTTTTTTTGACGATATATTGATCTATAGCAAGAGCCAGACAGACCACTTGCATCACCTTACTGTTGTGTTTGAACTATTATGTGCCAACCAGCTGGTTGCGAAGAAAGAGAAGTGTGTATTTGGCAGCAATCAGATGGAGTATTTGGGCCATATTATCATCAAAGAAAGAGTGGCCACTGACCCTAACAAAGTGGTAGCAATGATGAATTGGCCTATTCCTACTAATATCAAACAACTGCGGGGATTTTTAGGTTTAACTGGGTACTATAGGAAGTTTGTGAAAGGGCATGGGGAACTCTGCAGACCCCTTACTCAGCTGTTGAAGAAGGGCTCCTTCAACTGGACTAGTTCGGCCACTATGGCCTTTAATCAATTAAAAGGACGCCATGGCTAATCCCCCTGTCCTGGCGTTGCCAAACTTCGACAAGACTTTTATCGTCGAGACAGATGCATCAGGAGTGGGTATGGGAGCAGTTTTGATGCAAGAAGGGCATCCACTCGCTTTTATCAGCAAAGCCCTAGGACCTCGACAACTAAATCTATCAGCATATGAACGAGAGCTATTGGCCATTGTCTATGCTGTCACTAAATGGAAGCATTACCTAAGAGGAAGACGCTTCCTAATCAGAACTGACCACTCGAGTCTCAAATTCCTACTCGATCACAAGGCAACTCATGAGGCACAACAGGTTTGGTTAACTAAACTCTTAGGCTTTGATTATGATATAGAGTACAGGAAGGGCAAAGACAACTTGGCAGCAGATGCTCTTTCCAGGATCTCTAGCACAGAATTGAGTGCCTTAACCCTATCCTCCATCTCCACCAACATCATGAAGGAAATCAGACAGACCTGGGCAGTTGATCCAAACTTACAGAGAGTCATTAAGGAAGTGAGAAAGGATGCCAACTCGCATCCGGCCTATGCATGGGTCAATAACACTCTCCTTCGCAAAGGGAAGGTAGTGGTGGGTCGAGACTCACAACTACAAACTAAGCTCACCAGCTTTTACCATGACTCTGCAGCTGGAGGACATTCAGGAGCCACGGTCACGGCAAAGAGACTGGGGCAGGTATTCTACTGGAGAAAGTTACAGAAATTGGTAAGGCAATATGTCCGCGAATGTTCCATTTGCCAACAAAACAAGACCGAGAATGTGAAGCTTCCAGGACTTTTACAACCTCTACCCATCCCTATTGCCCCCTTCATTGACATCAGCATGGACTTCATTGAAGGCCTACCCAAATCTGAAGGGAAGGAAGTCATCCTGGTAGTAGTCGATCGGTTTAGCAAATATGCACATCTCATGGCTCTCTCCCACCCCTACTCTGCCCCCACTGTAGCTAAGGTCTTCATGGAGCATGTCTACAAACTCCATGGAATGCCAGCCACCATAGTAAGCGACAGAGACAGCATTTTTCTCAGTCAATTTTGGAAGGAATTGTTCAAACACCAGGGAGTCAATCTGCACTACTCCATCGCCTATCATCCCCAATCGGATGGCCAGACAGAGGTGGTTAACAAGTGTATCGAAGGGTACCTCCGATGCATGACAGGGACTGCCCCAACCTTATGGGGAAAATGGTTGAGTGCTTGCGAGTGGTGGTACAACACCAACTACCACACTTCGACAAAGAAGACACCTTACGAGATACTCTATGGCATGGTACCACCAATTCACATTCCCTACACTCATAAGGACTCCCCCGTTGAGGCTGTGGATCACTACCTCACGCAACGAGAGGAAATGTTCAAAGAAATCAGACGTAATCTCCTACAATCTCAACACAGAATGACCCAGCAAGCCAACAAGAAAAGAAGCGAACGAAGTTTTTCAGTGGGGGATTCAGTGTATGTCAAACTACAACTTTACAGACAACACTCCGTTCACAAGAGAGTTTCCCACAAGCTATAAGCCAAATATTATGGTCCCTATACAGTTATTAAGAAAATTGGCACCGTAGCATATGAATTACAGTTACCTGCTACAGCGGCGGTTCACCCCGTCTTCCACGTCTCCCAGCTCAAGAAACACGTGGGCCATCATGCCGTCCACTCCGATCTTCCCAATCCTCAGCATCGATCCCGGTTGCAGCCTCTACAAATCATCAAGAGAAGAATGATTAAACAAAGCAATACAACAATTACTCAATTTTTAGTTTTATGGAAGGACCTACCTTTGACAGAAGCCACCTGGGAAAATGCTGATGAGTTCTGCTTCCGATTTCCTGAATTTCACCTTGAGGACAAGGTGGTGGTCATGGAGGGGGCATTGTCACGACTGGAACCAAAGAAGAGGAGGGCTAGCGCAGAGGAAGAGGGATTTAATTCAAATCAAGCATAAAACGACAGCGTTGGAAGGAAGCGGTAAAGAATTTAAAGCATTAGTTAAACGGTTGCGTTTCATGCAGCCCGGTTATCTTAAATGAAATAATCAAGCCACGTGTAATGGCTAGGGGTAATGAATTAAGGGAACAATTAGGTTTATGATAAATACCCAAGGATGTAACAGAAACATGGCAACTTTTGATATAACAGAATTCAGTATCTTTTCCTAAATTCTCTCCCTTTCAATCAGTGTGTAGGAAACAAGTCCATGCTGAACGTATGACCTGTTCTTCCTCACTCTTTCAAACTTCTTCTCCCCTCCCATGGTATTTTGATCATCCTCTAGAAAACTGACTTGCAACACAACCAAAGCCAGCCGGTCTTCCCCCTATTTCCCCAAACCTTCACCTTTCGCCAGCCGATCTTCTTAACAGAATAGTCGCACTTCCAGCCGGCCACATACCCATTGGTCCCCGTCTCTTCCACCGTCGTCAATCACGACAGGTCTTCCCTCATCAGCCTCGATCGGCCTCCACCAAAACCAACCCCGGAGCAGCCCTCAACACAGCGGCTCCCACAGTCCCAGCTACCGGAAGCAAGGAAGAACAAGGCAAAACCCAAAAACAAATATGTAGTGAAACAGATCTAGAAGAAAGGAAAGAAGGTCGAGAGCAGATCTAAAAAAGGAAAGAAAACATTAAAACCGACTGTCTTGTGGATTTTTCTACTTTTGCAAGTAACGGTGTTTGTCACCGCCGGCAAGGAAAGGAAGAATGGAGGAAGCTGTTCAGATCCTCTGGTTCCCTGGGTTTGGTTCACGCGCCGCCAGTGGCAGTGGCACGTGAGAACCACGCGCTGCCATTGTTCTTGCATTGCCAGAAGCCTTTCCGGCAGTTTCCTAGATTTTTAGGAGCTTTTATATAATTTTTTATTGTTGTTATGTGTTGTTTGTTTTATTTTAAATTTGTGTTATTTGTAATTATATATGGATGTAAAAAAAATATAATAAAAAGGGATGTGTGTGTGTTTGTATTTTTTTTATGTATGTTATGGAATTATAAAACAAAAAAGATAAAAAAAATGAATTTAATGTCTTAATTTGTATATGATCAAGTATCTAAAAGACAAATAAAATTATGTTGTATTTTTCGTGAAAATATAAGACCATGTTTTTATATATTATTTTTAGGATTTAATAACTGATTTATTAAAGCTTTAAGAATTTGATTAATATATGATTTTTTGACTTTAATTGTGATTAAATGTAATGTTTGTGTTTTTGATAAAGAAAATATATATAAAAAATGTTTTTGTTTATTGCATGCGGTCAATACCCTAACATCTTTTTTGAATTTCTTCTTATAAAAAAACAAATACTTGAAGTTTTGAAAATATGTTTTCGTATGTATTTCTCAAACACAACAAAAAATTATTTTTTTTATATTTTTGAATTTTACAACATGTTTGTAAAACTCCAAAGGGTATTGGCCAATATTCCAAAAAAAATACAAAAATCTTATTTTTTTGGAGAAAGTCATTTATTATTCACCGTTAATGTTTGGATAAAGAAATTTCAAAGGGATGAATATCCAAAATATTATTGGGAATAACTTGTTATTATTCGTTGTTGATGTTTGGATAAAGAAACCCCAAGCGGTTAATATCAAAAATATTTTTCTAGTAATAACAAGTCATCACATATCCTTGAAAGAAACCTTGATTATAATTAAGGACATTTTAATTTTTGACTCCACAGTTTGTGAGCCGTGAGAGTATGAAATACGAAGGGAAAAATGAGCTTTTAAAACACATGGAATCTCCTTGGATTTCTACCTTAATAAATTTAATTTGAATCAAACACAGATTTCAAGAGATTTGCATTGGTTCTTCTTAGCACTTTGTAGACATATCTAAAGGTATAATCAATATTGGTCAAGGGTTCTTACTTTTAGACTTTGAACTGAAATCCATTCATCCTAGCAAACATATCCTAGAAAACCTATTTAAGAGAGCACCAACACCATAGCAATTATAAGGCAAACCAAACACCAAGCAGCTTACATTAGGTAGGGCGTACTAGGGGTGTTAATACCTTCCCTTTACGCAACCAATCCCTTGCCTTAGAATCTTTGAAAGACTAGCTAGAGTTCTTAGTAACCAAAATACTAGGTGGCGACTCCAAAAAACCAATCAAGCAAAACAAACGAAAAAATCGCCATCGAACGCCGTGCAGGGGACGTGCGACAGTTTCAATTGATAAAATTCTCAATTATAATAATTAGTCGTAAAATTCAATCTAAAGATCTAATTGATATAATTTATACCTAATTCAAGTGATTCATAACATCAATTGCATCAATTCATACCAAATTGATCTTAATTAAACTAAATCCTTATATAACAAAATCAACTCAAAAAATAATCAATTAAATCCTAGCATAATCACAAAATAACAACTAAACACATAAAATTAAGAGTAAAATAATGTTTACCTTGATTTATTGAAAGAGAAATGGTGGTGGTGGTGGTGAACTTGTGGCAATGAAGGTGAAGGAAAGGGAGGGATGATGATTTTGGTGGAAAAAAACACAAAAGGCAAGAAGATGAAGAGATGGAAAAAAAAAGAAATAACGGGGAATGGTTGTTATTGGCTACAAAGGGGAGGGAAATCGTTGGTGGCTCATACAGAGGGAGAGTATTTTGTAGAAGAGATAAAAGAAAAAAAAGATATACATGGTTTTTATTGTTTTAGGTTGCACAATTTTGAATAGCACAAACAAATTTGATTGTTTAATTAGGAACAATGCAACCAATTAAGTGTTTATTTTTTGTTTTAAAAAGCATTACAACATGTGTTACTTTTTCAAAACCTTTTTCTTTAGATAGAGTAATTTTGAAAGAAAAGTCTTCAAAAGAGGTGCATGTATTTTTTTTATCAGTTTATGTAAGAATGATGGCCTATGTGTTTTTTTTAAACTATTTCTATAGTAATAGTGGCCTAAGTGCACACACATATGGAAACTTTAACAATTTATACTTAGGTTGTAGTATTAACATTTTTATTTGCAAATTCTTTTGTTTAATCTAATCTTCTAAAAATTACATATTTTTTATTGTCTTGTGCTTGTTGCTTGCTTTTTTGAATTCTATCAAGATTTTACTCCTATAATTATTTATTTTATCTTATTTTTACTAGGAAAAAACTCAATAGAAAGAACTAATTGGGCATGGTATACTTCTCCTATTCAAACTAGGGTTTGAAACCAACTTCTCCTTGGGATAATAGATAAGGAGATTCAAGTGAGATCCAATGTAGATTTAATGTTTTATTCACTCATGAGATTCAGACAGCCAGGAGGGGCACCATGACTACTCTCTTCTCGAGAATCCATACATCCCTTATCAATGTATAGATAACTATCTCCCGAGCACATGTTTAGCTTCAACCTCAATGAGAAAATGAAACAGAACACTTAACTACATAACTTTAAAAACCAAGAAATAAAAGATAGCCCTTTTCATTCTAGGGTGATGGAGAGATTGTACTATTTAAGCATTTTTTTCATGCTTTTCCTGAATGTCTAGAGAAAGCTACAATCAATAGGATTTTCCTAACCCTTTTTTTTTTTTAGAAAGGAAGAAGATGAAATTATTTTTCATTTCTAAAAGGACCAAGAGATTGGATCTAGTTGGAAATTAATTGAATGAACAATTTAAAAAAAAAACAGATTTTTTTTTTGTAGTATTCTATTTTTTAGTTTCTTACCATGTCAGTTTTCAACTCTTGATTATTGAGATTTATAGGCAATATGAATTAATATATAAGGATATATATTCCTATTATCTATTTAATTTATTCCTATTATATTTAATTAAAATATTACATTTAATAAATTTATATTTTTATAATACATTTAATATATACAATATATTTATATATTTAAGTTTTTATTCCATTTTTATTTGAATAGAATTCAAATTTATTTTCATTTAAAATTTATTTAAAAATAGAACTTATAATTTCTTAGAACTTATTATTCTAAATTCACTTTATTTTCAATTAGGCCTTGCTCTAACTTCTTTAAGGATTATTACTTCTTTAGTAGCTCAACACATGAATTTGTTACTTCCTTATGCATTTATTATATAAGACTTTACTACTCAAGCTGCATTATATACTCATCACTATAATATATAAGGATTCATTATTATAGAATTTTTTGCTTGTGGAGTTATATTTTTTTTATAAGAGATTACATTCCATAACAAATGAGTATATTATATTGGCATGAATGCTAGATGATAAAGATGCTATCATATCCTATTTAAGTTGGGAAAGCCTCCTTTGGGATTTCATATTATGAAACTTTATATTCATAATGATGAACTTCTATGTAATGTCTTCATTTCATGCTTTATTTCATAGAAAACCTCAAAATGACATCATTTCAATATATTCCATCCATATCCTAATTTCATTAATTTAATATCCTTTTTCTTTGGTGTCATTGACATAATATACGTGTCTATTATCTTTATTAACAATAAATAATAATGAAAAGACTTATTTGTTTTGGAAGAAAACATATCAAACTAGTGGTACTATTATAACAAAAGCTAAATGGTATGGGGAAATCACTATAGATCAATAGACTTTTTATTATGAATTGTAATAGTAGTTTCACTTTCAACCATGCCAGACCTGCGCGCCTAGGTCTGCCAACCATACCAGACCAAGTGTCACGCTAAAAAAATTTAAAATTTTTCAAAAGCATGATTGGACTGCAAGAACAAACACTACCTTATTCAAGCAGGATTTTTCATTTATATTCGAAGAGGAAAGAATGGAAAAAAATGTTGAATTCTAAGTGATTTATTTTAAGTCTTCAAAAATAAATTTTTTTTTTGTATGCATTGTGGATAAAAATATTAATTTTATGTTTCCATCCAAATGTTGGACAGTTTTTTTAAAGGGTTCAAGCTTTTTTAAATTTGAGATGTTGTTGCATGATCTAATTGTCAAAGTTTGATATAAGAAGCGTTTATTCTACATTATAACTATTAGTATATACGAAAATTTTTGAACTTTTGAATTGATACATTATGTTGTCGGAAAAGAAAATATTGTATATGTATAAGATTTATTGTCCTTTTGACTTCGTAATTTCTGCAAGTTTGTAGATGATTTCTTCATTAAAATTAGAGATTAATAAAAAAAAAACAATTGACTGAATTTTAGGGATGCATGTGACAACAATGTCAGATCCAACGTACATGGGCTTGGAAACCATGCCAGACACAAACACCTTGGGTCTGGCAATCACGTCAGGCCAAAGCGCCTTAAGTTTGGCAACTATGACACCAAAAACGCCTTGAGTTTAGCAACTATGCCAAGCCCACACTATTAGGATCTGACAACTATATTTGGGTCTGACATTCATAGAAAAACGCATGGATCTGACATAGTTGTCAGGGCTAGATGTTTGGCTCAAAAATAAAATTAAAAGATATTAAAAAATAACAGTGTAAAAACAAACATAAATCTATATTTTGAAATTTTAAGGATCAATTAACTGATTTTATGGAACTAGAGAAGAATGGAATAATTTATAATTAACGCTCTCAAGCTCACTTTTTAATGTTTAAGCATAATTATCAGACCTGACCCGATATGACAGGTCAACCTAGGACTCGGGTGACCTAGCAGAACTCGGTAGAGATTTTTTTTTTCAAATATGTTTTTTCCTCTAGCCAGAGACCCATTGTTTTTTATTTTTTTCAGTTGATTACTAACTCATATCAAAGTTCACTATATAAACACTAAAAGAATGTTTTATTTTTTCAATATGAGATTTGAAACTTATTAATATATATATACTCTATGTTCACAAGAAAAAAAATATATTTTTTCAATGTGGAATAAAAAACCTTTTTGGTTTAAATATTTCAACTTAATAGGATAAGATAATATCTTTTCAATGTGGGATAGAAAACCTTTTGAAATAGTGTTTTAGCTTATAACCACATAAATTGTTTCTTAATTTTTTCATACGAAATATTAAAATCTCAATTTTTTTAAAAGTTTTTCCTGAGTTGACCTATGCCAGGCCAGGACCAAAAAAATGTCAGGCCTATGCCTAGATATGGAGACCATGCCAGGTCCAAGAGTCTAGGGTTTGGTAACCATGTTCGATCCACGCTACTTGGGTCTGGGAACCATTCCAGACCCAAGAGCCTTCAGTCTGACAACCATGTTTGGTGCCATACCTAAGCGCGAGCTGGTATGCTTGCAGATCCAGGCGCTTGGGTCTTGTATGGTTGCCAGATCCAAGTTGTTTGGGTCTGGCAATCCTGTGCAAGTGGACTTTGAACCAAGACACAATCCATTATAGACTTGTACGGTGGATTTTTCAAACTCTTAAGGCTGGGGATGAAGCTACTGTTATGTTTTCACAAAAAAAGTTAAATTTTCATTTTGCCCATTGGTTGAAAAAATTGAAGCCCTAGTTATAGGAGAATTTCATTATTTTTCATAGACTCATTGGTCATTAAACGTTTTAACAGGGGTATGGTAGTCTTTTCACGATTATTTGCATAGTAATAATACTATTCTAACCCCGAAGTTAACAAAATTAAGACATTGCCTAGGGGTTTTTTGATTTTTTACAAACTGTTAAATAGTTAAAATATATCTTTAGCCTTAGGAAAAAAAAAGCTTTGCATATGAGGGTATTTTTGTTCTTTCACACTGTTTTTAGTGTAATTTTTTATAATCATGGGAGTCACCATCAAGCAGTATAATATTCAGCAACAACTCGACGAGCATGACGGATACTTAAAGGGTGTGACCATAATGAGATGGACCAGAAATGTGCCTATGTTGAGCAGATCCCCAAACTACAATTTCACATCCAAAAGAAAACTAACATCTTTGTTTCAGAGAAGAGGATGGTGGTAGAAACTTGAAGAGTTAATCAGCTTGGAGAGGCAGCTTCTAATTAAGACAAGGATCATTCGCTCAACTGATGGCATTGACTATTTCAGACAAAAAAACTTAAGACAGACATGGAAAAAAGAAAAACATCAATTTCAATCGTTTGTTATATTTCTTCACACACAAAGCTTTGCACGCATAGATTCGCGCATACATATATATGGATGCAATCTGAACGACTTAAAAATGGATAAAGCGGAAATACCAAAAATTTCAGAAGCATGATAATAAGGAATCATCCAATGCAAGGAAGGAACGTATTTGTTCATGGTTTGCTGCAATTTCCCATCTTCATTTTCCTGTACCAAATTAACCAGTTCTGATATCAACGTGGATGCCATTCACAAAAAAATGGAAAAACGGAAAACAATTGCAAAAGCCATCAGTGAAGGTTAATCTCTTCATAAACCCAAAATAATCTGCATTTTGAATTCTGACAGATAGTGTCTTGGACATAATTAAGATTATTCATTCACACACAACTTTTATGGGGAAAATTCAAGCAAAGTCTTGATGCCAATTAATAAATTATTCATACTTAAGCAGATGGTCACAACAAGAATACAAGCTACATGGATATTATTTAAAGCTGAAAAAAATACAGTGCAAACTAAATATCACTAAATCAAAGCCTTGCAGGAGGATATCATTTAAGAGATGCAGTCCACATTAAATTGCTTTAATTTTATTTGTCAATTTTCTTCTATCATTCAGATTCTAACAGGAGCTCATTTTAAAGCAACCAGACAAGAAAATTATAAGAGAAACTAACTTAAAATTGCTTAATGCTTGCTAAAACACCTAAGACCCTAAATGTGCTGAAACATAAGCCCCTAAACTCTTTATTTTACTGAGAATATATTTAGTTTGTTCATTGAACGTGGGGCAAGAGATATCGATACTAGTTGCAGAAAGCTACATTCAAGTCTTTATGAATTATTGATTCAAAACTCAGCAGAAAGAATCTCACCCTTACTGCCTATGTTCTTGTCCAGTAAAGGTAGCATTGCAATAAGAAGCTTCTACATACCTCAAGTATTAACAAAACATCTTCCCGATGGTCTTTTGTTATAGTTTTGACAAAACCTTAAGCTATTTGACAATGTCTTTGGCACATAATTGATGATAAGTGATTCAAGAACTTCTTAAACTGCTCTAATTTAGCTTTTAAGAGATGACAAATTTACAGTTTCAACTAGAAAATTTGTTTGGACAAAACCGTTTAGCAGATCATCATCAATAGCTTTTAACAACGATTTGGAGTACATTCTTCTAATTAAAAGCAGTCGGCAGTGAATAAAACCTAATAAAAACCAAAGGTAAACTCAAGAGATACATCGGAGGAGTCAGACAAGAAAAAAAAACGGTAGCATGTATGAAAGAGAACACCAGTTCACCATGATCATATCTTTTAAGCCTTAAAACCTCCAAACGATACTCATTCAGGGTAAAAGAGACAACAAAATGCACCTACACGACAAAAAAGTTAGGGAGGAGAATGAACTCTAATCCACTTCAACACCCTCCCATCTCTCTGAAACAAACCATATTTTGCACTCAAATAGAATCATTTATTCCTAAACTTCATGAATATGTTTTGGATTCTTGCCTTTTGAAATCTCTTTTTCTCGCTCTCAACTTCTGTAACTTTTTTACATGCCTATTTCTGACTAATTGTCTACGTGTCTCCAAGATATGAAAATTGCTTGATGCACATGCGTGCTAGTATGATTGGTTGTATTAACTTGTGACTCCATGACCTCTCGCACCTATTTGAAGTCTTGCTCCCTGTGATGTTTATCGCACTAATGCTATTAATATCACTCTATTCTGTAAATTTTGTTTATGTGTGGTTGCCTTGTTTTCAAAGTGATCGTGAAACTTTCAAATCTGTGCCGGAAGGTACATTAGTTATTGCACACAATTTTAAAGTAAGAGACCAGTGACGAAGTATAACAACAAAAGCATACCGGAAGGCTATGTTTAACTATTAAAACCATTTCTAAAAGTTCAAAGAAAGGTTGATTGTGGGAGATTTTAGATATTTGTAATGTTCCTTCAATGCCTAATTTTGAGAGGCCTACTGCCATGACATTAAGATTTGAGAACAAATTAAAGAAATGCCGCCATTGGAGTGTAGTTCTTACTAGAAGCACATGTGAGATCCCTTTATTTGGGTTATGAGTTAGTAATCTTGTTTCCTCTTGTTTATATTTCTCCTCCTAATAGCTTGAAGAATAAGAAGAAAAAGGGTCAGAGCTATCCAATGAAACTCTTTTGTTTTTATTCTGAGAAGAGCTTATTACATAAACATGATTTTGCTTACATAGTTAAATTATGTTACAATCACTATCTATTTGTATTTTCAGTTTCATCCGTCTTTTCTATTGTTAGTGGACATGAGAGAATCATTGCGGTAAAGATGTTTCGTGCAATGAAAAACACTACAATTTGAAAGCCAATAGCCGCCAACAATTTTTTGTTCTACGAGAGTGCACATTCCAACATTAATATTTTCATTACGTGTAAGAAGACGATGGAAAACTACAAGATTTTGCATGGACAATTGAGACAAAGAGGTTAATCCAAAGTACACTGAAGTTTGAATTAAGTGACTGAAAAGCATGAACTTGTTAATTTAAAACGTGAAATCGAAATGGATTTTGAGAAATAAGATCAATACACACACACACACACACAATGCAATATTTCAAGATTCAGAATCACCAACAGTATCTTACTAAGCCAATACTAATAATACAGTTTACATACAAACAATCTCTTGCTCTTAGAAAGAAATCTCGAGTTAAAACCATGTAAATAGATTCGGATTTCAATCACAATAACATTTTGCTGATCTATTATCTTTTTGTGGCTCTCGGTTTTGAATATCTATTAATCAGAGATCCCAATTTTTAACTAAAGATTCTTTTTTTATTTTTTATGAATAGGCTCAGATCTTATTAATTACTATTAAAATAAAGTTTACTAGCCAATAAGCGAGTGGCTTGGATTAGAAAAAAAAAAAGGGTTCCGAATTGGAACAAAAAAGGGACCGAAAAATAGAAAAAGAGGAGGGACTGTGTATGCATGTTTATATACAAGAGCTACAGTGAATAGTCAAAAGAAAACCCTTCCCGCTTTTATATTTCTTTTCCCGCAATTTTTGTGGTGATTGAAAGGAGGTTGTGCCAGGCTACGTGCATGGTTTTTACCAGCTTGTCAGGCTTGCTCTGAACCAGCAACAACTGAAACCCTAAGTAAAATTGTCAGAGCCCCACATTGCGCCGATCCATTGCGATGTTGTGAGGTTTTGAATTAGGCAAAGGGAAGATTGGGATTTTAAAGCTGTCAAGGTTTCACCCTCTAACCTAAAGAGAGAAATGAACTCTTGTTCCATTAGCTGCCCTTGCATAATGTTAGGGAGAAGGGAACCAGAAAGAGAACAAACAAGGAGACAACCACCCTATGACCTATGCACAATGGTCCATGCAGGAAGCAAATGAAAAAAAATAACATATAAAGACATGAAAAGAACACCCATAAAAATTCAACCAAAGGTTAACTTAATTTATGGTTACCAAGAAAGAAACTCATATATATTATAGCTATTCTATCTTTAATGGAGTAAAAATATGCAGCCCGCATGTATCCCAGAACCAACAAGAGAGGGGGGGAAGACGATTACGAAGAAAGAGGCAAATTAAGAATCACAGAACCACTAGAATGGGGAGCAAATGTAACATAGATCTAACTTATCAAAGGAAAAGTAAAATGACCGTAAGAGTATTAAGAAAGATTGGAGTGCTCTTATGTTACCTGAAAGAAGATGCCACAAGAAAAACAGACGCCCACAGGCATTAATCAGTTCTTCCCTTTGCCTTTCTGGTCAGAATGTCTGGTTCCATCGCCATAGCAGAGCTGCAACCCAGTTGGGAACTGGTGGTGGTTCTCCATAGCTTGCGGTGTTGCAGCACCGATAAAGAAAGGTACATTTGTGGTAGATCCGTCTATGGTAGAAGACGTAGAAAACCTCTGGAGGTGTGGCAAAAGAGACGGTGATGATGAATTGGACTGAAGGGTCCCCCTATGGTAACCTGCAGCAAGGCCTGAAGATATTGTGAAATTTAGGTTATAATCCCCGCAGGATGCCGGTGGTTGTGTTGTGGCGGCCACTGGGATCAAATGATCTGAAACGAAAGGAAAATGTTGCAAATGCTCCTGGTGATTCTCCCCCGATACACAAAATGGTGGGATCGACATTGTCATTGCTTGTGGGATTGAGTTCCCTAACTGGATTTGCCCTGGAAACCCTGATGAATGATGAGTTGACCGCGACGAGGATGGCCCTAAAAGTCCTGAGCCGAAGCAGTCCATTGGGGTCGACGTCCACTGCCTTGCCGCGGCTGCTTTTTGGAACAAATTATTTGCATCAGAACCAGTAGGACTAGCAGTACTGTTATTGTTGTTGTTGTTGCTGCTGCTGTTATTTCTAACACTACCAATCCCACCAGTTAAAAGCTCAGTAAATGTGGAGTTTTGAGAAATGGGGTTTATGTTGTGGTGATGCGCAATGCGTGAATCATTCTCTTTCTCCTTCTCCTTGGCTGTTCTCTCCCTGGCTCTCTCACGAGCCTTATCACGACTAACAGAACGCGAAAGTGATAGCCCTGAACCTTTGCTTGTCTCTGAAGTGCTACTGCAAGCAGATTTAGATAGCGAGAGATTCTGGTTCTGCCTAAAATTTGGGTCTTCAAGCTCAACATCAGCTGAATCAAATCCTTGTTCGGTGCTATCACTCGTTTTTTTCTCATCGCTTAATTGCTTTGGCGTGTCAGGAAAAGAATGATTGAGCGAAGGGAGCTCGTTAATTGCATCTTGAGCTGCTTTGATCAGCCATTCTACAGCTTTACTTGGCTGATCATAACCCAACCGATCTTGGAGGTCGTAGAATTGAATGGCAGTGCTCACTGATAAACGGACTCTCCGGTCTCTTAACCCTTTTGAAGTCCATACCTTGCTGTGCCGATCTTTTCCACCAGATGCTCTTGAAACCCTAATTATGCGCGACGAATGGTGCCACGCACGAAGACCATTGAAGGTCCCACCAGCAGCATCAATACCGCCACCACCACAACCAGCACCGTTGTTAGAATTAGTCCTCTTGAGCTCACCATCTTCTTCATCATCAGGATATTGGTGGTCAGTACCGTTGCCTTTTTGAGCTATTCTGCTGGTGTCATTTATGCCATTACCAACTCTAGAGAACTTACAAGGCTGTCTCCGAATCTCTTCCGCCTCCATAGCACTACTTTCATGCCTTAACAAACACAAATTATTCAAAAAGAAAAAAGAGAAAAAAAAAAGGAACCCTCCTCTTTTATTTCCTAATTAATTGCCTTTGTTGTTTATTATTTTCTTTCTTCTATCCCACCCCTCTTTCTTCCTTATCTTTTGTGTTCTTATGGCGGCTAGAAAGAAAGAGAGAAACTTGAAAGTGGGTGGTTTATTAGAGAGCTAATTGAAGAGAGGAGAGCAGGTGGGGTTGGGTGTCCTATGCATTGATGAGGATAACACAGAGAGCTGGGGGGGGGAAGAGAGAGAGAGAGAGAGAGAGAGAGAGAGAGAGAGAAAATCACTTTTGCTGCGTGTGAGTGTGTGTGTTATGAAAAGGGTTCCTTTTTTTGTAATTTTATTTATTTCTCAACAGTTCGATATATCACAGTCCAAGTCAGAGGAGACCCTCCCCTAGCCCTTCTCCTGTACGTTTAAAGCTTTCTTCTTCTTCTTTTTTTTTCTTTTTTGCAGTGCTGCTTCTGCACACAGAGTGCTCTTTCTCTCTAAAAAGCAAAGCCTGAAATGGCAGCTACCCTCTCATCAGCCCTGCAACCCAAAACCCACAAATCACTATCATAATAATCAAAACAGCATGAGCTATATATATATATATATATATATATATATATATATCTGACTTATTAACTATATCACTACCACTAGTAAATAAGCTAGGTTTAACTTATTAAACACAAACAGCTTATAGAGAAAGAAAAAAAATTTTAAACTAGCTACTAGCTAGCTAAACATGATTAAAGGGTTGATGGGTTTGCTTGGAAATTAAGCTAAGAAGAAGCAGTAATCGCGTACAGGTAGCCCATCTCAGCAACGGTTTGTATTTAAAGCTTTCGCTGACCCTAAAAATGGCAGACACCACTGCTCACCACCTAATTAACAACATTAAATGACAGACAAAAAACAAAACATACATGAAACCAGTGTTTCAAAATTACCAACAAGGACTTGCACTGATGCTAGTTGTGTCTACAGGTGTCAACCTCTTAAAACTCAATAAACATGGAAACAACCATCTGGTTAAAGTTAAGAACCCTTTTTTTCACCATTTGTATTTACTACTTAGTAGCTCACACAGATCTTTACTTCCTAACAGCCAAAACTCACAGATCTACTCTCTTCTTTGCCGCAAAACAACATTCTTGTCAAAGACATTAAGCTCATTCGTTTTGCTAATTTAAACCGATAAAATGTTAACCTGCAACCTCTCCCAGATCAGCCTCTCTCTGTGTTGATAGAAAGAGATGAGAACAACATCAAAATACTTTAGGCTAGCTTGCTTTATTATTAAGAACAAACATAATAAAAGATTCTTGTAAAACAAAACAGAAACTCAGTGGTATCGAAGAATTGTTTTATTTGTTAAAAAAAAAACTTGTTGGAGCTTCAGTTTGCGAGAAATTGTAGCTTTCTTTCCTAGTTATGTAGTTTTCAACAAGCTCTGTTATTAAGTATAGCTCTAAAATACGTAAATATAATGCATAGCATAAGACTCACCATTTCTCATCAAAACCTATAAAGTAGAGCAACTCACAAGAACTTGAATTCAGACAGTAAATAATAAACCATGAAATTTCTCCTTTTGAGTGTGCTTAGGGTTGAGAAAAGAATACAAGAGGAAATTTAGCTAGAGAGTGAAGAGTAAACTAAAAAGGTGGGGGGTTTTGAAGGCACGAGGAGGAGGAGGAGGAGGAGTTTGTTGAGTGTTTCTTCATACCCATGACGAGCAAATCACCGGGCTTATCGGCAAAGGACAGACACTGCGCCGTTCCTTCACCCCTTTATTATTTTTATTGTTGTTGTTATTATACTACTAAATATCTCTCCTTTCTCTTCTTCTTCTACCCTCCTTTCACATCTTTTTTACTCTCCTTTGCCATTCTCTCTCTTTCTATAATTATCTAAGGATCTACACACACAAAATATGAAGATACACCTTTATTTAGTTTTTCCACCGCCTCTTTCTCAAATAAAGCATGTAAAACTATAATTAGCTAGCTACAAGCTTCATCCATGATGAAAAGTGTTTTTTTTTTAATTCATTTTTTATTAGAAAAGTTAATCTACGTTTTATTAAAAAAATTTAACTTGATTTTTAGAAAAATATTTTCTTTTTATTTTTGGTAGAAAATACTTTTAAAAATTTATGAAAAATTTAAAAATATCTTATTATTTGCTAATTATATCAAATTTGATCCTCATTATTTTGATTATTTTATATATATTTTATTTTGATTTGTTTCTTAATTTTATCCCTTATAATTTAATTTAATTTGATTTTTATACCAACTTTAATCCTTATTTTTTATTTGAAAATTAATTTTTTGTTCCATTTCATCATCTTCTCATTCTTTTGGTTGCTATTTATTTTATTTGAAATAATTTATGAAATTTATTTTTTATTTTAATTTTATTATCATTCAACTTTTTTATCTGTCAAATTTGATCTCCATTCTTTTAATAAACTTGGAGAAAAATTAAAATATTAAAAAGTTATTTTATAGTTCATTTTATCAAAACATGAACAAACACTGGAAAGTGTTTTCCAACTCATTTTTCATGACACTACCATACATTGAAAAATAATTTACTTTTCATGAAAAACTGCTTAAAAAAACTACTTTTCAGTAAACAAATAGGGCCAGATTCATACTAGTGCTACGTTGCGAAGCAAGTTATTTTTTTCCAATATATAAAAAATGTTCAAGCCAAGGTAGCATTTAAGAAAAAAGGAAAATTCAAGACTGAATTCATTAACTCAACTGAGTTTAATAAACTCGATTAATTTAATAATATTTTCGCATGTGGGCGCATGATGTAGTGGGACCTCGGGAATGAGGAGCAACCACCTAATTGTTTGGTTCAAGATTACTAGGAGACCCAGATGTACTGGTCTTATCATAAATTCCAGAGTAAGGGACTGGTTATGGTTAGAGAAGGTATTAGTACTCCTATCGCGCCTTACTTGGGGTAAACTGCATTGTATATTCTAAATATGATTTAAAGGTTTTGATGAGTTCTTAACCGATAGTCTATCTATGACTCGGATTAAAGATTTACTCCTATGAATAAATCTGACATTTTAAATTTATTATGAGCTCGTATACCCAAATAAATTCCTATGGGAAGGATCCATGTAGGTGCCCTGATAGGGTTCAATATCTTGGATGGCAAAATGGTTCTCTATAACTCGTATATTGTGGTAAAAAATATTCCCAATTAAAATTGATGAATATCTAAAATAATCCTCAAAATTTTCTAGTCAACTACTGATATTTAAATATCAGTCTACTTATAGGTCCATCATTTATTCTAGGAAGTTGATCATTAATTTCACATGAATTAAAATTTTATAGTTATTGAAATATTGGTCAAATCCTTAAAAAATTTTATAAACTTGGTGTAAATTCTAAAAGATATAAAGGAAAATGAACATAAGTATTTTTCTAAAACCATGCTATTTTTTTTTTATAAATAAAAATACAATTTTTATAAGGATTGAGATGCATGCAACAAGCAAAAATCATTTTTCTTTTTTTAATTTTTTTTAGAATCATGTTTGGCAAAACCATATTTTTGTTTAAAACAAAACTGTCAAAATAGATATAAGGACGTGAACATACATGCCCTTTAAGTTAAAATTTCTTTTATCAAAACAATGACAAACCAAACAAAGCCTTAAGTATTTGACTTGGTTTTGTCCCGACAGGGTCGTCCCGAAAACACTGGTTTAACCATGAATCAAACCAATAAACAAGGTTTAACCCAAAAATAAACCAGAATAGAGATTTAAACCCAAACACAATCAAAACTAGAAAAAAACATAAAAAACATGAAAATTTCTAACAAAAACATATCAAACACCAAGAAAAATGAAGAACACGAGGAACAATAAAGAATATTCAAACTCAAACCTAGCAACGTAACATCAAATTAGCAATCAAGTATAGATAAAAAATCATGTATCCATTTGCTTCGATTATTACTTAAACATTACAATTTTTGTCAAAATAGATTTCGGTTCAAAACCAACTCTAAGATTAAAACCCACAAAACAAGTTATTGACTCATGAAAACCTTTAGATTAGTTACCAATAATGATATACAAAGTTCCAGAAACCAAAATCAAATCAAAACGAAACGTAAAATTAGTACTCAAGACAATGTTTTTCGGATGAACATGAAAAACATGAACCCAGATTGCTTAAAAAACCCAACATACATTGTCAAACCCAAAAAATACATTTTAGGCTTCCAAAACAAGTTGTCTTAGCCCCAACAAACCACATTCTCATTATAAAATAGGTTTGAAATAAAAAAAAACTAATAAATAACCTCGAATCATCAAGAACATGTATAAGATTTAAACTTCCAAAACTTCAACCTTAGTATCAGCTAATAAAAACATCAAAACACAATCCAAAATATTGATCCTTAATATTTTAATTGCTATATATATTTTGTTTTGATTTTGTTTTTCAATTTTATCCATTATAATTTAATTTAATTTGATTTTTATACCAACTTTGAACCTCATTTTTTTTGTTATTTTTTTTCTTATCCTTTTTTAATTGAAATATTTTATATATCATATTTGGACCCATTCTTTTGATTGCTATTTATTTTATTTGAAATAATTTATGAAATTGATTTTTTGTTTAATTTCATCATCTTCTCATTCCTTTGATTGCTATTTATTTTATTTGAAATAATTTATAAAATTTATTTTTTATTTTAATTTCATCATCATTCAACTTTTTTATCTATTAGATTTGGTCTCCATTCTTTTAATAATGTTAATAAATTATTTTACAGCTCATTTTCTCAGAACATGAACAATCACTGGAAAAATAAATTATTACCATACATTGAAAAATAATTTACTTTTCATGAAAAACCGCTTTAAAAAAAACTACTTTCTAGTAAACAAACATGACTAGATTGATAGTAGTTCTACATTGTGAAGTAAGTTATTTTTTTTTTCCA
>Ga0325410_1000730_pt1 | contig 34820 bp, 15 predicted proteins | sample PopdelMetagenome_16_FD_206182 | JGI IMG/M metagenome (GOLD analysis project Ga0325410, IMG submission 206182) | Populus deltoides microbial communities from Bellville, Georgia, United States - Xylem-PdIQD-R3 | ecosystem: Host-associated > Plants > Phyllosphere > Stem > Wood/Secondary xylem...
ACAAGATATTGAAATGAATAATATTTTGTGGGATGATGTAAGCATAACTCTTTTTATTTTATTTATTTATTTTATAATATTTACCCGAACAAGATAACCTCCCGGTTGAAGTTGAATAATATGAAAAGTAAACAAAAAAAAGGATATTCAAGGAATATTTATTGATTTTAATTTGCAACTCTGGTCTGGTTTCTTTCTCATGAAGAGTAGGGGTGGGAGTGGGAGTGGGAGTGGGAGTGGGTAGCAATTAGCATAAAATGAAAATGGTCTGTGACTTGTGAGAGTAGATAATGATGTAAGGTTTGGAGGAAACTCCGGGAAGCTCCACCACCCCACTTTGACTAGTTCTTCATACGATGTATGTAATCAATCATGTGCTGTATACAACTTTCTGACTGCCGCAAAGAATTTGTGTTTTTTTTTTAATATTTTTAGATTATTTTAATATACTTATATTAAATATAATTTTTAAAAAATAAAAAATATTATTTTAATATACTTATAAATAAAAAATACTTTAAAAAATAACCACAACTATAATCCTAATCAGATTAGAATACTTGTAAATATGATTAAAAATTTGAAGCCAGATAGAAATTGAATGATGATTCGAATAAAAAAAAATTAATTATCCAGTAGTTAATACATAGTCTCTGGAAGGAAAGCAATCGTACAACACAATGAACATTAATGGTCGAGCAATTTCTATTTATTAACTACTGGATAATTAAAAATAAAATGTTAGTGGTACATTTTATTATACTAATTTCTATTTATTATATCGCACAAGTGATATTAAAAATAAAAAGATAAAAAGAAGAGGGGTTTTTATTTTGCTTCTCCTCGCAAAATAATATTTATTATAATAATATATTTTTTTATTAATCTATGTTTTTTTTCCAGTTTTAATTCCATTCCTTGACATTAAATTATTAAGGATTGAATTTCATGACTTTTTTAAATTTATTTTTTATGAAATTATCTCAATTTCATAACCTAAATCACAAGTTTGATGGCTTAACTTGATTAACTCAAGTTTTTTTTCTAATTGATTTTTTTTAATTTCATCATTTAATTGATTGGTAATTAAACTTCATGATTTATTTCATTTCACTTTCTATGAGGCTGTCTCCATCTCATAACTCTAGGATATGAGTTTTGTGGATTAACTTGGTTGAATCAAGTTGGTTTTTTATGCTCTTTTTTTATCATTCTTTTTTAATTTCATCTTTCAACACTGGGTTGATTAGAAATTGAACTTCATAATTTATTTTAATTTGTGATGGGTTATCCCGGTCTCATGATCCGGGTTGCGGGTTTGGTAGGTTGACTTCAATCATTTTTTCTAGTCATTTTTTTTAAAACTTTTTAATTCATCATTCAATATTGGGTTTATTGAAAATTAGATTTCATATTTTTTTTTTATTTTCTTTCCACGAGGTTATTATAATCTCATGACCCAACATGCTGATTGACAGGTTAGCCCAGATTTACCCAAATCAATACAATATATTGTCCTTTCAATATTTATAAAAAATATCATCTTAAATATTTATTTTGAGTCAAAATATGTTTTATCGATCATCTGGGTTGCTTTTAGACATGGTAAGTCGACTAGGTCATATTAGATCAATCCCCACATGATTTAAAATTATTTTCTACTAGAAAAACATTAGCAATGCCTCGATATTTCTTTATGTTAAAAAAGCCTTCGTCTAACTCGCAATGTAGTGCATACCAATAAATAATATTCAATGGAATAGTTGTCTGTAAAATTTTTCCATGGGTAAAAAAACCATGGAGCTAGGATTTAGAGGCAGAATGATCTTTTTATCATGATTCAATGTCATTTTTAAATTGTTTGAGGGTAGATTAGTTATTTTAAAACAATTAAATTACTTAAATACCTTTTGAACAAAAAAAAAATGATGACATTAACCCAAGGGTGTATAGGTTTTTTTCTTATATTCAAATGAAGTTACTTAGCTACTCCTAGGTTCAAAATTAACAAAACTATCTTTTAGGGGTGTTTAGGTCTTTTTATCATGGTTTTTTTTTTGTTAACATCAAGTTAACTTATGAGCATTTTTGTATTTTAATAAATGTTTAAGAAAAAAAACATTTGTTGGTACGTGCCAAGCACACGCAAAAGCGTCTCCCGCGCCCTTCAAGCGACATATGTGAAGTTGTCTGGTCACCAAATATCGTATTTTCTTGTGATGTTTGAAAGGTGTTGGTGCCTCCTCCATGATGAGGTGGTGCGTTTGCCAAATGAACATTCAATTTAGCACCGACAACAACTTATTTTTCCCCCTTCGCTCTATCAACCTCGAATTCCAGGCCAACCCCTTAAAAATTATAGACTAGCCCCTTGAAATTTTTTCCTTGACAATTAGCCCCTCCCTTTTGATGACGATTAGTTTTTTTTCTATAGATTCCCCATCTTTTTTATTGATTGGGTTTATACCTCGTGTCTCATTTTTTTAAACCTTTTTTAAAACATGGTTGCATCTCTCGAGTAACTTCTCTTTTACCAATAAGAAAAATATTATAGTCCAAGGCATAGCACGAACCGACAAATCCTGTTTTAAACTAGTTTGCAACTAATTAGGTTTACTTCACCAATAACGTATGAAGGGAACGTAGATATTTAATTGAGTTTATTGTTTTCAACTATTATAAGTATAATCAGTTATATATATATATAGAAAATAACTACAAGGCATTGTTAAGTTTAACTGTTAATATAAATAGTGAACAGATTTGATTTAATTTTTTTTTAATCATTTAGTTATAAGTTTTGTGTCGTAACTGTGAAATTAACTTTGTGTTTAGAGTTCAAAATCTAGAGGCAATTTATTTTCTTTTAAATAGTAGACGAATTGTTATTTTTTATTTATTAAAAAAATAAAAATAAAGAGAGGCCAACATGTTGCTCGGGCTGTCTCAGGCCCACACGCCTGGACTTTGTTATGAGATCCTTTAATTTTTTGATCATTTGAGCTTTAATTTTTTAATTTTATTTTGTAATATGAATTTTTTTAGGTTTATTTTGTTTTTTTTAATTTTTTGTTTTTTATTTTAATTGCATCATTTAATATGAAGTTTTTATGTAATTTTATCTTTTAATATTGTTTTTATGGTCAATCAGTTCTTGTATTTTTTTTATCAATTAATAAAAGTATTTTGGCATTTTGTTTTATCTTTTATATTTTTAATTTCATCTTTTAATACGAGACTTTTATTTCCTTTAGGCTTTTTGACCTTTTTTTTTATCTTTTATTTTTTTTCAATTTCATCCTTTAATATGTAATTTTTATTTAATTTTATAATTTAGTATTGAGTTAATGGTAAATCGGTTTTTGTATTTTTTATCATATAATTAAAATAAAAAAATTAATTAAACATAAAAAATTAAATAAGTATTTTATTTTTTCAATTAGAATGGAATGTTTTAGTTCTGGAGTGTTTCGACGTGCCGTTTTGAGGTTGTACTGTTTATATATATATATATATATATATATATATATATATATAACAAACATAATTCAAATTCAAGATAAATTAATTATAAATTATGCAATACAAACACAATACCAAACAAATATAATTTAAAATTTAAAATATTTCTAAATAGTCAAGATTAAATAGATCTTTAACTTAAAATAATTCAACTTAAACAAAATATCAAAATATTATGAAAGTAAAATATTTTAACACAAATATTTTAAATATAAAATTAGGTTAATGTTATTAAGGCTAATGGAATCTAAAACATCCCTTATTTTGCTCAAATTCCTACAAAGTATAAACATGAAAAAAACAACATGAATATAAATCATATATATTAGTGATAAAACTAATTTTAAAAAATTAATATCATTGTTAATGAAAATAGTAATAATAATTTTCAATATTATTATTAATATCATTGTTATTGAAAATAGTAATGAAAAAGAGCTTTTTATAATTGAATGGTTTAATTAATTAAATTGAATAAGGTTTAATTTGATTCAAAGGCTTTTAAAAAGTGGAACGGAACATGTGAAATGAAACCGGAACGTTCTGGGCGGAATTTCGCCAAAAAATCCGGAACGGACCGAGATTTAAAATGAGATAAAATTTTTTCCGTTTTGTTCTGTTTTTTAAATTAATATAGAATATTTCGGCTATTCCGAGCAAAACAAAATGAAATTGACAATCTTGCTGCAATCAGTATGGCTGTTCCTTTTCTGTGTTCCTTTTTTCTTTCCATTTATTTATTAGCTAAGGGCAGCATAATTAAAAACTTAGGAAATCTTCATGCAAATGGAAATCAATGATACGATATGATGATGACCTACAAGAGATTCTGTTTACGTCTTTTTCTCTATCTCCATGCAAATTAAAAACCAAAAAAAAAAAAATAAAATAAAATAGAGTTTGGTCTGCACTTGTCAACTGTCGATTCCAATTCAAGCACCATCTTATTTAATATATACCCATGGACGCTTCACAATAAATATACTCTTTTCTTTTTATTAATAATATTTTTTTTATTAACGTGGATATCCGACCAGCTTGTATGTACCTCGACTAATCCCATGAACCCTAAAGTTAACGACCATATAAGTTTTTAATAACTTTAATGTTTGTGAGACTCGAATTGATGACTTCTAAAAAACAAATCCAGAATCTGATCAATTAAGTTATACTTCTCAGAATTTTATTATTATTAATTATTATAGTTTAATGATAATAGTTTGAACTATGTATTATGATATTATGATGATTTATTATTATTATTAATTATTATAGTTTAATGATAATGGTTTGAACTATGTATTATGATTATGATGATTTTTAATCTTTTGAAAGAAGATATCGAAATTTAAATTTGAGAATTTATTTGTATAGCTAGCAGCCAGTTAAACTTTGGCTAATGTTGGTACCCTTGATTTTATGGATGTTCACAATTAAAATAAATATTTTAGATTGTGAAATATATTATTAGCTAGTTTCACAATTAATCAGTGCCCGATTAATAAATGAAATCTGTCGTCGAACTCGATTAATAAGAATCTTGCTCGACTAATTAATATATTAATAAATTTATAGTTTGTTCGACTAATAAGAAGATTATGTGATAAAAAAATATTCTAGATGATTTTTTATTTATCTACGTGTATTATTAGATATTCTTATTTAGTTTTTGTAAAGGATTCAATTCTTATATACTATAGATTATTATTTTTTATTTGTTTTGAACATCATAAACGGTTCAAAATAAGGATTTCTTAATTAGGAAATGACTTTTGGATCCATTTTAATTCTTTTTTTTTTTGTTGTAAAGAAAAATAGCTTTAGGTTTGATAATAAGTATTTAAATACAGTCTTGTTCATTTTAATTAATTTGCTTATCTCGTATCAACAATTAAATACAATTTTAATTTTATATTTTAAGAATTATTTTCAATTCTTGCAATTTATTTTTAGTAACTTTATAATTTTAACTTTATGCTTAATTATCCTTATTTAGAAGTTTTATTATAACTTTATATATGGCTTTCTTTAAATGCTTTTCTTAAAAAGATTTTATTTATTTATTGTATTTCTTAGCATGCATTCTTATATTAAATTTTAGTATTTGTGTTAGGTCTCTGCTAAATACAAACTTGTAATTAATTACTCAATGTAAACTCTTTTTTTTTTTTTATTGCTCTACTCTAATTTGAGCTTTATAATTCAATATTTCATACAAACATCTATGATGTATTACTCAATTTGAACTTTATAGATTACTAATTATACAAGGATTTCATAATCAAAACAATTTAAGAATATATGGAATATTTTTTAATTTACCTAGGGTGATCAATCCTTTCTTAATTATTCAAATACCTTTGTAGAGCATTGACCAGGAGTATTTAAAAACAATGCTTTGATGTAATAAGAATCCTTATAATTATAACCACTTTATAATTTTCTTTGTAAAATATTTTTGTCTTACAAACTTTGTCTTTACCCTGAACTTGTTAATCATACTTAAATGAAAGATGCCTTATAAAATTATAAATAAAATAAATTTATTTTATGAATAAAGCTAGTGCAACATATAACCGCTGGATTGGCTTTAAGACACAACCAATCCAGGTAGAATCTAGTAGAGATGAATATGATAATCATAATCATCCCACTTGATTTAGAAAAAGAATCTTAATCAATATATTTTTTTAAATCTAAACCAATCAATTATTAATCTTTTTTAATCTAGATGGCAGTATAAAGATTATAAGGAGACATGATAAATATTTCGTTGCGACTTCTTTTAAGAAACATGCATGGTAGTATTATAAAGATACTAAAACTATCTAGTTTGTTAGAAGGGATAACTTGGATAGTCAATAATTTTTTTTCCCCCAAAACTCTTTATAGAATGAACAATTTCGTGCATCACTCTATAAGACTTAAAGCTCTTACTTTAGAGAATTTCAACTAAAAGAATAAGGACAGAGCAATCAAGTGTTCAAACATGCTTATAGGCCACCATAAAGGTGAATGATTTTCTTTTTGAAAAATTTTTAGATGAGTTTCTCCATGAAAGAAGGTCATTCAATGCCACCATTTCCATCTATTTAATGTTTTTTATATTATCTACAAAAAAAATTGATGATAGAAATGCTGAATTCTATGATCATTTAGAGAAGATAAACTTAAAAATGTTATAGCACCATCAATTAATATTCATAGGACTCTACTAGAACATGTATATAAGGAATACCTTAATTTTATAATGTCCAAATTCAAAAATTCCTTACTTTTAGGTCTGACAATTTTAGAATTGAAAGAACACTCATTGTTTATATAAAACCAGGTTTGAAACCTCTTAAACAACATGTAAGAAGAATGACTTCAAATATGATCGATCAAGTCAAAGAAGAGATTAAAAGATTACCTCAAAAGGAATTTATAAGAACGAATAGGTATGTAGAATGACTTTCAATCATTGTTTTGGTGGTTAAAGATGATGGTAAGTTCATGTTATGGATTGATTTTGGTAAACTAAACACTAACTTCTTGTCTAAGGATATGTAGTGTAAGGCCTGACCCACTCCCCCTTGTAGAATATTGTCCACTATGGCTCAGCTCAACCCGGCTTCCACGCCTTATGGTTTTGTTCTTGGCAGCCCACATGCCCCAAAACGCGTCTTACAAGGTTAGGTACCAATTGCTTTAATATACCCTGGCTTTGGACACTCTTCTCTCGATGTGGGATGTTACAATCCCTCCACCTTAAGAACGAGCCTTCCTCGACTTTGATACCATATGTAATCCCTCCAAAACGCGTCTTACAAGGTTAGGTACCAATTGCTTTAATATACCTTGACTCTGGACACTTTTTTCTCGATGTGAGATGTTACAATCCCCTCACCTTAAGAACGAGCCGTCCTCGGCTCTGATACCATATGCAAGGCTCGACCCACTCCCCCTTGCAGAATATTATCTGCTATGGCTCAACCCAACCCGACTTCCACGCCTCACGGTTTTGTTCCCACCAGCCCACATACCCCAAAACGCGTCCTACAAGGTTAGGTACCAACTGACTTAACATGTCCTTGCTTTAGACACTCTTCTCTCGATGTGAGATGTTACATGTAGCCAACATTTGTAGCTAATATGCTGGTCGATTTTTCTATTAGAAATGAATATTTGTTTAGTTTTATGAAAGGTCATTTGGGTTATAATAATGATATTATTGATGAAGAACATATCTTCAAGATTGTCTTTTAGTCTCAAGAATAATAAATCTAATATGCTATGATATCATTGAGTATTTTTTAGAAGTATACATGGGTGATAAGGTGATTTAATGAGAAGTAGGATTGCTATTGTAGGGATTGACTTTTATTTTGATTTTAATTCCTTTTAGTTAAGACAAGTTGCTCAAGGCCAAGGCTTTAGAATATGTATTTAATGAGAGCTTTGTTTATTATAATATTTATCTACGATCTATCTTTTAAATATTCTTTACTCGTTTTTTACGTACCTTTTTTCACAATTTTTTTATGTTATTCACTTCTCTTTTTATCATGTAATCTAATATTTTCTTTTAGTTTGTGTTAGCTTTCTATTCAATTTAAACTTCACGGTTTATTAATTACTCAATTTAAACCCTTTTTTTATTTATACATATAACTAAAAATTAAAACTTTCAATTAAAACGTTCAAAGTATATTTTTTCTAGCACTGATATATTTTTTTTATTTTTCTTTCAATATTTGTTTTGTATTTTTTATTTATATGGAGCTCCAAAATGGCTAACAATGGACACTAGTATAGCGTGATGCTTGATGTGGACATTTCTTGATTATATATGGGTTTTGGATTTGGGTTTAAATTCACTAGAGTTAATTTAAGTAAATTCTTTCGTTAGCTTAAAGAAAGGAGTTAATTGATTTTGATTTCATGAGCATTTATCATTTTGTTTTAAAAAAAATAAAAACGTTTACCTTGTAAGAAGAAAACAAGGAATTAAGAGACATGAATCGGAATATGGTGCCCATAAAGGGACAAATGAACAGGTCTGAAATATTAAAAGGCTTGTTTGGTAAAGGGGAGATGAACTAGAACTGTCATGTCTGCAATGACGACACCTACATAGGATTAGTTAGCAAATTGCTTCTTCCGTACTCTACTTTTCTGCTAGAAAAGGAAAATTAATCCCTCAAGCATTTCTGAAAGTAAAAATAATTTTTTAAAAATAAAATAATTTTATTTTAATATATTTTTAAATAAAAATATTTTAAACTGTTACCTAATAAAAAATATACAGTAAAACAGTTGGTTGAAGAGGTGGGCTGGCTAGTATACATGCATTGAGGAACAAAGTATACCATTAAATATACCAAATTTACTTCTTTCCATATATAAAAATATTAACACCACACCATAATCAAGAATTTCAAAGAAGTTTTACTCTCTCGCATTCTATTCTTGCTTGTGAACCCTAATTGATATTAAGATCTTTCAAGAAAAAATCAAGCAAAAAACCCATCCCTTATTCTAGATCGATCAACAGATATTAAGATCTTTCAGGTGCTTTAAAAGTTTATAATATTATAGGAGTTCACTTATGTATTATTTCATTTTTTTTAATTTCTTAGTTAAGCCTACTTTCTTGATAAAATTACAAAATCAAATGATACCATAGCATTTCTTTAAGAAATCAAGAATAATTAAATTCAATATGCATTGAGAAAATAAAATATATTATATAGTTTGTTAAAAAAAATATTTCTTTTTTTTTATATTAGTTCCTGGATATAAATTTTCTAAATTAAATTTCAGCATAGAAAAAAAGAAATATAAGAATGTACTAAGTTTTTTTTTATATAAGAAAAATGCTATAAAAATCAAAATTTAAATAAAATATCTTTATAAATACTAAATTTATTAATATTTTTTAAATATGTATAATTATATTGATTATGATAACACTATTATTATAATATAATCAAATTACAAAACAATTGTGATGCAAATCTCGTGATAACGTGGTCACGCAATCCACAATTAAGATTGAGATCTGATTTCAGAAAGCCGAATTAAAGAGATCTGATAGGAGTGTGACACAATGAAAACCTGCCCCAAGACACCAACGCTATTGGAATGAAGTCGAATGACATCACGAAGCTAATTAATCTTTGATAAGTCAGATTCAGTTCGTTCAAAAACCAAAGAATGCAAAAAACTCTCTCATACGTCAAAAATAAAAAGTTCAGAAGGATTATTCATCTATGACTGCCGAAATTTAGGCTTACATGTGTTTAAATAATTATAAAAAATTAACCTTAATGGATCAACCCTTGTGGATTGAATTGACCCACATAAAAAAATTAATCCAAAATCTTTACTACTAAGCCCATACCCTGAACCAAACAAGCCTTGAATCCTAAATAAAAATAAAATATTAATTAAGCTCAAATAAGCCTTGAATTGTTGCTAACAAAATAAAAATAAAGCTCATAAATCCTAAATCTTTATCTGCCATGAGAAGAGAAGAAGAAAAGAAAACATTATAGGTCTGATACAAGACTTATTTATAACCTATAATGTTGCCCACTAATTCTAGGAACTAAAGGAGAAGTTGCCACCCCTTTGGTTTCCAAGTTAGAATAAGATTCTGATCACATGCTTGTATTTATCCTTTTTTTTTAAAAGGAAAATGATGCTGCCTTTAATGCAATATTAGAAAACACAATTAAGTTGCTGAATTATTATCTTTTCACAACAAGAAGATTGTACCGGCCATGTGTTTTCTAAGTTAGATTAGATTCCTTTATTTTCTCTATTGTGTTTTAATAAATCCTAATATTTAAAGAAAATAATCAATGTTCTCACATATAATAGGAAATCCAATACTAGTTAGGACTCTACAAAACACATGAAAACATCACATAATAAGACTCGCCGAAACTGATACAAAATTGACAGCCTTGTTGTCGAAACTTCATGGTTCATATAAGGGTTGATTGAGCCCCTTTTGTACAAGGATTAAATATACTAAGACCTTCTTTTGATGCTTTAAAGGATCCCAAGTTCAGTTTTGATCGAAACTTGCACAACCAGTTCATTCAATACTTCTTTCAATACCCCTTCGCTTTGGGTCTTGTTATGGACTCATTTAGAACGTGTAATAAATTATTGGTCTTCGCATGCCAATCCACATTAAATTGATTATATCCCAATAATCGAATAACTAAATTATATCATTTTTGCAAGGTAAGGTATATGATTAGTGGTATTATTTATAACCATCAAGACTTATTGCCAGCTTATGAGTTGTGAACCAATTGGAGAGCTACTAATAATAAAATCCAAACTAATAATATCAATATCACCATAATATATATCTTCCATATGGGAATTAAGTCGTTAAAATGTTAGGGCTTATTTGATCCCACCCAAACACTGAATATTATATACTTATGCGTGTACACTTGTGCTTAGAATGAACTTTGAAATCAAAGCGAAATTAGAAAGGGAATGAGGTTTCTTGTCCCAGTGATTCAAGAAAATTAGCTGTTTGACCTCCTTGATGGGTACTTCGTGGGAAACCTAACCTCTGTATTGGTATAACTTAATTGCTGACATGTCCCTGCTCAGCGTGAATTGCACAAAACCTTGAGGAAAGCAAGCAAGCCTACGTATTTATTTTAGCATGTTCACCAAAATACCCCTAAAAAAGCTATGCATTTCATATAGTTTTCATAAAATATAGGTCATTGCTATTACTGTAAACTACCTGTAGAGAGAGCAGCTATTTTTTACAAGCAAACGACAAAAGAAAGAAAGAAAGAACATTGCATGAAGTTTTTTGCTATTTAATCTTTGTAGAAGGAATCGAAACCCTAAGGATTTTTCTAGTTAGAAACGAACTCCTGATCAATTGATTCTTTGTCCTTTCTAACAAGAAAGGTAATTATGTCTTAGAATTATAATACTTAAGGAGAGAGTATCCCTCATGTACGTAGTTCTTTGGCTTGCTGTCCCGTATGCTTTAACTTTCTTGATAGTTCTATTTACGTGCTTTAAATTTATTTATTATTTAATTTTTTCTCTGTAATAAGATTTAAATTTTTCTCAATTTTCTTTTATATATGTGCTGATAGAAAACATTATTCCTCAAGTCACAAGGCATACTTGACTTTTCCTTCTTATAAATTGAACCGGAAGCCCTAGTGTGCGTGCCTTTATATGCATATAGACAAAAACTCGATCGCTCCCATAAATTAATTTGAAGTGAAGGACGCATGTGGAATTTCCAGTTATTATAAAGGCATGCATGTCTATGTTACCCTAAGCTGGTCTGTTTCCAGACGTGATCCACACTCTATATATATAGAGGGCATTCTCTCTATTTTTTTCCAGCAATATTTCATAAACGTATAGCCTCTCCCCACCTGCAGCTAGGTTTGCCTTGCTTCACTTTCTTCTTTGCTTCTATGTACATCTTTAATCAATGAAATGCATTACGAATATTGAAGAAAACAAACACCCGAACTACTTAAAGCAACGATTTAGTAAGCTAATTAATGCAGTTTCTCTTATTTTATTTTATTTTATTTCAGGAATGATGGCGGAATCACCATTCCAAGATGAAAGTGCCCTAAAGAAAGGGCCTTGGACGCCAGAAGAAGATCAAAAGCTCACTGATTACATTCAGAAACATGGCCATGGGAGTTGGAGAGCGCTTCCAATGCTTGCTGGGTTGAACAGGTGTGGAAAGAGTTGTAGGCTAAGGTGGACTAATTATCTGAGGCCTGATATCAAAAGAGGAAATTTTTCTGAGGAGGAACAGAAAATTATCATAGACTTCCATCAAGTCCTTGGAAATAAGTAAATTTCTCTTGCTCCATTCTGCTTACGTTATGTCTTAAATACACTAGCTACAATACTATCTTGCCAAGTAAACACTGTTTTCCCTTCATTAATGCAACCTGGACTACGTCGAACCTAAAAGCTTGACATGTGCTGTGTTTGCAGGTGGTCAGCAATAGCACAGCATCTTCCAGGGAGAACCGATAACGAAATCAAGAACTTTTGGAATACTCATCTAAAGAAAAAGCTTCTCCAAATGGGGATTGATCCTGTCACCCACAGGCCAAGAACTGACCTTAACATAATTGCAAACCTACCACAGTTGCTTGCTGCTGCTGCAAATTTCAGCAATCTGATGAATATTCCCTGGGATAACGCAATCAAAGCACAGGTAGATGCCACCAAACTCCAATTGCTGCATAACATACTGCAAGTCCTAGGCAATAGTCCACCTCCAAACATGGAAGCGCTTAATAACCTCTTTGCATCACGGGACCATCAGCTATATGAATACCTCAGAATGAACTCTCAGTTAGAGGGACTACTAAAATGCGGCGAGGATGGTCTTTCTTCGCAAGGTATCAACGCTCAGGCTCAGTCCAACTTTCCAAATATAGATGCTCCTCAGCAACCATTCAGTGATCACAATCCAATAAAGGACTCAAAATCACGTACCCACAATAGTGACCAATTAGTCTCTTCATATGCTTTTCCAACTTCAAACACACTGCCCCAGTTGGTTTCAGCCTCACCTGAATGTTCATCAGCAAACACAATCAACCCAAATGATATTATTTCTAACCCTTCTAATGCCACTTCAACCACATTTGAAGCGTGGAGGAATCTTATGGATGATGGGGCAAATGACAATTATTGGATAGATATCATTGAGTAAGTAAACATCCTTTTCACAATTAATTAATAACTTAAGTGGTGTGTATATATATATATACGTACTTAATTAAAATCTTAAACTTGCTTGTGTCAATGTTGTGGTTTTAAGGTCTTAGTTTTTATTGATTCATGAATGTAATGTTTTTTGCAGCCAAGCATCTTCGCAGCCATGGCCAAACTAAAAAGAAAAAGCTCAAAGGAATTAAGAAGACGTATTTGACTGTAAATTCTGAGTTTCTTCCACTGTAGATTCTCACAACTCGTCAACAGATACACACACATATGTTACCAATGTATGAAGAAAGAATACCCCGACACAAGGGATCGTTGTATACTCTCGATCTGTTTTTTTTTCCTTGCATATTATTGGTCATACTATTTTGGATTTTAATATTGTATCTTATTGAGTTGTTATCAACTTCTTCAGTTATGGATTCGTGATCTTGAAAAGAAATATTGTATGGCAGCTTATTGCTCATATTTCGTTTGCACTTGATCAACAGCTAGCAGCACCGATCATAATGTTTCATGATAACAATTATAGGTTAAATATTAGGCTCTTAATTTTCCATAAGAGTTGATGATCGAGAGTGAGGGATCCAAGGATTTCAAAGGGTGGATGGATATAAAATGAATTAGTTGTAGAGAGCGTGGAACACGAAATTGATGTGGTTGCAGAAGAACCACTACACTTCTGCCATTAGGAGGCTTGACCTTTGATAAGGTGGAAACCCATGTCAACGACCTATACAACGTGGGCGGACGCAAAGCTAAAGACATAACGCCTAGACCCTTGTCTACTTTGTTTTACGTTAATTCTCTGTCTGATTCGGACCTTGCAAAACTATACAAAAAAAGTTATCTTAAATAGTCCATTTGTTAAGCAGCTAATGTGGAGTTAACTAGTTATATATATATATATTTGCCTTTTGATAAGAAGTCAAGACAATTTGTTGCTAATTAGGTAAGATCATTTACTTTTGTTCGAAGCTATTGATGCAAGATTAAAGAAATTCAACTTGCAAACCTAACAGTACTCTCCTTCCTATTTGTTAGTTTCTAGAAGAACTAGCTAGCTAGGGTGCATGGAACGGGAATGGAGGGCTGCTGTTTCCCGTTGAAAATCTTTCCGCGTATATGTAAGCGAAGAAATTTCAAATTGAATTGTACAAAGATATACAAGGATAAATTAAAAATTGTTATTTAACTACAACGCAGCTTGAGAGAAATCACAACGTTTTCAAGCTAGCTAGATAACATTATCCGACAAGAGAGCATGCTTGATCATGTGATAAATTCTTGGTAGGTGCTTTTTTGACCTTCAATGAACAACTAACCTACCAACCATGCCAAATTTAAGCTCAGATTCCAACCTAAATAGATACGTACTTGTGTATGAAAAAGGGACAGGATAATTTTTATTTTATTTTATCATTGTTTCATAACATCACATCAAAATATTATATATATATATATATATTTTGGTAAAGACCAAACGGACCAAAACTATATATATATATATATTTTGGTAAAGACCAAACGGACCAAAACTAATAAATCCACATGTTGAAATATTGAGTTAAAACAGACAAATGCGTGCGTGTGTGTGTGTGTGTGTGTGTGTGTATTCTTTGACTTTCGGGGCGTTTAGAGTGATGGAGGCTCGTGTAAGTTACAGTACTATAGGAAACCAATCCAATACCCAAACTAGCCCACCAAATAACCAAAATGACAACTGCCTATGAATTTTTTTAATAAAAAAAAAAGAAAGAACAATTGTCATCTATATATTGTCAATATTACCAAGTGAAATGTATCGCAGATTGTTGGGTATTGATCAAGTTGCCCCTACTTCATTGACCCCATTGCAGCCACCATCCCTAAAATGGTACATACCAAATAAAATTTAGATAATATGAGAGGGGTGAAATTGGATAAAAAAAAGTGATATGGTATAAATTATTTCAGAAGGAAAAAGTTGTGGGAAAAAATGGAATATATGAGATAAATATTGAGGTGAATGTGTAAATAATAGAAATTTTAAACTATAAATACCCTTTTTTTCCTCTTATGGCCGGTGGTTAATTTGCTTCCAAAGAGCAGATGAGAATTGTTTGAATTTTCCTCTTGTTTCTTGCTAAATTCATCAAAGAGAGGCTAAATTAAAGTGAATAAAGGATACATAAGTAATTAAAAAAAAACGAGATTGAGTGTTTTGGTGGGTTATTTTGAAGGAAAAAAATTAAAAATTAGGGTTTTAAAAAGGGATTGAAGAGAAGAAAAGGGAAAGTGGAGAGAACCTTGATTTTCTTGCATTCAAAGCATCACTTAGTTCAGATTGAATCAAAGAGTTCCAAATATGAGAAAATAACAAGAGAGGAAGGCTATGACCACATTAGATTTATTGTGGAAATGTGCGGCAAAAATGTGTTGGTCGCAGGGGTATTTTACACGGAGTATATAAAGATTGGTGGTGATTTTATTGGAAAGATCTAATGAATTGTTTTTTTATTTATTAATATAAGTGTGTGAATCAGTTTGTATATAATTCGATTAATTTTATGAGCTCTAAAATTAACGAGTATATAAATTTTCAGTGATTTTAAGACTTGTAAAATTTAAACCAATAATTTTTTTTAAAAAAATCTAGAATGTGACTAGATGAAATATACTTTTAAAATTTATTATGCGGGAAAGAGTAAGCTCGCCACCGGTTGCTCTTTTAGGTCTAGGATTTTCTTCATGGACTAGCGTTTTATGGCAGTAATATATTGCCGGGCTTCAGGATATACGAGCTTCTATCCAAGGCTTTAAAGCTTGTTCAGCCCTTGGGCTTTGGCCTGTCGTTAATTAAATTCAGATCTTTCTTTCCAAAAGTAAACCCAAGGAAGAAAAAACACGTGCGAATTCCCACCTTCACAAGTTCATTGCAAATCTTTAAAAAAGAATAAAATAAAAGAACTCCTAACCCTTTATGTGTTCATTTGTGAGCATGATAAAATAAGTGGATATTTCCGAACCTCCTCAAGAATCTCCTCAACGCAGCTTTTGTAACGATGATATGCTAAATGTTCAGATTCAGTAGTCACCGTGATGTTTATTATAGCCTATATGATTGTGGTGAATTTCACTTGAATAAATTGGAGAGAGGAGAATTTAGCATCTGATTTCTCATTCTTTGATAAAGATGGTAGTGGTTACACAAGTATTGATGAGCTTCAACAAGCCTACGAAGAGCTTGGCTCAAGTGAGTTCCACCTCTCTGAGATGATTATAGAAATTGATCAAGATAATGTAAACCCATTCTTTACTGTCATTTCAATCCATATTTTCCACTCTGATAAATAATTCAGAAGCTTATTCCGTTTGTTTTGGGAGTTTTTGACAACATGTATTCATGGAAATTTGTTGCAGGAAGGAGAAATAGACTATGGTGAATTAACTGCATTGATGAGGAAGGGAGACGGAGAACAATGAGAAGCACAGTTAATTTGGGAGATGCTTTAGGAATGGCTGCCCTTTTATTATCATGTGTTTTGGTAAATAAACTACCATCAACAAGAATGGTATGATGATTTACAATTTGTTGTTAGAGTATCGTCTGGAGGAACAGTAGCTAGTCTTGCAAGGTGTATTCTTGAAGGCATTGATCATATTCATAGGCAGGGTTATGTTCATTGTGAATTGTAATCTGAGTACATCTTGCTCGTGTTGCTGGCATTAGGAGTGTTGAATTTGTGGCAAAGATCAGAGATTTTGGCTTGGCAAAGAAAGCGGAGAACAACAAAAAAAGCAAGTATCTTCTTCCTTATCTCAGGGGGGCTGCTTTGTATGTGGATGCTTACAGGGAATCCAGTTTGGGATTTCAAGAGATGTTCTTGCCAGAGAATCCTTGGCACAGGTTTCAGCTTAGCTACTAGCAGCAACATTGCTGCTGTTGTACAAGAGGGAGATTTTTCTCCACTGAATTGGTTGGTTGCTTAGATCAGTAAGCACTAAAAACACAGAATTTGTGTGAGATGTTGAGTGTATACTCTTTTGAAAAAGCAGAGCATATATCTTTTATTCCTTCTTCTTTAACAGATTGCTATGGTACATAAAATGTTTTGTCGTATTGTTAGTGGTAAATAAAATCTGATTCCAAGCATTGCTTTCACTTGTTCTATCAGCCACCACTCATATCACTGAATCTTTGAACAAATAAATTACATAAGTTTCCATTGTACTTCCATATCCTCCAATTTACTTGGAGGAAATTCTTACCAGAGACGTGAAGAGAGAAGCGCGGGGCGACTGCAGCACGTATAGTTTTTAAACCCGGTCTGGTTTGAGATTCAGGTTCTGGATTTTGATCGAATCATTAGGTTGTCCGGATCAATTTTGTTTAAATCAAAACGATATTGTTTTAGTAAAAAAAAAACAAAAATTAATGGGTTGCAACCGGATTTTGACCGGGTCTTACCGGGTCATCAAACACCTTAAGTTTTATTTATTTTTTTTAAACCTAGCCTGGTTTCAGCTCCATGTTCTTGAGTGGACCTGTTTAAAACTATGACAAAAAATGAGATTTATTTTATTTTATTAAAAAAATAATAAAAATGAAAGGTGTTAAGTTTTTCCACGTGCCCATCCCTTTGTTTGGGGTTGCCCCATAAAGTCTAGATAGGTCCCAGCCCGTTCTCAACAACATGGATAAATTAAATTAAATTATTAAAAAGCAATTAAAATGTTTTGAGGTTTTATTGTACCTAAACACATAAAAAATATTATGGATCAATAGTTTTTTTTTTTTTTCAGTTACTTTACTCTCTTTTTTTATGATTTAATATTTACATTGAATTGAATTTATATAGAATTAAACCTTGTAATTTATTTCAGCTAATTTTACGTTGAATTCTCGCGATATCAAAAAGATAATCCGTTTAAATTGATAAAATATAATTTAGTTTATTTAAAATAATTAAAGTTGTAAAAACTGAATTTTCTACAACGATGATGAAAGACAACGGAGCAAATAAGAGGAGAACAATGAGAAGCACATTTAATTTCACTTAAATCGTCTTAGTAACCACTCCATAGTGGAGAGTTTGGCACGGTGGCTTTATATTTTTTTTTTTTACTTTCTTTTTTCTATCTTTAATTTTTACGCCTTATATTTTAAAATTTCAAAAATCTTTTAATTTTTTATTTTAAATTCAATCTCTATTATTATTATTATTATTATTATTATTATTATTATTTATATGAAATAATTTCTAAAATTAGTTTTTTTTTTCAATTTCATCCTCTAACTATTTTCATATATCATATTTGGTTCTATTCTTTTGATTTTATTTGTTTTACTTGACATAAATTTTAGAATTGAATTTTTTTGCGATTTCTTCTTCTGAATTTTTTTCCTATCAAATTTGATCTTCATTCTTGATAATTTTTTTCAAATGATATTATTTTTCTGATTTCATCTTTTAACATTAAATTAGTTAGGAATTGAGCCTTTTGATTTAGCCAAGGCTTAAGATTTTATGAATTGTGAATTTGAAGATTAACTTAAGTTTAAGAGTTTCACCCAAATTTGTTTTTTTAAAACTCATATTTTTTTAGTTTTATCCTATAACATTTATTAAATTGGAGATTAAGCTTCGTTTTTTTTTCTTTGTTTTCTATTGGATTTTTCACTAATTTTAAAAATGATATAGGTTGTCTCGCTTTTTAACATTAGGTTATTTAATAATTAAGTTTCACAGTCTTATTCAATTTGCTTTTGATGGGGTTACCCTGGTATCATAATCAGGTTATAGATTTTGCATGCTGACCCATGTGGTCTCGGGTTGGATTTTTTTTAGTTTTTTTTTTTAATTTTGTCCTTCAATATTTTAGTTGCTAGAAATTGAGCTTTGATTTTTTTTTCATTTTACTTTTTATGGAGTTATCACATTCTCATTTAGTTTTTTCTTTGTTATCAATCAAGATTCTTCAATATTTGAATTTTTTAAAACTAGTTTTTTATTTTAATTTTATCATTCGTCATTTGATTGATTGAAAATTGATCTTTATGTTTTTATTTTTTTTCTTTCTATAAAGTTATCTCAATTTTATGTCAATGATAGCGGGGTTAGTGGGTTAACTTGATTTGACTCAGACTGTTTTTTTTTTAGTTTCACCATTAAATATTGAATTATTTGATAATTGAAATTCATGACTTTATTCAATTTGCTTTTACAAGGTTATCCTAGTGTCACAACCAAGTTGTATATTTGACATGCTAACACGGATGGACTCGGGTCGAGTGTTTTTAAACTTTTTCGTTGTCAATTTTTTTCACTTTATTTATCATTTTTGTAGTTTTTTTATTCGTGTTATTAAATTAGTTGAGCTTATTAAACCCAATCAAGTTAATAACTTGAGTCTTAGATTTTTTTTTATTTTTTTATGAATACTTGCATTGTCTCAGCATTCTTTTTTATATTGAAAAAAATTTGGATTGGCCTACCAGATAACACACAACACACAAATCACTTATATAGTTAACAGTACAATTAATTGCTTGCTCCTACCAAAAACATTTTTTTAAAAAGAAAATTCGATGTGAAAACATTGTCAGGTTAAACTTTAGCAAATTTCACAATAAATTTCAAGAATAGATAATTATTTTGTGCAAATTGTTTGAAAGTTGTTGGTTAAAATATATCATTACTATCTCAATAGTTTTGTAATTACTTTTATAGTAAAATAAATGACACAAAATAAGTGTAACAACCAGGGATGAGAAAAAACCGAACCGTAAAAAAATCCGATTAAACCGATTAGAATTTTAAAAAAACTGACCAGTTCGGTTTGGTTTTATAAGCCTGAAACCGAACCGAACCAAACAAAAAAAACCCGAAAAAAACCGAGCCAAACCGGAAAAAAACCGAGCCCAACCGGTTTGGACCAGTTTTTTCCCCAAAATAACCGAAACCAGTCGTTTGAACCGATTTCAGTTTTTTTTTTAAAAAAACTGGTTTTGGTTTTTTTTGTAAAAATCAAACTGAATCGAAAATAATCATTTCTAGTAATAGCAATAAAAGATGAGAAATGCTTTTTTAACGGAGTAGATATACCATCACAATTTTTCTCAAAATCACTCTCTTAAAGTTGCTATTAAAAAATTTCAATTTAATAGTAGAGAATCCACAACATTTTTCTCAAAATAACTTTAGATGAAGAAATATTTTATTTTAATAGAAAATTTCAAAAAATATATATTTCTAACTTCATTAAAAAAAAATTACAATATTAATTTGTTTTCGAATAGCTCTATAAATTTTTAGACACAATAATATATTCAAACATTCACTGCAAGTTCCATTGAATCTCATTTACGAATCCTTTCCTCTCTTTTTCAAGAACTCTTACCACAATCCTCTACTTCCAAGTTCTTTAAAACCATAGGGCGACGAAAATATTAGCATTTCTGCTTTCTATCAATGTCCAAATGACTGAGGCAATGACGAGTGCTTCAACTGTGTGAACACACTCTCTAAGGTATCAAACAACCCGTGTAAACAAGCACTAGCAACCCATAAATTCAATGCATGAATTGCTTCATAGAAACTAGGGTTCGTCGATGAGAATTCAATGCATGAATTGCTTCATGACATATGTAGCCAAAAAAGGTGGCGGTAGTGGTTTCAAAGAGGCAAAGGATCTTGAGGTGCCGAGTATAGCACCCCATAAATTTTACACGTAAGAAAAAGGCTTCATAGAAACTTGAATTCAGAAAATTAGGGTTGTTTTTTTTTTTTTTATAGAATAAAAGACTATTATGATCTATTCTTTATATTATTATCTTTCTTCATTAAGCTAGAATATAAGAACACCCTACAATGTTCATAATATTTTATCTTTCCCGTTCTTAAGAGTCAAAATATAATATTTAAAATCAATTATAATTTGATAATTAAAAACTTAATTTATGCATCATTTTCTTATTGACATATATACACTCATCAACTTAACCATTCTTAATTTTACTATTTGTGTCCAATTTATTATTTGAACTTTTCACACCGGATTTGTATAGGTATATTTCTATACACCCATCATGTCATCTAATAAATAATGTTTTTTACTCACAATGTAATAAGCAACATTATCAATATAAAAGAAACACCAAGGAGACTCATTCCTTTAAAAACAAAAATTATATCATGCAATTGACTTGTCTCATACATTAGATGTCAGTTGCATTATCACCATTATCTCATCGTTAACATATTTGCACTCTGCCGAGTAAGAATATATTTAAGGTTTACTTCACCTTTCAGCTTAATGATCCATTACATCACATGATCGAAATATTATTGCATTTCTTTTTCTTTGTATATTTATGTTTGAAATGGATTCTCCTCACATAATTTTATAATTTTAGCCACATTTTTTTCTCACCCTTTTTGTGTTGGACAATATAACCTTATTTTATACTTCAATTGACTTCCCAAAGCAGTCATGCATTTAATCTAGTTTTATCTCCAAGTCATCCTTTATGTTATAACATCACCTTCCTCATCACAGAGATCTTTCTTATTATCACAATTTTAATTTGCTTGATTATCTACCCTTTCATGCATTCTTCTCGGGTGATACAATCTATTTCTTCATTATTCACAATGGTTGGGCATTTATAAATTCAACAATCTGTATCATGAACTCAATAACAAAATTCTTATCAATCCAACGCTAAATACCATAAACATAATTTACCATTTTACTTAACTGTTGGGTTCACCAAACATTTCATTAACAATCCAACAAGTCGGTCATTTAATGAAATATGTGTTGGTGAAGGCATCATCGTTGGGCTTCGGTGGGTTTTTTTCTCTCTCTCTTCTCCTAAAGAATCGCATTGGCTTTCCAAAATATTGGTGTCCTTTATTTTTCTTTGTATTATATTTGATCTTTATTCTTTTTATTTTTATTTATTTTGTTTTGAATATTTTATTTATTTATTTATTTATTTTTCAATTTAATCTCTTAGCATTTAATTAGTTTCATTTAATTTTTATATCAAATTTAGTCATCATTATTTTGTTATTATTTATTTGTTTTTTTTTCTTAATTTCTTTTTTTTTTAAATTTCATCCCTCAATATGTTATTTCATTTTATTTTGTATTTCTAACTTGGTTCTTATTTTTTTTATTGCTATTTATTTTGTTTTTAATTATTTTTTGATTGATTTTTTTTCAATTTAATCCATAAATATTTAATTGAATGAGGATTTTGCTTCATAATTTTTTTGGGTTTGACTTCTATGGGGTTAGTCCTAATTTCATGACTTAGGTGATGAGTTTCAAAAATTAACTTGAGTTGACTTCGATCATTTTTTCATGTTTTTTTTAAAACTTATTTTTTCTCAATTTTATCCTTCAACATAGCGTTACCTGGGGATTGGTCTTCATGGTTTTTGTCACTTTCCTTTCTAAAGGATTGTCGTGATCACATGTCCTAGATTGCGGGCTTATTGGTTTGACCTAAATTGATTTGAGTTTTTTTCGTTACTTTTTTTTTCATAGGATTTTTTTTAGTTTCACCATGCAACATTGAGTTGTTATTTTTAGTTTTGGCCTTCAACTTTGGATTGTCTGAGATTTGTGATTATTTGTTTTTTTCAATTTGCTTTTTATAGATTTATCTTGATCTCATGACCAAGTCTTGTATTTAGCAGGCTAACTCAAGAGGACTCATGTTGTTTTTTAACGTTATCATTGCATTTTTTAGTTTGATTTATGTACTGTTCTTGCCTCTTTCCTTTTTTTTTAATCATATAGTTACATTTACCAAACTTATTAAGCCAAGTTGAGTTAATAACCTAAGCCTCAGATTTTTCTTACTTATTTGAAAATGCTCGGGCCATCAATCTATTACTTACTATCGAGATGGGATACCAAGTGACTCATATCAAGTTTAAAGTCTAACTATTTCTTAAACCTCTTTTTTTAAGACTTTAAAGGATATACCCAAATAGAACCATGCACATCTCCATTTTTATTACAACAGCTCTTTCAATTATTGTCTTCGGGAGCTCTTGCTACTCAAAAGAGTAACCAAAATAACAAGCTTCTATTTCTCTCTTCTTATTTTCTTTCTTCTTTTAGTAGCTGGGACAACAATATGATCTTTTTTTATGAAGTAAATCTTGAACATCTCGATTGAAATTTAAACGAGAAATATGGAGTGATTCGAGATCTGAAACGAGATGAAATTTGTTCTATTTTGTTTTGTTTTTTGAAATATTACAAGGAATACCAGCTATTTTCAACATAATTGACAACCTTTAACAATACCATTTCCTTTAGCCTACTAGGTTTGTGGGGTTGACTTAATATTTATAAGTTTGTGATGATGCTAATTTATTCAAGTGATCTAAAATAATGAGTGGTCTCTTTTTTATGTAAAAATTATTATTATGAATGTAATAGGTACTTTATACAATGTAAATGGACTATTTTCTTAATGAATCGGATCTTTACCCAATTGGGTGTAAAGAGAAACCTAAATTAGGGAGAGTAAGAGAAAAACCAAACACAACGGTCGAAATTTTGAATTCCCTAAATTTCTCCCTTAGAGTATAAATCCAACCTCTTTGTCTCTCTCAATTTTAACATTTCTCTTATCTCTCTTTATAAAAAAAAAATTCTCTCTTTTAGATTTCAATTTTTCTTCGTTTCCTCTCTTTGAAAATTTTCTAGAAAGAAAATCATTGATCAAAGTGTTTTTGAAGTTTAAATTTACATGTAATCATATTGGATCTCAAAGATAGTCTTCACATTATTCAAAATGGCGTCTACTTTCTATGTGAGTACCCGTTTGTCTCTTTATCTGTCTAAATATTATAATGAGTTTTTTTTTTTTGTAGTTTGAAGTTGTGAATTTTGTTCTAATTTTCATATAAAGTTGGTATCTTGATGTGTTTTTTTTATTCCGTCTAATTATACTCTTTATTAATTTTAAATTAATTATGATTTCTTGATTTTATAAGGGCTTGAAGAATTTTTTTGTTTAAAGGCTGAGTCTTTTAGCTTTTAAGACTGGTTAAGCATGGTTTAGTGTCTTAATGAATTACGAATTAAGAGAACAAGAAAAGTTTCTTGATCTTGATAGATTTTTTTTTTCAATAATGCTCATGTTTTAATTTGCAGTGAAATGCAAAAATATTGCCAAGTAATCTGCTTTTATGCAATTGTAGATATTTTTATTTCTCTGTTTTATGCCTTGAAAGGCTTTATTGCATATAAGGCGTTAATAATGTTTTAGCCTTCTTGCAACTATCAACTGATTTGTGATTGCAGGAAATAGATAACATTATATTATTGATATATATATATATATATATATATATATATATATATATATATATATATATATAAATAACTAATCTTTTGGTTAAACTTGGGTAAGAAGACAATTTGATATAGAAGAAATTAATTATTTTTAAAATTATGGGTCTCATCAACAATAATAGTGTTAGTGAATATACCATGTAACCAATTGACTGGTTATACGTAATAGTGATTTTATTTATGTAAAACATATTTGTTATTAATAAAAGCTTTCTTTATCTTTAATATTTAATTATATTTGATTAATGAATCTAATGTTTGATAAATAAAACCAGGGTAAAGATAAAGTTTGTGGAACAAAAATACTTTTCATTAAAAATTATAAAGTTATTATAATTATTAGATTCTTATATTATCAAAGCATTGTTCCTAAATATTCATGGTCAATGTTCTATTAAGACTGAACATTAATTAGAATTGTTGAGACTAATGCATATCATGTTTCTTCATTTATGAAAGGAAACAACTATGTTATAAACTGAAGAATGAGAGATGCTTGTAACTAATATGCAAGTATTGTCAGATGACATGTACACTAAACTGATCTGCAAGAGAATTTCATATGGAGAGATCACTTATGTCTGTGGAAAGACTCCTATAATAGTTATGTAAATGATCTTTAGACTTGAGATCACTAAGTTATCTTATATAGAGAGTGTTATTTTTTGATTCTGACCATATGTTGTCCTAATCAAATGTAATAAATGAGTAGATATTAAGTATAATATAAACTATATGAAGGTATTTGAGTAATTGAAAAGGTATTCATTACCATAGGTAAATTAGAAAAAAATACTTCAATTGTTTTTAAATAGTATTGATTGTAAAATTCTTGACCAAGGTGGAAGCTAAATTAGAAAAGGGGGTGTGCTCATTGAGCTTCATCCCCCATCAAATTTTTGAGAGTATACCTTATTAAGATGATATAGTTTTCTCCTCTAGATTGTTGGCTTCTTTTCCTTCAATATTAGCTTCTTTTCCACCTGAAACTGGATTGGATTTTGTTCTTTCCTTCTCTCTCGATTTAGTACCCTATTTCTTTAGCTTCCCTCTTAATCATTTATAGGATTTTTTTTATCAATTCTTTAGTCCGATAGACACTTTTTCTTTACAACCTCACCATGAAAAACTTTGATGAGATTTTTCTTTGTAAGCATTGTAAAGAGGGTATCTGTTGTTACCTATTTTTTACCCCATAAAAAATCATGAAAATAAAAAAGAAAAAAATAGAAAAACAAGATCCAAAATATAAGAGGATATACATGAAAAAAGCGTACATGATTGCCTAAGTTGGTGGTGAAATACCAAAACGACATGTAGAAAAATTGGAGGATGATGTATAAGATTGGTGAAATTGAGTACCCAATTCTGATTGACAAAGGGCTCATTTGATAAAAATATTTTTATTTGGGGTAAAGAAATATAAATTTGGATAGTTAAGGACTCAATGAGAATTTTGAAAAGCTTAATTAATTTTATTGAAGATGTAATTGCAAGAAAAATTGATATTTGAAGTCAATTTAGGCTTTAATTGGAAGAAATCAAAGTTTGGAGGTCAATTTGCAATTTTAAAGAGTTAATTTGATCAAATTAGGGCTTAATTGCATAAATATTAAAGTTTGATGGGAAATTAGGGACTTGATTGAAGAAATCCAAAACCAAAGATCAAATTGAGAAAAGGCATGTTATTGTAAGGGTTGAAATTAATCAGATCATGGGCCAAATTGAAAAAAATTAAAATTTTGGTGGTTAATTAAAGGTCCAAGTGCCCAAATTGAAAACCAAGGACCAAGATGAAAATGACACTAAACTTTGGGGCTGATGATTGAGTTTGACAAGGTTCAAATTGCATGAATTTAAAGGTTTGAGAGGCAATTACGGGTGCAATTAAAAGCAATTGGAAGAATAGAGATTAAAATGAAATATGTCAGATCCCAAATTAATGACTACATTTTCAGATTCTAGCCTAATCAAGTTGACACTTTCAAATGAATGAATATGAAGTTATAAACCTTAAAATTGAGTAAGGTTGAATTTAAATGAAAGGTGTATACCCCCTCTACCAAGATCAGGTGGTTTTCAACGACAATGAAATCAGAGTTGCTCCGATAAAACCTTAAAAATGATCAACTCAGTCATCAATGGTTAGATACTCATTTCACAAAACTACTAATCATTTTCATGTATTCGTACTTCAAGCCTTATCAGTGAAACTTTATCAAAGGTTAGCCCTGTTTCTCTCAAGATCAAAAGACTAGAAATAAGCTATTTGGTCTCTAAGTTTGGAAAACCACTAAAATCTCAAGAAACCAAATTTGTTGCAAAACCACCATTGAAAAACCAGTATAGGTACAGAGGTCACAACTGTGAAATGTTCTCCAGAATCTTCTTATTTTGATCAAAGGGCTAAAATTTGATCAATATATGTTTAAACCCATAAAAAAAAAAACATAGAAAAACCCTATATACACCCTCTAGAAAATCAGAGCAGAAAGAGCAAAAGAGGTGAGGAAAAGATTAATAAAGAAACTATAAAGACTGAAGGTTTAGAGGCCTAACACAAGGATTTCCTGAACTTTGAGAGAAAGTAACAAACTTAGAAAAGAAGGAACTGAAGGGCAACAATCATTATTTGAGCTTGAAAGATATAAAACATTCATTTATCCTTGTAAATGATGTCCATGAGGCACATTTCTATCCTATTCTTTCATGTTTTATGGTGTTTTTGAACGTTTGTTGCATTATATTACTTTTAGCTTTGATTTTGATTAAAGTACAAAATATTATTATTTTTTCTTTTTTTTATCTTGTTTGGAGTTTTCTATTATTGTTGCTGGATATTTATAATACACTTGGATGTTTAGAATAAATGAAACATAATGATTTGGAAATCTAACACCAGGGTAATTGATGTTTTTCTAGTTTGTTAGTGTGTGTTTTTGGTTCCTCCTAGGCATGGTTTTGGTTTCAAATGTTTAAGGAGTCAATTTTGAATCAAAATTTGATGTTTTTATAGGCTGTTTTATGTTGGCAGTTTTAAAATTTGAAACCTCTTGTAAGATTTTGATGTTTTGATATTATACGTCAATTGTTTTTATTCAAATATGTTTGGTTTTGGTAGTGTAACTTATTAGAATGAAGAAAGCATGTTTTAGAAGTAAAAATGGTCAGTTTTGGAGGCTCGACAATGTGCTGGGTTTCTAGGCTATTTCTAAGTTGTTGGGCAGTGTTCTTCCTATTCTTGGAAAGAACATTGTCTTAACTCCATGATTTGGACCAATTTTGATCCTATTCTTTGCACAAAAATCCTTCGGACGATTTTATTAGTCAATAATCTAGGGTTTATTTGCATCAATAACATGGTTTTAGTAGGTTTTAATCTTAGGGTTTCAGTTTTGAATCGAAACTCATTTTGACAAAACTCATGTTGAATGTTCTTAAATGTTCTTTGTTTTTCTGGGTTTTAATTTGTTTTCATAAAAGTTTTTGATTTTTTTTTAAGTTTGATTTTTTTTAATTCTAATTTAGGTTTTGGTTAGTTTTTTGGATAAAATAAGTGGAATTTGGTTCGGTTTATGGTGAATCAAAAATTTCAGGTCAACCTGGTCGGGTCAAAATTGAGTCAAAGGTTAAGACCTTGTTTGGCTAACAATGTTTTTGCTAAAGGTTTTCTTTGGTTTAAGGGTGTGTTCGGCAAACACCCCCCCTTAGCCTACTTTAACAGTTTTGATTTTAAAGGAAAACGAGTTTTTACGAAACATGGCCTTTAAAAAACGACATTTTTGCTTGTTACAAATGCCTAATCCTTACAAAAAATTGCATTTTATTTATAAAAAAGAGAAAAAAAATGTTTTAGCATTGTTTTAGAAATTTTATTTTTTTTTTATGGAATTTACAATAAGTTTGTACAATTCCTTAAAGATTTTGTTAGTATTTCAATAACCCTATGTTTTTTTTTTTTTTGCTTACTCTGAAAATTAATAGTCAACATTCTGCTATAAATGTTGGACCTACATGTAGATTAGTATTTAAATATTAGGAGTTGACTAGGAAATTCTCTTATTTTTTTTATATTCACCAATATTAATTGAGAGTATTTTTCACCATAATATACGAGTTGTGAGAAACACTTTCGTCTTCTAGGATAGGTGAACTTTGTTAGTGAACCTACATGGATTCTTCCTATAAGGATTTATTTAGGCATACAAGCCTATAATAAATTTGAAATGTCAGTTTTGTTCATGAACGTAAATCTTTGTTCTGGGCAATAGACGAACCATCAACTAGAAACCAATCAACACTTTTAAACCATGTCCAGACCACATAATGCAACTTACCTCAAGTAAGGTACGATAGGGGTGCTAATATCTTTCCTAGTCACAACAATCATTTACCTTGAAATTTCTAATAAGATCAGTCCACCAGGGTCTGCTAGTGACCTTAAACCAAACAATTAGGTGACAACTCGTTGACTCTGACATCTCACCACATCGTGCGTGGATGTGCGATAGAGAGGATGACATTGATGTTTGGTTAGGTGCGAGATCAAATAAAGAGGCAAGAGGCTGAGATTGCTAGATTTCAAAGTGGGGTAGGTAGGAGATATAAAGGGCATGCTAATCCAATTTTTGATGAAGGAGATGAGAATTATCATAATGCATCCATTGACTACAGACATAGGTTTCAGTAGCCTCAAAATCAAATGGAATAGGGTTTTTGGAATGGTGGTTAATTTGTCCATAGGGAGATTTTAGGAATTTTAGGCATTATGATTGGATAGGAGTTTCGGTAGCATTAAGATAAGGATTTTTGACATTTCAAGGGAGGAATGATCTCAAGATTTATTTAAAGTAGTAGAAGATGAAAACGGATCTAGGGGCTGTCAAATCTCAACCAAACATAGAGAGTAGGTCTGATCTTTTTAAAGACAAGAAAGTCATCTTCATTGATATCAGAGGTAAAACTAAAACTCTAGCATCTTGTAAGCATAGTATAAAATGTTTTTGTTGTTTATGCATAAGTCATGTTGCTTTGTAATGTCTAAACAAACAAGCAATAGTTATAAAAGCTCACTAAGAGGTAATGACTAATAGTGAGAGAAGTGATAAAGAGGAGATGTCACCACTTGAAGATGCAAATGATGATGGTGTTCAATATTTGGTTAAGGGAGAGGCGTTTATGGTTAGACGAGTATTGAATGAGCAAGTTAAGGTAACTGATTTAGAGGAGCAAAGATATAATATCTTTTACACAAGATGCCATGTACAAAATAAGTTATGTAGTATGATAATAGATAGAGGGAGTTACACTAATATAGCTAGTATTGCTCTAGTGGATGAACTAGATTCGCATACTACAAAGCATTTTATGCCTTATAAACTTCAGTGGTTGAATGATTGTGGTAAAATAAAGGTGACAAGCAAGCTTTAGTTTCATTATTTATTAGAAAATATTGTGATAAAGTGTTATATGATGTTGATGTTGTTTGATACGATCCAAAAAAATATTGAACAAAGAAATTTGAATTCTAGCATAATTGTACCTACTATCCAGTTTCATGCAATCGACTATAACTCTCAAAATTAGGTTATTTCCTTTTTTTTTGTTTTGTTTTGATTACATATCAATTTTTTTTTGTTTCTCTTCTTATTTGCTTTGGCTCAAGTTTCTTAGTGTTAAGCATTTATGATACGAGTTTTTCTTTCTTTCTACTGTCTAGTTTATGTTATTTGGTCTTTTCATAAAATAAAAAGAAGCTAAGTCATTTATTTTTGTTCAATTTATCTTTGTAGAGTAAAAGAAATAATAAGAGAAGTAGTTAGTCTGTAACTAAAGTTTATAGGGGTTGATTCATTCGGGTAACAAGGTAAATTAAAGTTTTTAGATTTGGTATCATTAAAATTAGTTGGATAACTATAGTTTTAAATTTAAAATTAGGTCAGAATTTGTACTCCATAGTTTTTTTATATCATATCTTGCTAGTCATCCATCTCATTTTTCTATTTGTGTCACGTATTCACCAAGAAAGAGGGAACGAAGAAGGGTTCTCACTCAAGAGCACAAAGACCTACCTCATATGTTAGGGGTTTTTAGGCAAGAATTTGATAAGTTAAAAGAACTAGTCTATGAATGGCAAACTTTAGAAAAAGAGGAGCAACAATACCGAAAGGATTAAAAATGAAAAAGAAAGGCTTTTACTTTCATACAAAATTGTTAAAGGCAAGTGTTAGTTAAAAAAAGAGCTTCTAAGGTTTAAATAAGAGGCCTATGAAACATCCATTATATATATTAGTGATTTGAGGAAAAAATATATTGAAGAGAGAAGAAATGATATGATCTAAGAAAAAGTTGAACAAGAAAATTTGAATTCTAACGTAATTATGTATATTGTTTAATTTTACACTATCAAGCATAATTCTCAATCTAACTGTTGGATTGAACTAAAAGTTTATAAAGAGTTTCCATAAATATTGTTCTATATTGGTTTAAATGTTCAGATCAATCGAAGTTTGCAAAGGTCTTGCGATATAGGTTAACAGATGCAATACTGATTTTGTTATTTTATGCCTTTTGACTTGTGAACTTACTATTCGGAGATGATCATTTTTCTAATAATGCAAGGATATTCGGCAGCTAATTTTAACATTTTTTTTCTAAAATGAATATTAAGGGCAACAATAATGGTTTTCTTGTGTGGTAGATATTATTTGAACAATGAAAACAAAAAAAAGATAGAACTTTATTTTTAGAGCGTAACTCTAATACCAATTAATACGAACCTTATAGATTTAAAAATCTAGAAATCCACAATGAAGTAGATGTCAAAGCTAGAAAGCCAAAAATAAAGTTTATGATAGATAAACATTAACCTAAAGATAACCTTGTTCATAAGAACTAAGGTCAATTATACCTTGGTGAGACAATTGTTGATCTTTTTCCCAACAAAGAAAATGATTCGCACTAAGAAAAAAAATGAATGATTCAAATTAATAGGATGCCAAAATTCGATAACCATTAAAACATATATAGTCCTCTTAAATAACCCTAATGGATCCTTTTTAGGTTGCAAGTCAAAGGGCCCAAGATAATTATTAGCTTAACACAAACCTAATGCCTAAAATAGTTTTAAAACATTGATTTTTGGGCCAAAACAAACTCAAACTAAAACACAAGTCATAAACTAAATGTAAATATCCAATAATAAAACAAAACAACAAATAAAATAATGAAATAATTCAGCCTAAAAGTCATCCCTTCTTGCTTGAAATCCTTTATAGTTGAAATCTTAATCCTTGTATGTTTAAGGTTGTCTTAGCTGTTCCTTGAAGTTCTTCCCTTGCATGGAAGATTCTCAATTAATTGGTTGATACTTTTTCCTTGTTTGTTACCCTTAAACCTCTCAAATTTAGAAAGGAATAAGATTGATTTAATCTCTTTAAACAGCTTTGCATTAGAATACTTGTAGACTAGGAAGTCCCAATAAAATAAGGAAAAACAATGGCAAAGAATTTGTCTCTCTTGTAGTTGTCCTTTTCTTTCCAAGTTATGCATTGAATCCTTGCAAATAAAGAAAATACAATAATTACTCATCAATTCAAATTTTGTTGCCACAAATAAACTCCTTTTTGCACAAGAAAATTTCCTTCCATAAGCATCCAAAAAGCCGCTGGCCACAAGTCCGTTTTTAGTTAGGATTTTTGGCAAATCCTTATAGAAAAAGGATTATAACATTTTAATTAATCCTAGACTAAATAAGACCTGATATTGCCCAAACCAACATATATAATTAAGTCTCAAACTAGACCCAAAATATACTCCAATTAAGCATCATTTGTTGCCCAATATAAACCAAACATGGGTTAATCTGTTTTGGCCAAAATCAAGCTCAATAGATATTGACTGAATCCGACAACATAAAACTTCCAAGGTTGGTTAAAGTTAATCTAAGAAATAATCTCATATTGGTTTAATGGTCTCTTTACCAAAACTAAAAACAAAATCATATGCATTCTTGAAAAACACCATGGTTAAACCCTATCAATAAATGAAGTTATTGTCTTTAATTTTTTTTTAACAATATCTTAATGGAATGTTATCCAAGACATTTAAGATATAGAAAGCGATTTACAATTAAGCTATTCAATTATTACCTACCTATACTAGCCAACGATAACCATTAAAGCTTATTCTGTCATTTATCGGTGCCAAATTTCTTGAGTTAGAATTTATCTAAAAGGAATAGGAAAAAAAGCAAAAAAAAAAAGACAAAGATTTACATTTATCACAAAAAAATGGAGAATAGCTTGTGAGTAAACATGGAATAAACAAACACATACATATATATGTAATATGTTTGGGTATGACTAACTTGATAATGGGTGTCATAACCCAATTCTGGGTTATTCTCCAAAATTTATTTTTTTTTCAAAGTAAAAATCAAAAACTAATAATAAAGGCTGGCAACGTGGAGTAAGCAAGTTGGGGAATCAAGCTGCAATTTTAGAGGAAATTCAAGGCCTAACTGCACCCTATTATGTCCTAAAATATAGAGAAAATGCAAATTTAAGGTCAAATTAAATGATTATTGGACGAATTTGCATAAAAATCAAGTTCAAGGACATAATTAAATTTTTAATAGGCCAATTTGATTTAATTATGGGCCAAATTGAATTTTAATTATATTTAAGAATTAATTTGGGTCAAAGTGAAGGATTTAATTAAGTGCAAAGACTTAATTATACTTTAAATGGGTCAAATTAATTTTATTTAGGGTTTAATTGGTGAAAAATTAATTTTGGGAGCCTAATTTGGGAGCTTAATTGAGAAGATTAGAATTTTAAGAGACCAAATTTAATTTTTTTTTCCATGTGAATTTATTGAAATCAAGGGCCAAATTGCAAGAAAATTAAAGTTTTAGGGTCAATTAGAAGTGCAATTAAATCAAATTTAAAGAGGGAGGATTGAAATGAACTGTGGCCAAAAACAAAACTTAGCACTGTTCATTATCTTCTTCATTCTTTCTGAAAAAAGGTGGTTCAGTTGCCTACTTTATGTTTAGGTATGGTCATCACCGGCGCACTAGCAAATAAACGAACGTGGCACCACCCCAAATAGGCTACCTCAGGCAGCTTGCAGTTGCAGATTTGATAGTTCACCAATGGCTACTTTAAGCCAACGGTTGGGATCCTTCCCAACTGAATCAAGGACATAAATTTTTTTTTCATTGTAGACAAGATTGCCCTCTTCCACCGCCTATAAATAGAGGCAGATTTGATGGCCGGGGGAGGAGAAAATCATGTCCAAAGTGAGCCAAAAAACCATCTTTTCTAGTTTCTACACAGTCCTCTCTCTTCTTTTTCTCTTCGTTGTGGCCTTTAGCCACCACCACCCTCATCACCGGTCTTCCCACCATCAGCTCCACCACAGGAAGCCAACATAACCACCAACCGAACACCAAGAGCCACCGTCGGTTTCTCTCTCTTCTCAGCAGCTCCTCCCATTTTCTTCCTTTTCTTTTGCTTCCTCTGCCATCGGCCGCCAACTCTTCCATCGTTCCTCACGATGACACCGCCCGGACCATCAGCTCAACCTCCTGATCACGACCATGACCACAGACCCTGGTAGCCTTCTCCTTCGCCCGCCTCTAGCTTCTGCAAGTATTTGGCTGCATGCAGAACATGAACATTAATTGTTCACGTTCTGCAACTAATTAATTTATATGGTAGGCTGGACCCGATTTGGCCCAGCCCATTCCAAAAAAGAAGAAGAAAGATTAAAGCGGGCCAAGATCGGCCCAATCCTTTGTGGGTCGAGATTGGTCCATACTTCTTATAGAGTAAAAAATTCTTCTCTTTATATTTTATATTTTGTTGAATTTGCCTCTTAATTTTTAAAATTGATTTCTTTTGTTTTCTTAGCTTTTGAAGTTGTTTTTAGTTAGAGTGGATCACAAACAAAATCTTAATTTTATTTATTTATCATTTTAAATTGTATATTAGTTAATTTCATTAAACTAATATATTCAGTGCATCTTTACTTGATCGTAAAAGGCTAGATGAGTGAGACCATGCATCCAAACTTTTTAGCATGTCACTCTTTCTTCTACAATCTAATAATTTATATCAAGAAAATATATATATATATATATATATATATATATATATATATATATATATATATATATATAT